>ERZ808258.16-NODE-16-length-153202-cov-16.008880_pt1 | contig 153202 bp, 137 predicted proteins | sample MGYA00521280_ERZ808258 | MGnify/ENA primary metagenome ERZ808258 (study PRJEB31516, sample SAMN03275585) | gut metagenome | biome: mammalia-associated habitat; material: feces | host: Papio cynocephalus | place: Kenya | collected 2012-07-19 ...
TGCAGGCGCGGGAAAGGCGGAAATGCCGGGGCGGGCTTTTTGCTCCATGCGGAACACAGCGCAGATGGCTCAGTTGAAAACGCAATGAGACAAAATGCGGGGGCGTGGCGGTGCGTGCGTTGCGCTTTCCTGCACCCAATAGTAAGGCACGTCAAAATGAGTCATCGGATATGTCCCTGCTTTCCCATCTGTCCCATACGTGGGCGGCACGGCTTGTCTGTGCGGTATGCCTTAAAGGTAATATGGGAAGATTGCACACCGTCAAGTATGTGTAAGTCTGCAAAACTTCAGACTTATATGCCATTTATATATTGTGTCCGCAAAAAAGCCTCTTCTCCGAAGGATACTTACTTTGATTGGATTATCTGAAATTGCTTTTTGAGCATTTCTTCTGACTGCATCATACCTGCGACAAAATTTTTATAATCGTTTGCTGTTTGGGGTATTGAGTAGAGATAATTCTGTAATTTGGCTTTGTTGTCAGTTCCATATCCTAATAAGTCGTAACTAAATTTCTTGTTTTTCTTATCGAATGGTTGTATGAAAGTTCCAATTTTCCCTCTTAGCCGGTACATATAACTAATCATTTGGTGCTCATCATCCCTGTTGCCTTCCTTTTTGTATTTAGCATCTATGATATAGTTATCTTCCTCTCTGTAAAAATCAGGATAGCGAGGTAACCTGTTTCCTTTTGCCAGATAAACGCGTCCTGTTCCTTTTCTGTTATTGGGATGTTTGAACTTCAGATTAGTAAGAATAGTGCCAAGATATTCTTCCCACAAATAAGAAACATCAAACAAAACACCATATATTTTATTGTCCCTTGTTCCGTACTTAATTTTTTCGTGTCTCAATATGCGCAGACAAAGTTTTTGAAGAGGTGCATAACGAGAATAATATGGGTGGTTTGTGATTTTTAAGTTGCTTTTTATTACCCTCTCTCTTTCTTGCCTGTTGTAACTTGGGGTCGATGATATAATTTGTAAAGCACTTGTATGTGTTTCTGCATTATTTTCCAGCAAAATCTTTCCGAGCGTGTTTTTGCTAATGTAATCAATAGTATGCCGTATCAGTTCGGTTACATGATTGTCATAGCTAAACTCCCGCGTGCGATAGGCAATGCGGTCATTAAACGGCATGTTTGTTTTCAGATGCCTGTTGATGTCTATCGTACCTCGTACATTAGCATCGTTGTATTCGTTTCTTTTGTATTCTTTGTATATTCCTTGTGTCAATGCTTCATTAAGAAGCTTGGGAAATAAGAATAAGAGGAAATTGAAAATTTGTTCATTTGCAGTTCCATGCATCATATTGACAAAGTTGATACACAAAACCTTTTGAAGTATGTAATGTAAAAAGAAATCTTCTTCATCATTGGTAAAACGAGAATGAATGGAAACGGATACTCCATTTATATCAATGAAGCCCGCCAAATTCCCGGTTTGCAATTCGACTTTGATACATTCTTTATTTTTCCAAGAAGTTTGCATCGAAAAAAGAACTTGCTTGTCCGCTTCGTCATTAACATTGAAAAAAGAATGTGGATAAATAAGCAAACTGTTACCGTTTTCGTCTAACAATTTCGATATTTCTTTGTTAGCGAAGTTCTGCATCGACAGAAATTTATCAATATTATCTGCCGTAGATGAATGTTCAGTGTTATCCTTCAATATCATCGGCACTGTTTTCATTATAATAAACCTGTTCGAGCTTCTTTATATTTCCCATGGCATTTGCCGTACCCCTTAGATATTCGAAAAGCACTCCTTTCAAGTGGTTTTTCCAAAGATGCTTGTATGCGGCTTTCTTGTTAGTATGTCCTTCATCAAGATAAAGTCGTAACTTACTAAAGTAAGCACCGCCAATATGATATGCTGCGTTTAATCCTTCGATGCCAGTATTGGTGTTTTCATCCCATATGGCAGCGTTCAAACGTTTCATCACTTCGACAATTTCATCTTTCATCTCTTGAAGTTCGTTCAGCATTTCAGTATTTTCGTCTGCCTTTATCTCCATCCAAGCAAAGCGGCGGCGCATGGCGAAATCCATGCTTTCCACGCTGCGGTCTATGTCGTTCATCGTTCCTATTATATACACGTTTTCAGGAACGTAAAAGCCATTGTAGAAAGGATCTGTTTTGTCTGCTATCATATTTTGATATTGGGTTTTAACAAGTACCTTTTCTCCGCGATAATCTGGGTCTATGCTAAAAAATAGTTCTCCGAATATCTTTGAAATTTCTCCGCGATTGATTTCATCAATGATGAATACAAATTTTTTCTGACAGTTTCTTGTAGCCTTTATACAGAAACTTTTGAACACGCCATCCTTTCTTTCAAATCCGATATTTCCATTGTTGTCTGGGGGAGTTGGCCGCAATCCCTCCACAAAGTCTGTGTAATCGTAGGATGAGTGAAACTGGACGAAATCATACTCTGCACCCATTTCTTTTGCTATGGCTTTGGCCAAATATGTTTTGCCGGTTCCCGGTGCTCCTGTCAGTATAAGGTTTTTGTTTGCTTGTAACAGCTTGATGTACTTTTCGTATTTGTTATTATTTTCCATGTGTATGCGGTTTCTATGCAATAAGTAGTCGTATATGTACTGTGGAATACCATCTTTTTTGTTTAAAGTGCCATAGGGCGGCCATTGTTTTTCAGGAGATTGGATGTTAAATTCAGAAGTGGATATATATCTTTTCTCTTTATAGCATAGCCATGCAACATCAATATAATGTGAATAATAGGAGTCGTCGCCGTCATCATCTTTTCCAGAGTAGTGAATTTTTTCTTTATATTTGTAGCTTGATAAGGCAATTCCAATGCCCCATAGGCCATAATGGTTATTTGTGCAACAGATTACGTCTCCCTCTTTTATTTGTTTTATTAGCGTGAAAGCTGTTTCTATAGCCTTTTTTTCTTTGGAGTCGCAAGTGTATTCTTGTTTGATTTCATCAATAGTGTAGTTTGTATAGTCTGTATCGTCCCAACCTATGGCTATAAGGTTTTTTGAAAGAAAACCATTCCATGCAATATCTTTTTGTCCTTTGCAATGGGTTGGACATCCGAAATAACAATGATGTTTCTTTTGGAGGTCGTCAACATTGCTGTTGTATGGAATTAAGAACTTGGGGGTGTCTTTTTCTATGCCCAACGAAGTCATAAACTGCTCAAATTGCTTTGACAAAAACTCATCGGCTGTTTCCTTGTACAACTTTAATTCGAGAAATTTATTATTAGTTTCCATTCCATTTCCCTGGTCGGATGTATGTTTTTCCGTTGTATTATTTTTATAACCGACAAAACGGCTTGGAGCGAATAACAAAATGTCGCCAAACGGTTCGACAACATAACATTTTCCTCGCCTATATAGTTGTAAAGCCCATTCTTTATCTTCTGCCACAGAACTTTGCGTATAAGAATAAAGGGTATATATGTTTTTTACAACATCTATTCTGTTTTCTATGAAATCGGTTCTGTCCATACTTGATATAAGTTTTAGTATTGTATGCCAAAGTTACAAAAATATTAGAAGATTTGTTCAATATGAGCGGTTATGGCTAATGGTTCGTTCAGACAATTCAATCAGGACAACTCCTGCAGACCATATTTGTCCGTGAAAATGATGCAAAGCGCTGACATTCAATATTTTGTTGTGTAGTTGCATTCAAGGCGCAACTTTTTGCTATTCAGATGATTGTAAAAATAAAAATTATGTCCGATGTAGAATTTTCCACGTCTGATATAATTTTTCCTGCATAGGACGTAGTTTTTCCTATGTCTGATGTCGTTTTCGGTGTTTTTGCGGTTGGGTGGGTTGGTTGCGGTATAAAATATGGCGGGCTTTACAACTTATCGCGCTTTTTCGCGTTTATAGTTTAATGATGAGATGTAATGTTTATATGCGCGGGGGCTTTTGCCGGCTGCTTATGTTGGCGGTGGCGGTTTTGGCGTGCGCTGCGGTTTCCGCCCAAAACAGCCTTAAAGTGCGCGGCACTGTGAGCGACACCGATGGGAAACCCATAGAAATGGCGGTGGTGAAGGTTGAGGGGCAGGGGGCAGGCACGCTCACCGACTTGAACGGCAAGTATTCGTTCACCTGCAAGAGTGGCGACAGTGTGGTTGTGGTGTTCAGTATGTTGGGATACCAGACCCACAGGCGCACACTCAGTTCCCCCAAGGACTCGGTTACTTTGAAAGTTGTGCTGAAACCGTCTGACCATACCCTCGGACAGGCCACGGTAAAGGGGCAGAGAGTGCAGTCGAACACAATGCAGACAATAAAGGCCAAGGACACCAAGAATTTGCCAAGCACCACGGGCAACGGTGTTGAGGACCTGATTTCCACAATGGCGGGCGTGAGCCGCCACGACGAGATGAGCTCGCAATACAATGTGCGCGGCGGCTCGTTCGACGAGAATTTGGTTTACCTTAACGGTCAGGAGGTTTTCCGCCCCATGCTTGTGAGTTCGGGACAGCAGGAGGGGCTTAGCATAATAAACAGCGACATGGTTGACAAGATAGAGTTCTCGACCGGCGGCTTTCCCGTGAAATACGGCGACAAGATGTCGTCCGTTCTCGACATAAAATACAAAAAGCCGCAGCGGTTTGAGGCCAAGCTCAACGCCTCGCTTCTCGGCGGCGGCGTGTATGCCGGCTGGGGAAACAAACGCTTCAGCATAATGAGCAGCATACGCTACAAGACAACGAAGTATATGCTCGGCTCGCTTGAGACAAACGGCGAATACCGCCCTAACTTCCTCGATTACCAAACCTATATGTCGTGGACACCGAACGAGCGTTGGACGCTCGATTTCATAGGCAACATATCTGACAACCATTATAATTTCAAGCCCAAGAGCAGGGAGACGAAGTTCGGCACACTTGCGGACACCAAGGAGTTCAAGGTTTACTTTGACGGCATGGAGAAGGACTTGTTCCGCACATATTACGGGGCGTTCACCATATCGCGCCACTTCGGGAAAAAGGCGGCGCTCTCGCTTTTAGGCTCCGCCTTTACAACCCGCGAGCAGGAGACATACGACATTCAGGGGCAGTATTGGCTAAACGAACTCGGCTCGCAGGAGGAACTGGGCGTTGGCACGTATCGCGAACACGCAAGAAACTACCTCAACGCCAACGTCGCCAACGTGGGCTTGCGCTTTAATTCCAAGTTTGGCAGGCACGATGTGGAGGCGGCGGTGTCGGTGCGCACGGAGCGTTTCACGGAAAAAGCGTCGGAGTGGGAAATGAGGGATTCGGCGGGATATTCCATTCCGAACAACCCCGACAAAATGCAGCTTTACTATAATTTGCATGCGGACGAGAAGATGAACGCAACGCGTGTGGAGGCGTATGTGCAGGACACATACCGCTTTTCCGCCAAGGCGGGAAATTTTACGCTGAACTATGGCGTGAGGCTGTCGAACTGGAGCTGGAACAAGGAAACCATTGTAAGCCCGCGTGCATCGCTCGGGTTCATTCCTGCGGCAAACGAGAACCTGATATTCCGCCTTGCGGCCGGACTTTACTGCCAGACGCCTTTCTACAAGGAGCTGCGCGACACCGTTACGACAAACTATAACACGGTGGTGAACCTTAACAAGAACATAAAGTCGCAGCGCAGTTGGCAGGTGGTGCTGGGCGGGGACTACACGTTCCGCATGGGCGACCGTCCGTTCAAGTTCACGGCAGAGTTTTACTACAAGGGCATGAGCGACCTTATCCCCTACAACGTGAACAACGTGCGTACGGTTTATTATGGGCGCAATATGTGCAGCGGATATGCCGTGGGAATAGACACAAAGCTTTACGGGGAGTTTGTTCCGGGAACGGATTCGTGGATAACATTCTCCGTGATGCAGACAAAGGAGAAGTTTGGCAAAAAGTGGGTGCCGCGCCCCACCGACCAGCGGTATAACCTGTCGCTTTACTTCACCGACTTCTTTCCCGGCACAGACCGCTGGAAGCTGTCGCTGCGCGGCGCATTTGCCGACGGTCTGCCTTTCGGCCCCACGCATTCGGGCAGGGAGAAGATGAACTTCCGCGCCCCGGCATACAAACGCGTGGACATCGGGATGAACTACCGCCTGTTGAACAACGAAGACCGCAGCCACACTCGCGGCGTGGCGGGAATGCTAAAGAATGCCTGGCTGGGAATTGATGCCTTCAATGTGTTCGGCATCAACAATGTGAACTCGTATTATTGGGTGTCTGACGTAACAAACAACCAATTCGCCGTGCCAAACTACCTTACAGGGCGGCTTCTGAACCTAAGGCTGCAGTTGGAGTTCTGAGCGTGCTCTTAGTTTTCGCTTGCGGTGTCTTGGCTTTCCGATGCCTCTGCGGGTTGAACGGTTTCGCTGTCAGCAATGTCTGTTGGCCGTTGCGCCTCTGCTTCCGCTTTTTTCAGACGCTTGTTTACAATTACTGTCTGAACGGAAAGAACCGTTTCCATTATCCCATAGGCAATGAACGACACGCCAAGCACGAGCATGGGCAGCGAGGCCGACTCTATCGGGTTTATAAAGATGAAAATGCCGGCAAGCATAACCAACGCCGATATGACATAAAAAAGCACCGGGGTGCGCACGCTTTTGGAGCAAAGGCGGAAGTTTACTATCTGGAACGCGCCCGCCAAAACAAGAAAAGCCCCCAAAATGAACATGGATATTGTCATGAAAGCCGAGGGCATGAGCGAAAGCACCAGACCGAACAGTATGCACCCCACGCTTGTAAGCGGGAACTGCGTTTGCTGGCCTTCGGAATATTGGTCAATGCTCTTTACCGCCTTTATGTTGTATATCACCGAAACTATGCCTATCAGCAGGAACAGCACGCCGATAAGCACCACGATGATTTTAGTGGCGGTTTCGGGGTTGAGTGCAAGGAGAAATCCTATTACGAGGGCTATTGCCGCCCTTAAAATTGCGAAGATGGGTTTGCTCATGGTCATGTTTCTTTTATTTTTTGCGAAGTTACTCACTTATTTTGTTTCCCGCCTACAGCTTTTGCCTATTTTTGCAAATAAACAGAAACAAGAGGGCTTATGCTAACAATGTATTTGGCACGCCACGGCGAAACAGAGGAAAACCGTGCGCAGATATTGCAAGGACAGACAGGGGGACACCTTACCGAGCTTGGCATAAGCCAGGCGCACAGGTTGGGGGAGAAGCTGGAGGGCGAGATTTTTGACGCCGTGGTGTCGAGTCCGCTGAAACGCGCCGTTGACACAGCGCAAATAATACTCGGCTATGGACACGAAAACACAATAGAGCTTTGCGACCTTTTGAAGGAAAGGGACTGGGGAGAGTTTACGCTGCATACATACGCCGAGGCGCGCAAACTGGAAAAACTGCCCGACAGCGTGGAGACGCTCGAACAGGGAATGGAGCGCGGCAGACAGTTTGCGAACCTTATGTTCAGGAAATACGACGGCAAGAAAATACTGTGCGTGGGGCATGGGTTCATTAACCGCTGCATTCTGTCCATGATATACGGCGTTGACAAGAACGACATTCCGCGCATGGAAAATGCGGAATGCAGGATTGTGGAGATGAACGCCGAGATATTGCGGACAGGGGCTTGCGACATGGAGGACGAAGTGTCGTCAAACTGACGCTATTCCTTTTTTTGCGGAAGTATTTCGTCAAACACCGCCATTGCGGCTTCGGGGGTGGGAATGTTGCCAACCGACATCCTTCGCTTGCCGTTGCTTTCATCAAGTTTGCAACGGTGGATGTGCTTCATGGCATAGTCTATAATACTTCCGAATGTGTTGCTTTTGTAGAACGGACTCGCATTGTCAGCCACAAAGAAAAGCGTCATGCCCTTGTTTTTCATGAAAACCTTTTCCACACCGAGCGCACGCGCCTTGCGGCGCAGTGCAGGCATAAGCATAAGTGCTTCCGCCTGTCGGGGCGGTGCGCCGAAGCGGTCGGTAAGGCGTTGGCGGTATCGTTGCAGTTCGGCATCGTTTGAAATGGAGTCGAGTTCGCGGTAAAGCATAATCCTTTCGCTTGCTCCGGGAACGTAAGTCTCGGGGAAGAACATGGGGATGTCGCTTTCCACGTTGCAGTCCTCAACAAAGAAACACCCTTCGCCATCCTTTGACTGCTGTATTTCGTCTTTGTAAAGATCAGAAAACTCCTGCGTCTTCAGTTCGTTGACCGCTTCGTTGAGTACGCGCTGGTATGTTTCGTACCCCAAGTCGGCTATGAAGCCGCTTTGTTCCGCGCCCAAAAGATTTCCAGCCCCGCGTATGTCGAGGTCTTGAAGCGCGATGCTGAAACCGCTGCCCAAATCGGAGAAACCTTCAATGGCTTCGAGGCGGCGGCGTGCGTCATCGGGAAGGGATGATATGGGAGGCGTGAGAAGGTAGCAGTACGCCTTTTTGTTTGAACGCCCCACGCGGCCGCGCATTTGGTGGAGGTCGCTCAACCCGAAGTTTTGCGCCCCCTCTATTATTATTGTGTTGGCGTTTGGAATGTCCACACCGCTTTCTATAATCGTTGTTGACACCAAAACGTCGAAATCAAAATTCACGAAGCCGGTTATTACTTTTTCCATTTCCTCTGGCGGCATCTGTCCGTGTCCGATTGCAACCCGCGCTTCCGGGACAACGCGGTTTATCATTGCTTTTATGGTTGGCAGCTTTGATATCCTGTTGCATACGAAAAACACCTGCCCTCCGCGAGCAAGCTCGCGATTTATCGCCTCTGAAACCGTTTCCTCGTTGAAAGTGATAAGTTCGGTGTCTATCGGGTATCTGTTTGGAGGGGCGGTGCGTATGACCGAAAGGTCTCTCGCTCCCATTAGTGAGAACTGCAAAGTGCGCGGTATAGGTGTGGCAGTAAGCGTTAAGGTGTCTATTTCCGTTTTAATCTGGCGCAGTTTCTCCTTTACAGAAACGCCGAATTTCTGTTCTTCGTCAATAACCAGCAGTCCGAGGTCGCGAAACTTGACGCTTTTTCCTGTAAGCTTGTGCGTGCCTACAATGATGTCTATCTTGCCGTCGGCGAGGTCTTTCAGCACTTCCTTTGTTTGTTTTGCCGTCTTTGCCCGCGACAGGTAGTCCACGCGTACTGGGAAATCTTTCAGACGTTCGCTGAAAGTACGGTAGTGCTGGAGAGCAAGCACGGTTGTCGGCACGAGCACTGCAACCTGCTTATTGTCGCATGCGGCCTTGAATGCGGCACGTATGGCGACTTCCGTCTTTCCAAAGCCCACGTCTCCGCAGACAAGGCGGTCCATGGGGCGCGCCTTCTCCATGTCCTCCTTTACCGCCAGACTTGCCTTTGATTGGTCGGGAGTGTCTTCGTAAAGAAACGAGGCTTCGAGTTCGTGCTGCATATAATTGTCCCCGCTGAACGCAAATCCCTTTTTTGAACGCCTTTCGGCATAAAGCCTTATAAGGTCGCGGGCAATGTCCTTTATCCTTTTCTTTGTTCGCTCCTTTATGCGCTGCCATGCGCCTGTGCCAAGGTGGCTGACCTTTGGCGGCGTGCCTTCTTTGCCGCGATATTTGCTTAGCTTGTGAAGAGAGTTTATGGAAACCATTACAATATCGCCGCCGGCATACACAAGTTTTATAGATTCCTGCCGCGAATTTCCCTCACCTGTATGCACCAGTCCCATGAATTGCCCTACGCCGTGGTCGGTATGCACCACGTAGTCCCCCACCTGCAAGTCGTTAATCTCTTTTAGCGTCAAGGCGTTTTTGCCGCTCCTCGCGCCGTTTTCCTTCATGTTGTAACGGTGGAAGCGGTCGAATATCTCGTGGTCGGTAAACAGGCACGCTTTTATGTCGTCAGAGCAAAAGCCTGAATGAACCGTGCCGAGCAGCGGAGTGAATATGTTTTTTGCGCCCATTCCCTCAAGTGCGCTCGCAATGCGTTCAAGCTGTTTTTTGCTGTCGGCGGCAACGTAGATTTTGTATCCTTTTGAGGCGTACTCCCCAAACGAAGCCTTTACAAGGTCGAAGTCTTTATGGTAAAGCGGCTGGAGACTTGTATGAAAAGTTATAGTTTGGATGCGCGGGCTTTCTTTTGCATCTTGCGAGACGCTGCTTTCTATCACCACGTTTTTGCATTGCAGGCCCAATATCGCATCGCCGATTATATAGTTTTCGGGTGCTCTTTCGGGCATCTGCCGCTTGTATTCCTCTATTTTCGCCGCATCAAGTGCCAGGCTGCCTGTAAAATATACGGTGTCTTGCGGAAAGAGGTTTGTAACAGGGACAGTTTTCGCTGCGTCCGAAGCCTGTGGCGCAATTATTACGCTTTCCTGTTTTTCGATGCTTAGTTGTGTTGCCACATCGAATGTGCGCACGCTCTCAACGTCGTCCCCGAAAAGGTCTATTCTTATGGGGTCGGGGCTTGAATATGAAAAAATGTCCACGATGCTTCCGCGAACGGCAAACTCGCCGGGGGCATAAACATAGTCAACAGGCTTGAAGCCCCATTCCATGAGCCTTTTTTCGGTTTCGGTTATGTCGAGCGTGTCGTTTGCCCTTACGGTGAACGAGCGCTCCACAACCTCTTTCGCGCCCGGCACTTTCTGGGCAATCGCTTCGGGATAGGTGATGACTGCCAAAGGCAGGTCGCCGTGGGCAAGCCGTCCAAGCACCTCCGTACGCATTATTATATAGTCATCATCACGGACGTATTTGTTGCCCTTTCTCTTGGTTTCCGCAGGAAAGAACACAATGTCGCCGCCGAGCGGGCTGTTGCTTGAAAGTTTTTCAAAATCCTGAAAGAAGTATGCGGCATCGTCATAACTGTCAAGAATGGCTGTAAGGCAGGCATCGCCGCCGTTTTTTGCCAAATGACAGAAAAGTGCGTATGCCGCCACCGCTTTCGACGAGCCTTGCAGCCCGCTGACTTTTATAGTGCCATTGTTTTGCTTGCGCAGTTTGCAGACCTCTTCGCACAGGCGTTGGGCTTCTTCACTTTTGGCGAAAGCCTTTTCAAACAAACTCAATTCCATATTTCAATGCGTGTGCTTGGGTGCGGTCAGCTATGTTGCGGTCCTTTGCCCGCTGTTTTCTTGCGCTCTGTCTGACGGCTCCAGAAATCCAGATAACGTTGCGCCACTTTCACCGAATCGTGGTATTTTTCTATGTATTCCACACTTTGCCGCGACAGCAACGGTATGCGCTCGCTGTGGAGGGTGATGTCTTTAAGCGCATCGTAAACGCTTTCTTCGTTTGGCAGCACGTTTATTATCGGGCGCAGCACCTTTTCGCCGAGAATTTCGTAGTTCTCCTCCTCGCCGCCGCCTACGACGATAATGCCTTTTGCCATAGCCAAAAGGGCGTTCATTGCCGGCGTATAGGAATACAGTTGGTCGAGTATCAAGTCGCTCGAGTTCATCAGGTTCTGGTACTTCGGGAAAGGGACAGATTCCACTTTTATCATTTCCGCTTTGTCGGGATAATCGCGAACCACGCGCTCGAGTGCCCTCAGCATGATGTCTGTGCCCTTATATTCGCTGCGGGCTTTCTGAATGCCTATGAAGAAACGCACCTTGTCGTGCTTTTCGTTTGATTTTGGTGTTATGGCGCTCAAATCAATAGGGAAGGGGATGAACTCCAGTTTTTCTCCAAAATACGGCTGGTACGAGGCGTAGTATTCATAAAGCCCGGCTATTATGCCGTCGCAGTTTTCGGCAATTCTGCAATTCAGTCGGCCTTTAGCCCCGGTGCCCCAGTCTTTTATCCAAATGTCGTTTTCGCCGTCATGGCGCACGGTGTCGCCAAGGTTGAAGTCGCTGTATCGGAAAGTCTTGCAGTCGCATCCGGCGTGAACCCAAAAGTGGTCCATTCCGAAAGCACCGAGAAACATTGATTTGTTGCGCGCTTTCAGCAGGTTGTATATCGGCTCTATTCTTTCCGCCTTCACAGGCAGGAATATGGGGTTTATTATCTGCACCACGTCATACCCTTTCAGTTTTGGGAGAATTTTCACCATGCGCCCCACAAAAGCCGTAGTGCCGCGCACGCCGAGGTCATAACGCCTCACGTCTATGTCGCGTTCGTAGTTTTTCCAGTTGTCGCCGTCAGATACCACGGTTACTTCGTGTCCGAGCTGCCGCAGTCCGCAGGCCAAAGCCCAGTGTACGTTGCTAAATTCGCCGAGAAGCAGAATTTTCATCGTTCTTTGTCCTTATAAATTGTTTGTTTCGCCGCTGTGCCGGGCGAAGATGTATTGCCCTTTCCTCCTTGTTTGCGAGCCGAAGTTTATTGCGTGTTTGGGGCAGGTGTGATAACAGGCAAGGCATCCTGTGCATTTGCCGTTCCATGCGGGGCGGCTTTCGTGCATGGTTATGTTGCCGGCGGGGCAGGTCTTTTGGCAGCCGCCGCACGAATTGCAGGATGCGCTTACGCTGAACTTTCTGTCGTCCACGAGGTATTTGCGCGAAAGTTTTCCGAGCAGGTAGGTTTTCGTGCGCGGCAGCATACCTTCGTGGACTTCTGTGGTTTTGCGCCTTTGGCTCACTTCTTGGGCAATGTGCGCCACTCTTGCAAGGCAGTTGCCCAGCTTGTTTTTTCTCACTTTGTCGCTGTCAACATCGAAGCCCGGAAGACTTACATACGTGTTGGGCATGAAAACGCTGAATGCGCTGTCGGGAACAAAGCCCCGCTTGCGAACCAAGTCCAACGCCTTGCCGGTGTCATCGCCGCAGGTCATCACAACATAGCCATACTTGGCGGAAACAAGGCTGTGCATGTTTTTCTCAATAAACCGCGACACGACAGCCGGCGGCATCCAGCCGTAAACAGGGAACACCAGCCCCACAACGTCCGCCGTATCTTTTGGCGGAAGGAATATGCTTTGCGCCGTGTCGCCGGTAAGCTCGGCAAGCCTTTCCGCCACAAAGCGGCTGTTGCCTGTACCCGAAAACCAGTAAATCATCTTCGCAAACCTATTTTGAAGGTGAAACAGTTGGGAAAGACATTTGTCAGATCCGCCAGCACGGGAAGCCAGAAGATGCCGAACACTGCGCTGCCACTGCCGCTCATCGAGGCGTACAACGCCCCCATGTCATACAGCGTTTGCTTTATTGCGGCTATGCGCGGGTGTCTGGCAAAAACCGACGGCTCGAAATCGTTTTTCAGCCGCCCGCGCCAAAGTTCCAGGTCGTCTTTCAGTATGTCCCTTATATCCTCGCCCGACTTCTGTGGGGTGAGGTTTGAGTAAGCCTCCTTGGTGCTTACGCTTTCGTCAGGCTTAACCAGGACGAGATATTTATCTTTGAGGTTTATGTCCAGTTTCTCGAAAACATTGCCAATGCCTATGGCGTAAACGGGTTTGCCGCTTACGAAAAACGCGCAGTCCGCCCCATAGCGCGAAATGCGCTGCCGCATCTCGTCCTCGCTTATCCCAAGGTCGAACATTTCGTTTATGGCCTTCATTGTTTCGGCGGCGTCGCTGCTGCCGCCGCCAAGACCGGCTCCCGTAGGTATGTGCTTGTACAGGTAGAGCGACATGGGGGGCAGGTTGAACTCCTTGCGCAGGTCGTCATATACCCTGTACACGAGGTTGTCTTTGGGATTGTCGCCCCCGGGCATTCCATAAAACAGCACTTCCTCTTCACCGTCCTCCAGCAATGGCTTAATTTCCAGCACATCGTTCAGCGGAATGGGGTAAAAGACTGTTTCTATGTTATGGTATCCGTCTTCGCGTTTGCCCACAACGTTAAGCCCCAAATTTATTTTTGCACAAGGAAGTTTCAGCATAGTTGTTCGGAATGTTTCTTATGGCAAAGTTAGCACATTTTCAGCACAACCGACCAACAGCTATACCGAAAACGCAAACTACATCAGACATGAGAAAAACTATGTCCGATGTAGAAAAAATTATATCAGACGTAGGAAAAATTACATCAGACATAATTTTCGCAAACATAAGCGGTTGGGCAACAGTAAGTTATGCATAAATGCCAATATAGGGGGTAATTCGTTGAAATTCAGAGGTATGCGCTGGAACTGTTGCTTTGTGAAAAGCGGTTTTGCGGAGGCGGAAAAAACTTGCGGCAACCCCACGAGGGGTTGCCGCAAGCTAAACGTATGTTGTGATGTCAGTTAATCTTCTTCTGCCTCGAAGTCCTCTTTGTCTGCTCCGCAAATGGGGCAAACCCAGTCTTCTGGAAGATTTTCAAACGCTGTTCCGGGAGCAGCTCCGTGTTCGGGGTCTCCCACTTGCGGGTCGTACACATATCCGCATACATTGCAAACGAATCTTTTCATAACCTTTTGTTTTTAGGGTTAATACCATTGCAAATATAACGATTTTTTTTTTGATGTGCGCTGCCTCTTTGCCTAAAAAATCACATCGGTTTGCAGCGGAAGGTCGTCAGAAGAAGGCCCTGCCATTATTCTGAAACTTCCGTTGTCAGGCACAAAGTCCTCGGCGGTTATGTCGTAGTAGGAAAATGCGTCTTCGTCGAGGTCTATTGTAACGCTTTTTGTCTCTCCTTTTTTAAGAAATACTTTTTCGTAACCTTTCAGTTCTTTTACAGGCCTTACCACTTTGGAATTTAGCGGACATACGTAGAGTTGCGCCACTTCCGCGCCGGCCCTGCTGCCGGTGTTGGTGATGTTGAACGTAACGCGCAGCCGGCGTTTGCCGAGCGGCTGGGCTTTTATGCCGGAATACGAGAATGTGGTGTAGCTTAGTCCGAAACCGAAGGGGAACAGCGGGCGTTTGCCCTGCGCGTCATATCCTCTGTAGCCGTAGAAAAGCCCTTCCTTGTATGTTATCTCCTTTACGCCGTCGGGGGCGAAAAAGTTGTCGTGGACGGGGTTGTCCTCCCATTGCTTTTCTATCGACATGGGGAGCTTTCCGCTTGGGTTCACTGTGCCTTTCAGGATGTTCGCGATGGCAGTGCCGCCCTCCTGCCCGGGATACCACGCCATAATCACGCCCTTCACGTTGTAAATCCAAGGCATGAAGTTGAAGCCTCCGCCCGAATTGGCAACGACAATCACGTTCCCGACCTTGGACGCTATGTGGGAAATCAGCTCGTTTTGCGGGTCGGGCAGGTTGAAAGTCCTGTCGAAGCCCTCGCCTTCGGTGTCGGTGTCATATCCTGCCACGACAACCGCCGTGTTGAAGTTCTTGAGTTGAGTGTCGAGCTTGCCGAAGTCATACTCAAACATGGCGAGCCCGAATTTTTGGTCTCCGCCGCCCTGATAGTATTCAATCGTGATGCTGTATGTCTTTCCGGCTTCCGTGTTGAGTTTGCAGGATGCTTTTTTGGCGGCTTGGTCTCTCCACTCATTGCACAGCGTCTTGCCGTCAACAGTCATGCGGTAGCCGTCGTCCCCGGTAAACTGGAAGATAACAGTCCCTGTGTTCGCTGCTTTGAACACACCGCTCCAGCGAATGGAAAAGTTAGCGTTTGATAAGCCCGACGGCATTTTTGTGTCGTTTGAAACCATAGGGGTTTCCTCCGTTCTTGTGGCTGATGGCGTGCCTTCAAGATTTTTGTTGTTGAAATATTCCGCTTTCAAACCGGGGCGGCTCAAAGATGCGTCCGTGAAAAAAGCCCCATTGATTAAGGTCTTGTATTTCTCGTCGGAAATGAATGCCGCCTGTTTGCCGAACGCCTTTTTAATTCCAGCCCATGGGGTTACGGCGGAGTGGAAGTTTACTTGCCCGCTGCCGCCTCCACGAGCTATTTTGTCGGCGTTGGGACCTATCACGGCAAACCTTTGTTTTCCTATGGGCAGCACGTCGTCCTCGTTTTTAAGGAGCGTGATTCCGCTTTCCGCAATTTTCAGTGCGGCGGCTTTCAATTCCGGTTTTTCATTAGGTTCGTTTTTTTTGCCCACGCTTTTGTCAAGCACTCCGAACGCACTCATGGTTTGGAGAATGTGCTGCACTTTCTCGTTTATGGTTTCCTCTGAAACAAGACCTTTTGCAAGAGCCTCCTTGACAAGTTCCGGCTTCCAGTATTGCGAGCTGGGCATTTCGAGGTCAAGCCCGCCGTTTGCCGTGGCAACTGTGGAGTGCACCGCTCCCCAGTCGCTCATCACAATGCCCTTGAACCCCCACTTTTTTCTTAGCAAGTCAATGTTAAGGTAACGGCTCTCGGTTGTGTGGAGTCCGTACAGAAGATTGTAGCTGTCCATCACCGCCCCCACTTTCGCCTCTTTGACGGCTTTGCGGAATGTGGCGAGATAAATTTCGTTCAGCGTGCGCAGGTCAACGTTTGAGTTTACGTCCATGCGCCCCCATTCCATGTTGTTGGCGGCGAAATGTTTTATTGTGGCGATAACTCCCTTTGACTGCACTCCCAATATGTAATGTTTTGCAGTCTCGCTTGCAAGGTACGGGTCTTCGCCGAAATATTCAAAGTTGCGTCCGCAAAGTGTGGCGCGGTATATGTTCACTCCCGGACCGAGAATTACATCGGTGTTGTGGTCTTTGAAATCGGTTGCAAGGCTTTCGCCCACGAGTTTTGCCATATTCCTGTCCCACGTTGCGGCGGTGAGCATTCCGCAAGGGAAGAACATTCCTTTTATGCCTTGCCCAATTCCTTGCGGACCGTCGTGCATTTGCAGCGCGGGTATTCCAAGACGTTCTATGGGGCGCAGCGACATTCCGTCATCGTTTCCGCTTATGAGCGAAAGCTTTTCGTCGAGCGTCATTCTTGACACAAGTTCTTTGGCGCGGCTAATGTCTTTTTCCGTGATGTCTCCCGGGATTTGCGCGTGTACCGCCAAAGCAAATGCAAGGGCTATGGCGGTTGTAAAAACTCTTGGCATCATGTTTCTTTGCTTCATGTTTTTGTGTGGTTTTGATACTTGCAATGCAAAGTTAGCATTAAAAACAAAAAGGCTGGCAATATGGTGAGGATTATCTTTGGCGTTTTTGGCGGGTGTGGCGATATGTCTAATTTTGCCGAAAACGTTGTAAAAATGGGATACAGTTTCAAGGCGGTGCTTTTTGATTTCGACGGCGTGGTGGTTGACACCGAAAGCCAATATACTGTGTTTTGGGACAGGATAAACAGGGATTATTTGCCGGAGGTTGAAAATTTTGCGCTGAAGCTGAAAGGAAACACGCTTGCGGAGGTGTTTGACAAATATTTCCCTTCGGAGGAAACGAGGGCGGAGATAAGAAAAAAACTCAACGGCTTTCAGCGCACGATGACTTACCCGGACATTCCGGGGGTGGTGGAGTTTGTGAAAAATTTGAGGGCGGCAGGAGTAAAAACCGCCGTGGCTACAAGTTCCGACCGCGACAAGATGAACTTTGTGTATGAGGCGCGCCCGGAGCTGCGCGATATGTTCGACAAAATCTTCACGGCGGAGGACTACAAGGAGTCGAAACCTTCGCCCGACTGCTATATTACGGCTGCAAAGTACTTTGGCTTCGCCCCGGAGGAGTGCATTGCCATTGAGGATTCCGTTAACGGTTTGCGGGCCGCAGCGGCTTCCGGCTCTATGGTAATAGGGCTTACAACTTCCAATCCCGCAGAAGTTGTTGAGAGATACAGCGACGTTGTAATTCCTGACTTTAGCGGCTTCACTCCGGGGGACGCGGACAAGGTTTTCCGCGACCGCTTTTGCGGTAAATAGGGAATTTAGTAATTTTGCACTCCGAAAATAGGGGCTGTGTGTTCTGGAGAATTTCTGTGCAAGCCCTGAAACAAAGATATTATGGCTGGTTATATGTCAGATGACGTGCGCCCTGTTACAGTGCAGCGCATTCTGAAAATGAAGAGTGAGGGCAGGAAGATTTCAATGCTTACCTCCTATGACTATACAATGGCAGGCATTGTAGATGCCGCCGGAGTTGACATCATTCTTATAGGAGATTCCGCCTCGAATGTTATGGCCGGCAATGAAACCACTCTCCCCATTACCGTTGACGAAATGATTTATCACGCCAAGAGCGTGGCGAGGGCGGCAAAGCACGCGCTTGTGGTTTGCGATATGCCTTTCGGCTCGTATCAGGTGAATGCTGACGAAGCCGTGAGGAACGCCATACGCATAATGAAGGAGAGCGGCTGCGATGCCGTGAAGCTTGAGGGCGGCAAACGCCTTGTTCCCGCCATAAGCGCAATGGTTGACGCCGGAGTGCCTGTTGTGGGGCATCTTGGGCTTACTCCGCAGAGCATACACAAGTTCGGCGGCTATGGGCTTAGAGCAAAGGAAGAGGAAGAGGCGGGGCGGCTGGTTGATGACGCAAAGGCGTTGCAGGAGGCCGGTTGCTTTGCCTTGGTGCTCGAGAAGATTCCCGCCTCCCTTGCAAGCAGGGTTTCCGCGCAGTTGGAAATTCCCGTGATAGGCATAGGTGCGGGAGACGGAGTTGACGGTCAGGTGCTCGTAGTGCAGGATATGCTTGGCATGAACAAAGGTTTCGCTCCCAAGTTCCTGCGCCGTTACGCCGACCTGCATTCTGCGATTACGGATGCGGTGCAAAGGTATGTCGCCGATGTGAGGAGCGGGGATTATCCCGGCGAGGAAGAACAATATTGACAGGACGAAAATCAGCGGTGGCACTATGAACGGTGTGATGTTCAGAATTTGTTGCGCCAATTTCCTCTTGATGGCGGCCATTATGATGCAGCTTGCGTCCGTGATGTTCGCGGGGCGTGCCGGGGGTGCTTCCCAATGCCCGCTTTCCTTTGCAATGGCTGCCTTTTCCGTGGGCTTGTATGTGCTCGGACCGTTGAGCTCATATCTTGTTGCGCGGTTTCAGAGAAAGAATGTTTACGAAGTTTCGCTGCTTGCCTTGGCGGCGGTTTCCGGTATAATGTATTTCAGCCGTGATGTCGTGTCGGTGGCGCTGGTGCGTTTTCTCGAGGGTGCGGTGTGCGGCTTGGCGCAGGTTTCCTTGGGAAGCACGCTGCTGAACGACCTTACGGTTTCGGAACGGCGCACGCTTTCGGACTACTATTTTGCTTGGTCGGCAATTCTTGCAATGCCTGCGGGCATGGCCGCCGCTTATTATGCAATGCCTGTTGCCGGTTTTGACGCTGTGTTGCTTGCAAGCGTGCTGATGATGCTGCTTTCGGCGTTTGTCGTCATGAGGATAAGGGTTCCTTTCCGTGCGCCGATAAACGTGAAGCTGTTCAGTTGCGACCGTTTTTGGCAGAAAAACGACTTGCTTCCGTTTATAAACCTGCTGCTTCTTTCCACCACGTTCGGGATGTTCATTGCAGCCAACCGCCAGCCGCTGATGTTTGCCTTTGCGGCGTTGGGCGTGCTGGCAGCCTATCCGTTGCGTAAAATGGTCTTCACCGATGCCGATGTGCGTGCCGAGATAGTTACGGGAATGATACTCGTGCTTGCCGCACTGCTCATACCTTTTGCCACCTCTTCGGCGGCTTCGCTTCATGCTGCGGCGTTGCTGTTCGGTGCGGGCATTGGGTTGAGTTCCTCGCGCTTTTTGCTGTATTTCTTGAAGATGACGGGGCATTGCCAGCGCGGCACGGCCCAAAACACCTATATGCTTTCGCGTGAATGCGGGTATGCCGCCGGGTTTGTATGCGCCTTTTTTGTTCCGCATCCTGCCGTGATAGCCATTCCTGTGGCGGTGTTTTCAATGGCTTTTTATCTGGCTGTAACGCATCCGTGGTTTTTGAAGCACAACGACAGGTATTTCAAATTCCGCGAGGTTTGACGCCGCGCTTTCCCTTTACTGCGAAAACTACATAGGACACGGCAAAAACTATGTCTGATGTAGGAAAAATTATGTCTGATATAATTCAAATTACATCAGACCTTTTTTCGCATCTTACCAACTTGTTGGAAAACATATACTTAAAGAAAAATTGCCGGTTTGCATAATTTCCTGTTTTTCAAACTTTTGCAAAAACCACTTCCGTTTTGTGCTTTATGGCGCGTTGGCGCGGTTTGGCGTAGTCCGCCCCGGCTTAACATCATCTTAACATTATTGTAACCGCAGGCTAACACTGTGGGAGTAATTTTGCTTCGGATTATAAAGCAGAATTATATTTTATGGAAAGTATCTACTTGGCATTGGTGGTGTTGCTGTTCTTGCTTGCAGCCTCAGACTTGTGGGTGGGAGTGAGCAATGACGCGGTTAATTTCATGAACTCGGCAATAGGCTCAAAGGCAGCCAAGTTCCGCACTATCGTGGTGATTGCCGCCCTTGGCATTCTTTGCGGGGCTATAATGAGCAACGGAATGATGGATATAGCCCGCCATGGCGTGTTCAAGCCCGATCTTTTCACGTTCAACGAGGTGATGACGATTTTTATTGCGGTAATGGTAACGGACATCGTTTTGCTTGACGTGTTCAACTCGTTCGGAATGCCCACGTCAACAACGGTTTCAATGGTGTTTGAGCTTCTCGGCGCATCGTTTGCCCTTGCCATGATAAAGACGTGGGGCGCTCCCGGCACAAGCTTCGGGGACTACATAAATTCCGGGCAGGCGTTGGGAATGATAACCGCCATTTTCATATCGGTGGGGATTGCGTTTGCGTTCGGAACGCTGATAATGTACATAACGAGACTTATTTTCACGTTCAAGTACAAGGTTCGCATGAAGTTCAAAATCGGGATTTTTGGCGGGCTTGCGGTTACTGCCATAATGTATTTCATGCTTTTCAAGGGTGTGAAGAACCTTTCGTTCATGACACCTGAGACCAAAAATTTCATAGACGGCAACATTTGGGCTATACTTATAGTCTGCTTTGTGGTATTGAGCGTGGTTATGCAGGTGCTGCATTTCATGAAGGTTAATGTGCTGAGGGTGGTTGTGCTGTTTGGCACGTTTGCCTTGGCAATGGCTTTTGCCGGCAACGACCTTGTGAACTTTATTGGCGTGCCTTTGGCGGGATATTCTTCTTATGTGGACTTCACCGGCTCGGGTGCGGGAAATCCCGACACATATATGATGTCGTCGCTGTTGGAGTCGGCAAGGACCCCGATAGGATTTCTTGTTGGCGCGGGGATTATAATGGCCATGACATTGGCTCTGTCGAAAAAGGCAAGGCGAGTTACCGAAACCGAGGTGAACCTTTCGCGTCAGGATGCCGGCAACGAAATGTTCGGCTCGTCAAGGGTGGCGAGGAGTCTTGTGCGAATGGCAAGTTCGGCAGGGAACGCCATATTGAGGATAACTCCCGAGAAAGCGCAGAAGTTTGTTGAAAGCCGCTTCCAGCGTCCTGTGGAGGCCGTAAACGAGAATGCGGCGGCATACGACCTTTTGCGCGCATCGGTGAACCTTGTTGTTTCCGCGCTGCTCATAGCCCTTGGCACATCGCTCAAGCTTCCGTTGTCAACCACCTATGTTACGTTCATGGTAGCCATGGGTTCTTCGTTCGCCGACAGGGCGTGGGGCAGGGAAAGTGCCGTGTTCCGCATCACGGGTGTGCTTACCGTGATAGGCGGGTGGTTCATAACGGCCGCCGTGGCGTTCATCTCGTGCTTCACAATCGCCATGATAATGCACTACGGGGGCTTTGTGGCGCAGGTGGTCCTGATAACAATTGCGGTGGCTATGCTCATTCATTCAAACATCAATTACGCAAAGCGCAAGAAGGCTGACAAGGGCGACGCTTTGTTCTACAAGATGCTTTCTTCCACAAACTCCGCAGAAATTGTCAAGATGCTTCAGGAACACGTTGGGAAGAACGTGGCGGAAATCACGGACGGTTTCTCAACGTTGCTAATAGATTCGACCGACGGGCTTTTCAATGAAAAACTGCACGCGCTGCGCAAATCGCTCAACAGTGTGAAAAAATACAAGGTTGTGCTGAAAAGCCTGCGCCGCAGGGAGATTATTTGCCTGAGGAGGGCTGACGTTGCCGTGGCTGTGAAGCTGAGCACGCCGTTTCACCTTCTCCACAATGCGCTATTCCAGCTTTATTACAGTTTGCTGCGCATTTGCCGCCCCTCGCTCGAGCACGTTGACAACAACTTCCTGCCGATAGACCCGAACGATGCGGAAGTGTTCAAGTTCCTGCGTGGCAAGGTGGTGATTCTCATGAACGAAATGGCGGGAAACTTCGCGGAGCTGAACCTTGCTGACGGTGAGGAGATACAAAAGGAGTGCGCCTCGTTGAAAAGGGAGATTTCCGATTTTAGGGACAAGATGATGGTTGACATACAAACGCAAAACTGCGACATAACCGCAACGACGCTTTTGCTGCACCTGCTTCAGGAGCTGGAGCAGATACTCCACGAAATCGACCGTCTGATCTACAATATGCGTAAGTTCGCACGGCTCGCAGCGGACACTGCACAGCCCAAACCGCTTTAGCATTATTGCTCCCTTCAGGGCATATCCGTGCAGCAGAGTTGCTGCCGAGAAACCGTAAGAGTGCCTTTGTTTTTGTAAAGTGTTGGTTTTTAAAAGGATAGCCGTATAAAGAATATTTGTTGTATCGATTTGTCTTTCAAATGTTTGCAAAAGACGAAAAAAGGTCTGATGTAGTCCGGATTATGTCTGATATAATTTTTTCTACATCAGACATAATTTTTCCCATGCCCCATGTAGTTTTCAGGGTGTTTGGGAAAATACAGACGATTATTGTTGGGCGATAATTGTAGGGGCGTGTTGCATACGCCTTGCATACCACCGTCCGGACCGCCTTGCACAAACAACAAGCCCGGCTGCTTATGCAAACAGCCGGGCTTGTTGTTGTTTTCTTTATGCGCTATAGCGAGCAGAGATAGCCCAATTTGTAAAGTTTCAGAACAAACAGCGACGGATTGCTGCTTAGCAGATTTGCACGTTCAATGCGCCCGAACAAGCGGTGCCACGTTATCATAAGCCCGTCAAGGTTGAGCCTTTTGAGCCTTAGCGCAACAGCCCCCACGTGCGAGAAGTTCTGGATGTCCCTCCCGAAACGGTGGAGGTTGCGCATTGACTGTTCTGTTTTTTCAACGAATTCCCTGTTGGTGTCAAGTCCGTTGTGCACCAGCGGAGAGTCGATGTGCGTGATTTTATATCCCCCTTGCTTCAGCCGCAGTCCGAAAATGGTGTCCTCGTATCCGTACCCCTTGCAACTTTCCTCAAAGCGGATGTGCATGAAAACCTCGCGGCGCACCATTACGTTGAATGTGGAGAAATGGCTGTAGGGGTTGGCTTTGCGGTACTCCAAAGAGCGTATTTCCGCCGCGCTTTGCTCATATCGGTATCTCAAGGAAACATCGGGCGAGGGTTGCGTGCCGACGGCCTCAATGCCGCCGCAAACAACGTCAGCCCCTTTTTGGGCCTCCTCGTAGTACTTTTCCAGAAAATCCCCCCGCGTTACGAGCGCGTCGCAATCGATGAACAGCAAATATTCCCCTTTTGCCTCACGCGCCATATTGTTGCGGTTAGCCGCCCGCCCCATGTTCTTTTCTGCGGCAAGGAACCTGCAGCCGGGAAGCTCGCACGCCTTTTGCACGCTTTCTATGCCGCGCCCTTTCGATGAAGCGTCATCGCCCACTATGATTTCGTATTCTTCGCCTTTTGCTTGTTTGAGCCTTTCGCCCTGAAGCTGCAAGGCCTTCACAAGCTCCGAACAGTCATAGTTATATACGGGTATCAGTATTGATAACATATTATATTTCGATTTATGTCTTATTTTCCGGCTTTCTTGTCCGTTTAAGATTAGTGTATGCCCCGGCTTTTTGCCGCGCTACCAAATGTAATGTGCAAATGTACAAATTAAAAGGAAAACCTATGTGCTTTTTTCACTTTTGTTTTGCGCTTTGTCTTGGGAAATGGTTAATTTTGTGGAGCGTGAGGGCGAGCAAACTTCCGCCTGTGGCGGTGTGCGCCCTTCTTTCGTGAAATTTCAAAATATCAAACTATATATCATGCGAAAAATTATGACTATTGCGGCGTTTGCCATTGCTTTTTCGGCGAGCGCACAGCAGCCCGATTATTTCACGCCTTCAAGGCGTTCGGCCCTTAAGATGCCGTCAACGCCCATTGTGGTGAGTGATCCGTATTTCTCAATCTGGTCTCCGTCTGACAAGCTTTACGAGTCGTCAACCGTTCATTGGAGCGATGCCAAGAAACCAATTATAGGCGTTTTGCGCGTTGATGGGAAAAACTACCGCTTTCTCGGCAAGCAGCCCGACAAGATGATTCCTTACGCCGACATGGGAAAAGCGGCGGAGTGGGGGGCGAAATATACGAACCAAGCTCCGCAGGGCGACTGGACCAAGGAAAAATTCGATGACAGCAGTTGGAAGGACGGTCGCGGTGCTTTTGGCGACAGGAGTACGGAGGCAAACAGAACTAAGTGGGGCGGAGACAACACCGACGTTTATATCCGCCGCCATTTCAAGGTGGACAAAATCGAAAGGGACGCCAAAATAAAAATAATGTATTCCCACGACGATGTTTTCGAACTGTATCTTAACGGTGAGAAAATCGTTGCCACAGGAAACACATGGCTTGACGACCAGATTGTGGAGCTTACGCCTGCACAGGCTGCAAAGCTGCACGAGGGCGACAACGTGATTGCTGCCCACTGCCACAACACGGTGGGCGGAGCATACGCGGATTTCGGCATTTACTACACTCCTGCGAACACGACAAAGTTTGAAGCCACCGCCGAACAGCTTTCGAGCGATGTGCTTGCCACTTCAAGCTATTACACATTCAAGTGCGGTCCTGTGAAGCTGGAGCTTGTGTTTACCGCACCGCAGTTGATAGAAGATCTTGACCTTCTTTCCACGCCTATAAACTATATATCGTACAAGGTTACAGGTCTTGACAAGAAGAAGCACGAAGTGCAGCTTCTTATTTCCGCATCCCCGGAACTCGCGGTAAGCTCAACATCGCAGCCCACGGTTTCAAACACGCTGACAAACGGCGGTAATAAATATCTAAAGACAGGAACGATAAAACAGGCTTATTGCGCCACGGTGGGCGACCTTGTTTGCCAGGACTGGGGTTATCTTTACCTTACGCAGGGGGCGCAAGGACAGCAGTTGAGCCTGAGCAGCGAGTCGAGGATAGAGAACGCATTCTCGGCAGCGGGAAGTCTTCCCACTTCAGAAGAGGAGGTAAAGGCTTTCAAAAGCGATGAAATGCCCATGCTCGCCTTTGTTGACAACCTCGGGAGCGTTGACAAAAAGACTTCAAAGAGCAACTTTACGCTTATAGGCTATGATGACGTTTGGTCTATAATGTATCTTTACGAACTTCACAAAGGTTATTGGGCGCACAACGGAAAGGTTACGATTTTTGACGCTTTCGACAAACTCCGCAGCAATTACAACGACATAATGCAGCGTTGCCGCAAGTTTGACGAAATGATTTACGACGACGCGCTCAAAGCCGGCGGCAAGGAGTATGCCGAGATTTGCAGCGGCGCTTATCGCCACACCATTTCCGCCCACAAGCTTTTCACCGACAACGAGGGTCGTCTGCTGTTCTTCTCAAAGGAGAACAACAGTAACGGAAGTGTGAACACCGTTGACCTTACATATCCCTCCGCGCCTCTGTTCCTGACATACAATCCCGAACTCTTGAAGGGGATGATGACGAGCATTTTTGAAAATGCCAAGAGCGGAAGATGGACCAAGCCGTTCCCGCAGCACGACATGGGTACATACCCGCAAGCCAATGGTCAGACCTATCCAACGGATATGCCTATCGAGGAGGACGGTAATATGCTCACGCTTGCAGCCGAGATATGCCGCATAGCAGGAAATACGGATTATGTGAAGCCTTATTGGGATTTGATGAAAACTTGGGCGGATTACCTTGTGGAGAACGGTCAGGACCCCACAAACCAGCTTTGTACAGACGATTTCGCCGGACACTGGGCGCACAATGCCAATCTTTCGGCGAAAGCTATAATGGGTGTTGCGGCGTACAGCATAATGTGCAAGATTGACGGTCGCACAGAGGAGGCTGACAAGTATATGGCGACAGCAAAGAAAATGGCGGAACAATGGAAAAAGGACGCTGCTGACGGCGACCATTACCGCCTTGCGTTTGACCGCCCCGACACGTGGAGTCAGAAGTACAACCTTATATGGGACAAGCTTTGGGGACTTAATATGTTCAGCGATGTAATGGAAAAGGAAGTGAAATACTACCTTACAAAGCAGAATGTATATGGTTTGCCGCTTGACTGCCGCAAGGGCTACACAAAGAGCGACTGGATTATGTGGTCGGCTTGCATGGCAAAAGATGACGAAACTTTCAAAAAGTTCGTAAGTCCGATATACAAGTTCTACAGCGAGACGACAACCCGCGTGCCGATGAGCGACTGGTTTGAGACCGAAAAGCCTGTATGGGTTAGTTTCCGTGCGCGTTCGGTTATCGGCGGTTTCTGGTTCAAGGTGCTTTTGGACAAGAACAACAATAAATGATGCCATAAACGCAGGTTTATAAAATACTCAAGGCGTGCTGCCCATTCATGGCGGCACGCCTTTATTTGTCCCGCCCGCTTGAACGGCATGAATACGTTTGGCGATTTTGCGCAACGTCATAGCGTTGCTTGGGGTTATGGAGATGATATGCCGGTCTGCGTGCGGTTTAAGACGGTGGTGTACAGGGAGTATGCCATACGCCCCTACAATAATTGCAAAACTATAACCGCTTGGTCTTTTTCAAACACCCCGAAAACAACATCGGATATAGGAAAAACTATGTCCTATGTAGAAAAAATTATGTCTGATGTAGTTTTTTCTACGTCAGACATAATTTTTGCCTTTGCAACACTATGAAAAACAAGAACTTATGTAAATTCGTCCAAATTGACAAAATGCTTTGGAATTCAATGCTTTATGGGAAGTTCATGCTGTATTCCAATTCCTGTTACACAGGAAAATCAGTCCTTGCTTTACCTGCGTTTTGACTTTTCGGCGCGGTGCTTGCGTATTCCTGCTTTCATGATTGCTGAAGCCGAACCGTGAGAACCTGTGCGATATGCCTTTTTCTTGGCTTTTGTACGCACTTTGCCGTCCTCAAAGCCTTGGTTTCTGGATTTATGGAAAACAATGCCTTCGTGTATTGCCTTTTGCACTTCCTGCCGGCTTGCCTTGCGCATAATCCCTGTGATTAATGGTGGAACAGGCGGATACCCGTAAATGCCATGGCTATGCCGTATTTGTCGCAGGTTTCGATAACATTGTCATCGCGCACGCTGCCACCGGCTTGTGCAACGAAGCTCACTCCGCTTTTGTGCGCACGCTCTATGTTGTCGCCAAAGGGGAAGAAAGCGTCGCTGCCCAACGACACGCCCGTGTTTTGGGCAATCCATTCCTTGCGCTCCTCAATGGTGAACGGCTCGGGGCGTTCTGTGAATATCTTCTGCCAAGCCCCGTCGGCAAGCACGTCCTCTGCGTCTTCGCCTGTGTATAGATCAATGGCGTTGTCTCGGTCGGCACGGTGTATCCCCTCGACAAAAGGCAGGTTCATGACCTTGGGGCTTTGGCGCAGCCACCATTTGTCGGCTTTGCTTCCCGCAAGGCGCGTGCAGTGTATGCGGCTCTGCTGTCCCGCGCCGATGCCAATCGCCATACCGTCTTTTACATAGCAAACGGAGTTGCTCTGGGTGTATTTCAGCGTGATGAGTGATATGACCAGATCGCGCTTTGCCTCGGCAGTGAAGGTCTTGTTTTGTGTGGGGATGTTCTCAAACAGGCTGTCGTCGGCAAGGTTCACGTCGTTGCGGTGCTGTTCGAAGGTAACGCCGAAAACCTGTTTGTGCTCAATGGGTGCGGGAACGTAGTCCGCGTCTATTTTAATGACGTTGTATGTGCCACGGCGTTTTGCACGCAGAATTTCAAGGGCTTCGGGGGTGTAGCCGGGGGCAATCACGCCGTCGCTCACCTCGCGCTTTATTAGTGTGGCAGTTGCCTCGTCGCACACGTCGCTCAACGATATGAAGTCGCCGTAAGAGGACATTCTGTCTGCGCCGCGCGCCCTTGCGTAAGCGCAGGCAATGGGTGAAAGAGGTATCTTCACGTCATCCACGAAATAGATTTTCTTCAGCGTGTCGCTCAGCGGAAGACCTATTGCTGCACCGGCGGGCGATACGTGCTTGAACGAGGTGGCGGCGGGAATTCCTGTTGCGGCTTTAAGCTCCTTTACAAGCTGCCAGCCGTTGAGTGCGTCAAGAAAGTTGATGTATCCCGGACGGCCGTTGAGAACTTCCACGGGCAGTTCGCCGTTGTCGATGTAAATGCGTGAGGGTTTTTGGTTGGGGTTGCAACCATACTTCAGTTGTATCTCTTTCATATATACAATATATATTATTATGACAAAGTAAGCCCGGAACTGCTTCCGGGGAAAGTGGACCAGGAGAGAATCGAACTCTCGTCCAAACGGGGAAAAACCATGCTTTCTACATGCTTAGTCTGCCAAGGTTTTTAGTGTCTGCGGCGTGAGGCATACCGGCACATTGCCGCAAACCTTAGTTGCGGATTTGGTTTTCGCACAAAACACGCAACGCTTTCCATGCTATTCCCGATTTGCGTGCACCACTTTTCCCGCGAGCCTCGGAACAACGGCTTCGGAGTGATGTCCCGTCCGAAAACTTGGTCTTCGGATTAAGCTGATCTACTGTACTTCAATCAGGCAGCGAGAGCGTAGTTGTTATTTTCGCCATTTAAATTCTTTGAAAGCTCAGTTTATAGTGAGAACCCACGACCCACTGCATGCTTACATACTCTTTCTGCCCGCTGTCAAATCCAGTCTGGCCCGATTAGGATGCTTGCGTAAAGCACTGCAAAATTAAGAAATATATCGCAGACTGTCAAAGATGGCGTTTGCTTTTTAGGTTGGCATGGAAGTTTTGCCTGTGTCTTGTCCCGCCGTCCTGCAAAAAAAACGGAATATGTGGAACATCAGGGCAAAAAAATGATTTCTTTGTGGAGTTTTTAGTGGTAAAACGCCGATAGTTTCGCAAATTAATATTAATTTTGCGAATTGTCTGTGGCAGGCGTGCCTGTTAGGGGCGCGGAAGTTGGGGACAGACGAAAAAACAAGGATCATGCGGCGCATTCGCTGCCTGCAAGTTTGGCAAAAAGCAGGAAGGCGGGAAAAGAAAAACAATGCGGCGCGTTGGCAAGGTAACATGAATTGATATAAGGATTTAAGTAATATTTAACGTAATATGGAAGATAAAAGAGTTTATTTGTTTGGCAACGGCAGTGCCGAAGGAAACGCCAGTATGCGTAACTTGCTTGGCGGAAAAGGTGCCAACGTTGCGGAAATGAATCTTTTGGGAATCCCCGTACCTCCCGGATTCACAATCACAACCGACATGTGTAACGAGTATTACCGCATAGGCAAAGAGGCAGTGGTAAACCTGCTGAAAGACGATGTGGAGAATGCCGTAAAACATATAGAGACTTTGATGAACAGCCGCTTTGGCGACCCGGCAAACCCGCTTCTCGTTTCGGTGCGTTCTGGCGCTCGCGCATCTATGCCTGGCATGATGGACACAATCCTCAACCTGGGCTTGAACGATACTGTTGTGGAAGGTATGGCAAAGAAAACGGGCAACGAGCGTTTCGCTTATGACAGCTACCGTCGCTTTGTGCAGATGTACGGCGATGTTGTGCTCGGCATGAAACCTGTAAACAAAGACGACAGAGACCCGTTTGAAAAGATTATTGAGGACGTTAAGGCACAGAGAGGCATCAAACTCGACAACGAAATGACCGTTGACGAGCTGAAACATCTTGTTGAGCTTTTCAAAAAGGCTATCAAGGAACAGACAGGCAAGGATTTCCCCGACAATCCCATGGAGCAGCTTTGGGGCGCAATATGCGCTGTGTTTGACAGTTGGATGAACGAACGCGCCATACTTTACCGCAAAATGGAGGGGATACCCGCAGAGTGGGGTACTGCCGTGTCGGTTATGGCTATGGTGTTCGGAAATATGGGCGACAGCTCTGCCACAGGCGTATGCTTCAGCCGCGATGCGGCTACGGGCGAGAACGTGTTCAGTGGCGAATGGCTTGTCAACGCCCAGGGAGAAGACGTTGTTGCCGGCATTCGCACTCCGCAGCAGATTACCAAGGCCGGCTCGCAGAAGTGGGCAGAAATGCAGGGCGTGAGCGAAGAGGAGCGCAAGGCCAAATATCCTTCAATGGAAGAGGCTATGCCGGAGATTTACAAGCAGCTCGACGCCATCCAAAACAAGCTCGAAGACCATTACCGCGATATGCAGGACATGGAGTTCACCGTTCAGGAAGGCAAACTTTGGTTCTTGCAGACCCGCAACGGCAAGCGCACGGGTACGGCTATGGTTAAGATTGCAATGGATTTGCTCCACGAGGGCAAGATTGACGAAAAGACCGCGCTTGAACGCTGCGAGCCCAACAAACTTGACGAACTTCTCCACCCGGTGTTTGACAAGAAGGCACTTGCAAGCGCAAAGGCTTTGACACGCGGACTTCCCGCCTCTCCGGGTGCGGCTACAGGTCAGATTGTATTCTTTGCCGATGATGCTGCCAAATGGCATAAGGACGGACACAAGGTTATAATGGTGCGCATTGAGACTTCCCCCGAAGACCTTGCTGGTATGGCCGAGGCTGAGGGCATTCTTACCGCTCGCGGCGGCATGACTTCCCACGCGGCTGTTGTGGCTCGCGGAATGGGCAAGTGCTGCGTTTCGGGTGCCGGCGCATTGATTATCGACTACAAGAAGCGTACAGTAACCATAGAGGGAACTGTGTTGCACGAAGGTGATTATATTTCAATAAACGGTTCTACCGGCGATGTTTACAAAGGCGAGCTTACAACACAGGCTGCGGAATTCTCCGGCGCATTTGCCGAACTGATGCAGCTTTGCGACAAATACACACGTCTTGTGGTGAGGACTAACGCCGACACTCCCCACGATGCTTCGGTGGCACGCAAATTCGGTGCTGTTGGCATCGGTCTTTGCCGCACGGAGCATATGTTCTTCGACGACAAGAAGATTGTTGCAATGCGCGAGATGATACTTTCCGACACCAAAGATGGACGTGAAAAGGCCCTGCGAAAACTTCTCCCTTACCAGAAAGAGGACTTCAAGGGCATATTCAAGGCTATGGACGGCTATCCTGTGAACATCCGTCTGCTCGACCCGCCTCTCCACGAGTTTGTTCCCCACGATGCAAAGGGACAGGAGGAAATGGCACAGGACATGGGTGTGACTGTGGAGACCATACGCCAGCGCATCGACAGCCTTTCGGAACACAACCCGATGCTGGGACACCGTGGCTGCCGTCTTGGGAACACGTATCCCGAAATCACGGAAATGCAGACACGCGCCATTCTCGGCGCTGCCATAGATTTGAAGCGCGAGGGATATGACCCGCACCCCGAAATCATGGTTCCGCTCATCGGTATTCTGTACGAGTTCGAGGCACAGGAGAAGGTTATCCGCGAAACGGCTGCAAAGCTCTTTGAGGAAGAGGGTGTGGAAGTTCCGTTCAAGGTTGGCACGATGATTGAAATTCCGCGTGCAGCCCTTACCGCCGACAAGATAGCTTCGCGTGCGGAATATTTCTCATTCGGCACAAACGACCTTACCCAGATGACATTCGGTTATTCTCGTGATGACATCGCGTCGTTCCTGCCGGTATATCTTGAGAAGAAGATTTTGAGCGTTGACCCGTTCCAGGTTCTCGACCAGAACGGCGTAGGCCAGCTTATAGAGATAGCTATCAAGCGCGGTCGCGCAGTCCGTCCCGACCTCAAGTGCGGCATTTGCGGTGAACACGGCGGCGAGCCTTCGTCTGTCAAGTTCTGCCACAAGGCAGGACTGAACTATGTGTCATGCTCTCCGTTCCGCGTGCCTATCGCACGCCTTGCAGCGGCGCAGGCTGCCGTGGAAGGATAATTCCAACAGAAATACAGCATTATTCAGGCTGCAATCGCTTTTATCGGCGGTTGCAGCCTAAGTTTTGTTTCAGAGCGCGGTTTGTGTGAAAAGCGTTTTTTGTTCATGTGAGGTAATTCGGTTATAAAGCAAACGTCTTTTACAAACACTTGATTTACAATAGATTGAATCCAAACAGGAGGCGCGGCGTAAGTTGCTGTATCTCAAAGGTTTGCAATAAGGAAATTTATATCGGATATAATTTAAACTACATAGGACGTAGAAAAAATTATATCTGATGTAGTTTTTCCTATGTCTGATATAGTTTTTGCTATTTCATCATATAGATTTTAAGCAGTTGGTAAATAGCGGTTATATAAGATTTGGCGAGGATGAAAATATCCGCGTATTTTTTCTTAAACGAATAAAAGGATATTTTTATTATGGAAACAAAGCGACAAACAGGAAGTGTGGATGTAATACTCGACAGAAATTATGGTAAGTAGGGAACTCCCGAAAGAGAGGCGTTCAGAAAGGAAGCCTGTGATTATTGTGTAGGCCGGGAATGTTCGGACTGAAAGAGGGTGTTGTGCGTCCGGTTATGTGAAAGTGATAGGATATAAAAAGTGTGTCAAAATGAGGTGTCGCCCAAAATGGTCGTTCATATCATTTTGACACGCCTTTTTTATGTGAAACAGGTTCTGCTTATTTTTTCAAGTTAGGCTCTTCGAGCTTGTAGCCATACTTCTTGTCGGCGGCTTTGAGACAGAACGCGATGACAAGGGAAAGCACGGCAATGCTTGTGAACACGCACATCGGCAAGGTGTAGCTGTACAGGTTTGTCGTTATGCCGTTTTCTGTAGTCGTGCCAACGATGCAATACTTTTCAAGAATGTAGCCGATAAGTGCGGGAACGCCCCACAGGCCTATGTTCTGGATGAAGAAGATAAGCGCGTATGCCGTGCCAAGCTGCTTTACCGGGAATATCTTCGCCACGCTCGGCCACATGGCGGAGGGAACGAGCGAGAATGCAATGCCAAGCACAATCATGAGGGCTATTGCCACCCATGCCGCGTGTATGAAAGGCAGGGCGTATATGAAATGCACGCAGATGAGCATGAGCGAGCCGAGCATCATTATGCTTGCGGCCTTGCCCTTGCGGTCGATCATTCCGCCGAAAACAGGGGTGAGTATGAGTGCGCCGAGGGCGGGGAGACCCGCAAATGTTCCGGCAATGTCCTCGTTCACCCCATATTTTGTAATCATCAGCTCTGTGGCGAATTTCTGGAACGGGAACACGCAGGAGTAGAACAGCACGCACAGCAGTGCGATAAGCCAGAAGCCGGGATTTTTCACGACAGCCACAACGTCTTTGAACGAAAACTTTTCTTCAGCGGAGCTTTCTACGGAAATCTTCACCTGACGGTCAAGCTTCCTGTCCATAAAACTGAAGGCTATGAATGAAATCATGCCGCCGACGAGAAGCACTGCGCCTATAAGTAGCGGTGTGTCGAGATTGTAGCTGCGTGCCACAGGAATGGCTATTGCGTATGCAACTTGCGAGCCTATGCGCGCCAAAGCCACCTGCACGCCCATTGCCAGTGCAAGTTCCTTGTCCTTGAACCACTTTGCAATAATCTTGCTGACGGTGATTCCCGCCACCTCTGCGCCCACGCCAAATACGGAATATCCGGCGGAAGCCATGAACACGTCGAGCTTGTAGCCCATGAACATCTCGCTTGTTCCGCCGTATGTCGTAATGGCGAGGTATTCCACGGTTGTGCCGCCAACCATAAGCACGGTGGCAAGTATTCCTGTGAATCGTATTCCGAATTTGTCAAGAATTAGCCCGCCCCAAATGAGCATCAGCAGGAACACATTCAGGAAACTGTATGCCCCGGTGAACATTCCGAACTCTCCGCTTGTCCAATGAAGTTGGCCTTCGAGCATTCCCTTTAGCGGGGCCATCACATCGTTCACATAATAGGCCGCCATCATTGTAAAGGCGACGATGAACAGTGCCGACCACCTGGCAGCCGCAGAGTCGTTGAGTTTTTTCGTTATAGCTGTCATATGTTTTGTCTTTTATTTTTTAAGCCATTTGTCGAGCCAACGGAAGAATGTGCGCTGCCACATTATGCCGTTTTGCGGTTTCAGCACCCAATGGTTCTCGTCGGGGAACAGCAGCAACTGGGCGGGGATGCCACGCAGACGCGCTGCGTTGAAAGCGGATTCAGCCTGAGTGTATTCTATGCGGAAGTCGCGTTGGCCGTGTATGCAGAGAATAGGTGTGTCCCATTTGTCAACCGAAAGGTGGGGCGAGTCGGAGAACACCTTTTGGAGTTTTCCGTCGGGCTTTACCCAAGGCGCGGAGCCCATGTCCCAATTGGCAAACCACATTTCCTCGGTCTCGACATATTGCTGCTGGGTGTTGTAAATGCCATCGTGGGCGATGAAGCACTTGAAACGCTTGTCGTGGTGTCCTGCCAGCCAATAAACGCTGTAGCCGCCGAAACTTGCCCCGACACAGCCGAGACGGTTTTTGTCAACATAGCTTTCTTTTGCAATGTCGTCAATGGCGGACAGATAGTCCTGCATACATAGACCTGTGTAGTCGCCGGAAATCTCTTCGAGCCACTCTGTGCCAAATCCGGGAAGCCCGCGACGGTTGGGGGCAATGATTATATACCCGTTGGCTGCCATTATCTGGAAATTCCAGCGGTAGCTCCAAAACTGGCTGACGGGAGACTGCGGACCGCCTTCGCAAAACAGAAGCACAGGGTATTTCTTGTTTGCATCGAAATGGGGAGGATATACAACCCAGCATAGCTCTTTCTTGCCGTCAACGGTGCTAACCCAGCGTTCCTCAACCTTTCCGAATGTTGTTTTTTCGTATGTTTCCTTGTTTACGTTTGTAAGTCTTTCCGATTTGCCGTTTTTTGCGCTGACAAAGAAAATGTCATCGGCTTCGCTTATGCTGTGCCGCTTTACGAGAAGGTTGCCGTTTGAAGCAACGTAACCGGCGAGACTGTAATCGCAAACCTCGTCAGTAAGCTGGCGCACTTTGCCTTTCAAATTAGTGGCGTAGATGTTGGTGCGTCCGTGCCACACTCCGGCAAACAGCAGTTCCTTGGAATTTTCTTTCCAGAAAAAGTTGTCAACACCGCTGTCAAAGCTTTCTGTAACGTATGTTTTGTTGCGTGTGGCAAACTCATATACGCACAAACGCGTGCGGTCGCTCTCATATCCGTCGTGCTTCATGCTTGTCCAGGCAATATATTTACCATCGGGCGAGAATTTCGGATTGTCGTCATATCCCAAGTTGCAGTCTTCGCCATCGTAAATCCGCTGGTCTTTAAGTGAGCGGGTGTAGTCTATCCTTATGGGTTGCTTGATGTCTCTCGTAATAGGTTTGCACAGGTTAAAGGACGAACCGTCTTCAATGTCGTAAAGATAGATGTCGCTGTCTGTGCTTACGGCATAGTCCCTGCCTTTCTTGGCGCGCATCACGTATGCAAGTTTCTTGGAGTCAGGATTCCAAGCGAACTCTTCCATGCCCCCGAAAGGTGTCATGGGACACTCGTACGGCAGTCCTTCCAAAATGTCTTTGGCGTTTTCAAGTTTTCCATTGTTGAATTCTGCAAGGAAAGGATGCGGAATGGAACGCACGTATGTGTCCCAATGCTTGTACATAAGCTCGTTTATCAGCATACCCGAAGCCTTGGGCAAATCCTCGTCGTTTTTTGCAATGGAAGTTTCTGTCGGGACTTGGTGGATTATTATCACGCGCTTGCCGTCGGGGGAGAAAAGGAAACCTTCTATATCGTCCTTTTCTTTCGACACACATTGCTTTCCTGTTCCGTCAACGTTCATTGTCCACAGTTGGCTCACGCCGTCAGAAGCGGCAAGGTAGGCAATCTTGCTGCCGCCTTCAATGAACGCCGGTTCACTTTCGCTGCCGCCGGTAGTCAGATTTTTTTCTTCGCCGGTCTTTATGTCCTTTATATATATGGAAGTGTGTCCCTTGTTCTCTTTTATGTCGTATTTTGTAAGGGTGTAAACAATCTTCTTGCCGTCGGGCGAAGCTGCCACGCTCCCAATTCTGCCCATGGACCAAAGCCTTTCCGGGGTGAGAAGGTCATCATTTCCTGCCGCTGTCGCCATATTTGGCGTTGCACATATTACAGACATAATCAAAACTGACAGGCTTTTCAAATATCTCATCATTGCTTTTTGTGTTTTTGGCGTTCCTGTTGTAGTTTCATCATTTCTTCCTGCTGCTTTTGCAGCGCTTCGAGACGGGCTGCAAGGCCGCTCATCTTCTTGGGTTTCTCCTTGTTTGCCTGATAGTTTTTCTCAAGGCGTTCAAGAAGTTTTTTTTCGTCAATGGTGCGGCGCAGATACCACATGGTAAGCGCACTGAAAAGAAGGGAAATGAAATAGTAGTAGTTCAGACCTGCCGAATAATCGTTGAACACGAAGAAGAAGAACACTGGCATGAGGTACATCATCCATCTCATCATCTTCATCTGGCTTTCCTGCTGCCCGCTCATCATGTCTTTCTGCATTCTCATGCTCATGACACTGTAAACAACGTTGGTTATGCAGAACAGGATGCAGAAGGCGCTGATGTGGTCTCCTATAAGCCAAATCGGGCGGGAGAACTGTATAATCGGGTCGTATGTGGAAAGGTCGTCAACCCACAGGAAACTTTGCTGCCTGAGTTCAATGGCGTTCGGTATGAAGTTGAACATCGCAATCCAAATAGGCATCTGAATAAGCATCGGCAGACAGCCGCCCATGGGGCTTGCGCCATATTGGCTGTAGGTTTGCATTATTTCCTGCTGTTTCTTCATATTATCGGCAGGGTCTGGGTATTTCGCGTTTATCTCGTCTATTTTGGGCTTCAGCACACGCATTTTCGCGCTGCTCATCACGCTTTTGCGGGTAGGCACATATACTATGATGCGCAGCAGGATTGTTATAAGCAAAAGAACAATGCCCATAGAGAGACCAAGGTCGGTGAGCCAGTCGAATACATAAATGGTGAAATACCTGTTTATGTATCTGAACAAAGGCCAGCCGAGATACACAAGATGCTCAAGCTTCAAATCCTTGTCCGGGCTTACAATGTCGTCTATCTTCTGCAAGGTGCGGAACTTGTTCGGCCCTAAATAAAATTTGAAAGACGAAGCCTTGCTTCCAGACGGGTCGAAGTCAGTTTCGGCGGAAGCTTCGTATTGTTTCAGGAAGCCTTTGCTTATGTCCTCTTCGGGCTTGCTTTTCAGCTTGACTTTATCCAATCCGGCATCGGCAATAAGCGTTACGCCGAAAAACTGGTCTTTGAACGAAATCCAGTCAAGGCTTTCCTCAAGGCTTTTCTCTTCCTCTTTCTGCGGGTCAAGGCGGTCGGTGCCGCCGTCAGCCTCTTTGTAGGTCAGGGCGGCGTATTGGTTCTCGAACTTGTAGCCGCGTTCCTGCTGTTTCAGGCGTTCGCTCCATTCCAAGCCCAAAATCTTGGAAGTGGGCAGCAGGTATTCCTGCATCCCGTCGGCTTTCACATCCATGTCAAGCACGAAACCGTCGTGGAGCTTGTAGCTTATCGAAAGTTTTCCGCCGTTTGCCGCTTGCGCCACCATTGTAACCGTTGAGTCGGTAACGTTTTCGGGGCGGAACATAAGGGAGGATGTGTTTATGTCGCTTTTCTTTCCTGCAAGCGTGAACGACATTTTCGCATATTCGTCGCAATAAAGCAGAAGCGGCTTCTTGTCCTGCCCTTTGTAGTTTTTCAGAACCACGTTGCCTACGCTGCCTCCGCGAGTGTTTATTCCCACGGTTATGTCGTTGCTTTTCAATACAACAAGGCGTGGCTGCTCTCCGTTGTCCGTGAATATGCTGTCGTTAGCGGCTGTTGTTGTCTCGTTGGCGACTGTTGCCGTCTTGGTGTCTTGCAGTTGCTTTTCCTCTGCCGGCTGCTCCTCGCGCTGCTGTTTCTGTTGTTCCTCGCTTGGCCTGTTGAAATAGCTGAAACCGAATATCACCGCTATTATCAGCAGGAAACCTATTACGCTGTTCTTGTCCATTTCCTAAGATTAAATTTGTTGCCTGCGCCGTCCTTATTGTTTGTCGTCCTGCGGGGTGTTTTCAACAATTGTCTTGATGAAATCCAGGAACAGCGGGTGGGGCTTCAGAACGGTGCTGCTGTATTCGGGGTGGAACTGTGTGCCGACATACCATTTCAGTGTGGGTATTTCGACAATTTCCACAAGGTTGGTCTCGGGGTTCACGCCGTCGCACATCATCCCGGCCTTTTCATATTCCTCGCGGTAATCGTTGTTGAACTCGTAGCGGTGGCGGTGGCGTTCCTCTATTATGTCAGTGCCGTATATTGCCCTTACCTTGCTGCCTTCCTTCAGCGCGCATTCGTATGCCCCAAGGCGCATTGTGCCTCCCATGTTGGTTATGTTCTTCTGCTCCTCCATGAGGTCGATTACGTTGTGGGTGGTCTTCTCGTTCATCTCAATGCTGTCGGCATCCTTGTAGCCCAGGACGTTGCGGGCGAACTCCACAACCATCATCTGCATTCCGAGGCAGATGCCGAATGTGGGTATGTCGTGTTCGCGGCAGTATTTGGCGGCGGTGATCTTTCCCTCTATGCCGCGCTGCCCGAAGCCCGGGCAAATCACGATGCCCTGCATTCCCTTGAGGCTCTCCTCCACGTTGTCGGGCGTTATGTATTCGCTGTTTATGAAGTGCGTCTTGACCTTGCGGTTGTTGTATGTGCCGGCCTGCGACAGCGACTCCAGAATGCTCTTGTAGGCATCCTGCAAATCGTATTTCCCTACGAGACCCACGTTTACAACGGTTGTGGCCTTGTGGCGGCGTTCCAGGAAAGCCCTCCACGGGCCAAGCCCCGGGGTTTCGCCCGGCTCTATGCCCATTTTGCGCAGAATGGTTGAGTCGAGCCCCTGCTCCTGCATCCTTAGCGGCACTTCGTATATCGTGGGCTGGTCGGTGCTCTGCACCACGGCTTCGGGGTCAACGTTGCAGAAGTTGGCGACTTTTTTGCGTATGCCCGCGCTCAGGTCGTGTTCGGCGCGCAAAACCAGAACGTCGGGCTGTATGCCCAGGCTTTGCAGCTCTTTCACCGAGTGTTGCGTTGGCTTGGTCTTGAGTTCCTGCGCAGCCGAAAGGAACGGCACGTAAGTGAGGTGTATGCACAGGGCGTTTTTGCCCAGCTCCCATTTAAGCTGGCGTATGGCCTCGAGAAACGGCAGCCCCTCTATGTCGCCGACTGTGCCGCCTATTTCGGTTATTACGAAGTCGAAGTGGTATTTGTTTCCCAAATAAAGTATGTCGCGCTTAATCTCGTCCGTGATGTGCGGCACCACCTGTATGGTCTTTCCCAGATAGTCGCCCCTGCGCTCCTTTTCAATAACATTCTTGTATATGCGCCCGGTGGTGAAGTTGTTGTGGCGTGTGGTCTTTATGCCGGTGAACCTTTCGTAATGTCCAAGGTCAAGGTCGGTTTCCTGTCCGTCTGCCGTAACATAGCATTCCCCATGCTCGTAGGGGTTGAGCGTGCCCGGGTCCACGTTTATGTATGGGTCGAACTTTTGGATTGTTATGTTGTATCCGCGTGCTTGCAGCAGTTTGCCTATTGACGAGGAGATAATCCCCTTTCCCAGCGACGATGCAACGCCGCCCGTTACAAAGATATACTTGGTTTCAGCCACGATTATATTGATTTATGTATTATTAAAACGTTTGCAAATTTACTGAAAAATTCCCGCTCTGCCTTGGTTGGGGATAAGAAATAAGAAAAGACACGGTTGTTATGCGTTTTCCACACACATCCGTCCGCACAACAGAGGTGTAATAGAAAAAACGACAATTACCGCCGAAATTGCGTAACTCGTTGATTTGCTGTAAAATGCCCACATGGAAAATGTTTGATATAACGAATTGTAATTCAGGTGTTTGCGAACGGCGAAAAAAGGTCTGATGTAGTTTGAATTATGTCTGATATAATTTTTTCTACATCGGACGTAGTTTTTCTTATATCCTATGTGGAATCGGCTTCGCCTTTTATGGCAAAGGTGGTGTCCGCGTTTTCATGTCCCAACCCGGTGTTCGTTTTTCGTCAGGGCATAAAAAACGCCCACCTTTAGGACGATGGGCGATCCGAATGTTTTCACAACGGAATAATCCTTATTGTGATTAGCTGAAAATTCATTGCAAATATACACATTTTTGTTATAGGCCGTGTCGCGCTGTCGGAAAATTTTCATAAATTCGCAAAATAACATCGTAAATTGCAAGTACAATGAAAACTATCTTGGGATTAGACCTTGGGCCGGGAAGCATAGGGTGGGCTTTGGTGAACACGGAAAACGGCAAGCCGGAAAGCATAATAAAGGCGGGAAGCCGCATAATTCCTATGGACGCAGGGGAAATGAGTGACTACGAAAGCGGCAAGCTGCAATCGTCGGCATCGGTGCGGACTGCATTCAGGGGAATGCGCCGCCTGTACGAGAGGGCGGCTCTCCGCAGGGAGAGGCTTTTAAGGGTGCTGAATGTTCTCGGCTTTCTGCCGCAGCACTATCGCGACCAAATAGATTTTGACGAACATACGGGAAAATTCAAGAACCACGGCGAACCGCTGCTGCCATACAGGAAAAACGAGACTGGGAAAAGCGAGTTCATTTTTCAGCAGTCATTTCTTGAAATGCTCGAAGATTTCATGAAAAACAATCCGCAGGTCTTGGAGGGCGGCAGACTCATTCCCCGCGACTGGACTCTTTATTATTGCCGCAAAAAGGCTCTTGACCGTGAAATCTCGCGTGGGGAACTGGCTTGGATATTGCTTAACGCCAATTCCAAGCGCGGCTATTACCAGCTTGATGAGGAAAAAACAGAAAAATCAAACGCGGAAAAGGAATACCGCCGTGCTAAGGTTGTGAGTGTGGAAAAGCAGGATGAGGACCGGAAACAAAAAGGCTATTTCTTCTATAAGATAACATACGAAGGCGGACTGACGCAAACGAGGAAATGCAAAATGCAGCCGTGGCGCGTAGGCGACTATGTGGATTTGGTTATAACCACGCCGCTTGACAATAACGGCAAGCCGAAAAAAGACGAGGACGGCGAAATAAGGAAAACCCTCAGCAGTCCCAAAGAGGACGATTGGGGACTTGTGATGCAAAAGACACAGGCAGGCATAGACCACGGCAATGGCACTGTGGGCGAATACATCTACAACAGCCTTCTTGAAAATCCGTCCGAGAAGGTGAAGGGCGGAATTGTAAAGACTATTGAGAGACATTACTATAAGGATGAGCTGAGAAAGATACTTGAGGCGCAGTCGAGGTTCATACCCGAGTTGCAGGATCACGGACTTTACATTAAATGTGTAAAGGAACTTTACCACAACAACGAATCCCATGCAAACGAGTTGCGGCATAGGAACATTATAGACTTCCTCATTAACGATGTGATTTACTACCAGCGTCCGCTCAAAAGCAAGAAAAGTTGCGTCGCCGATTGTCCTTATGAGAGCTACACTTATGTGGATAAGGAAACAGGCGAGATAAAGAAACGCCCCTTGAAGGTGATGCCCAAGTCCCATCCGCTGTTTCAGGAGTTCCGCCTGTGGCAGTTCATACGCAACCTAAGGGTTACCGAGAACGAGAAGATTGTGGACGAACGCAGGTTTTTTGGTTATGATGTAACGGCAAAATATATCGGTACGCCCGAGGATGTGTGCCGGCTTTACGAAAAACTGTCGGGATATGCGGACATAAGCGAAAGCAAGGTTTTGAAGGCGTTGGGACTTAATGCAAAGATGTTCAAATGGAATTACGGCTCCAAAAAGGAGTTCCCTGGTTTGAAAACGCACCACGAATTTGCATCGAGAATTGCCAAACTTGAAAACGCAAGGGAACTTACGCAAAAAGAAGAATACAAGCTGTGGCACATACTCTATTCCGTGAGTGACAGGGACGAACTTGAGAAAGCCCTGAAGCACTTTGCCGAAGAATGCGAGTTTAATCCGCAAAATTTCTACGAGCAATTCAAGGCCGCTCCGAAGATGCGGGGCGATTATGCCTCTTACTCCGAAAGGGCAGTCAGACGTCTGCTCCCGCTTATGCGCACCGGGAAATATTGGGACGAAAAAGAGATAGACGCGGCAACGCTCAAGCGGATAAACGCCATAATTGCGGACGGCTACAACCCATGTGAGGATTTCCCCGAGTTCAAGCGGGTGGGGGATTTCCAAAATTTGCAGCTTTCCGACGCTTGTTATGTGGTTTACGGGCGGCATTCCGAAAACGCCGACAACAGTGTGTGGACTTCCCCCGAGGAAATTGACGAATATCTTTGCGGCGAGTTTCGCAAAAACTCAATGCGAAACCCCGTGGTGGAGAAGGTGGTGGCGGAAACGCTCAAGGTCGTAAGGGACGTTTGGAAAACCTACGGCAAGCCGGCGGAAATTCATGTGGAGATGGCGCGAAGCCTTAAAGACCCTAACGACAAACGCAAGGAAGCCACGGAAAGAATGGCAGAAAACAGGAGGGATACAATAGACGTGCGCGAGAAACTGCAGGAACTCAAAGATGGGCACAAGGCGGACAATGTGAATCCCAATTCCTCAATACATATATTGAAATACAAACTGTGGAAAGAGCAGGGAGGCCAGTCGCCATATACAGGGAAAAGCATATCGATAGCAAGGCTCTTCACCGATGAATACCAAGTTGACCACATAATCCCCCAGAAACGGTATTACGACGATTCTTTCACAAACAAGGTGGTGTGCGAGAGCGCGGTTAATTTGGACAAAGGCGCACGGCTTGCATACGGGTACATACTTGCCGAAGGCGGAAAGGAGATAGACGTAACGGTAAACGGCAAGCGCGAGAAAACTGCCATATTCCCCAAAGAACAATATGAGGAATGGGTGAAAAAGCATTGCGTGAGGGAAAACGGAATCGGCAGAAAGGGCAAAAACCTCATGATGACGGATGTCCCGGCTTCGTTCAACGCCTCGCAGCTTAACAACACCCGCTACATAGCCCGCAAGACGGCGGAAATCCTGTCCCACATAGTGCGTGAGGGTAGCGACCCCGGGGCGCGTTCCAAGAACATAATAATGACAAACGGAAGCATCACCGACCGACTGAAGAAAGACTGGGGACTGAAACAGATTTGGAGCGAACTTATGCAGCCGAGGTTTGAACGCCTTAACGACAAAACCCAAAGCAATGACTATGGCGAGGAGATTACGGACAGTAATGGCAAACGCTACTTCCAGACAAGAGTGCCGGAGGTGCTTGCCGAAAAATTCGACATCAAGCGAATAGACCACCGCCACCACGCAATGGACGCGATAGTCATAGCCTGCACTTCCCTGAGCCATATTAATTATATGAATAACCTGAGCGGCGGGGAAAAGGAACGCTATGACCTGCGCAGGGTGTTGTGCGAAAAAGACAGCAGGGCGTTTTTAAAGCCTTGGGAAACGTTTACGCAGGATTCCCGCGAGGCTCTGAACAGCATTATAGTGAGCTTCAGGCAAAATCTGCGCATCGTGAGCCGCGCAAGCAACTATTACAACCATTATGTTGACGGCAAAAAGGTAACGGAAAGGCAGACCAAGGGCGAGCATTTCTCAATACGCAAACCGCTTCACAAAGCCACGTATTCGGGGCTCGTAAGGCTGCCGGAAACAAAAATGGAGAAAATAGAGAACACCATAGACAACCCCGAGCAGATAGTTGACAAAAGCATACGCAAAGGGTTGAAGGAGGTTCTTGCCCAATACAATGGCACTGCCGACAAGAAGAAAATAAAGAAGTATTTCAAGGACAGGGACTACAAGCTGAACGGCGTGGATGTGTCGAAAGTGAAAATACGCTTTGTGCCGGAACAGGCAAGGCATTCCGCACACCGCACGGCTCTTGGCTCGATAACAAACAAGAAGCAGCTTGATTCCATCACGGATTCCGGCATTAGGAAAATCCTGCTCAACCATCTGGAAAACTACGGCGGCAATTACGAGGAGGCGTTCTCGCCGGAGGGCATAAGCAGCTTGAACGACAACATAAGGCAGCTTAATGGCGGACGCGACCATAAGCCGGTAAAATGCGTAAGGGTTTCGGAAAAATTCTCTTTGAAGTTCTCTGTAGGACAAAACTGCTCTAAAATAAAAACTTATGTTGAAGCTGCGGACAATACTAATCTTTTCTTCGCCATATATGTTGACGAGGAAGGAAAGCGGGCGTTCGAGACGATACCTCTGAACGTTGTCGTTGAAAGAAAAAGGCAGCATCTTTCCGCAGTGCCAGAACACAATGACAAAGAGAACAAACTCCTGTTTTCCCTTTCACCCGGCGATTTGGTCTATGTCCCCGAAGAGGGCGAGCATATCGCAATGCCGCTTGATTATGAACGCATATACAAAATGCAATCAACTGATAGTAATAAATGTTTTTTTGTGCCTCAATATGTAGCTGCTCGTATAGCAGATAAAATTGAATACGGTCCTAAAAACAAATCAGAACGCGACTTGAATGGCAATCAAATCAAAAAAGTTTGTCTGAAACTTGAGATCGACCGCTTGGGAAACATCATAAAGATTACAGGAAATGATTAAGAAGACGCTTTGTTTCAGCAATCCTGCATACCTGTCTTTGTCAAATGGGCAGCTCGTCATAAAACTCCCTGAGGTGGAAAAGCCCGGCAATGTGTCGGAAGTCATAAAGCGTGAGGCAGTTAGGACAATACCCATTGAGGACATTGGCGTTGTTGTTTTGGACAACAGGCAAATAACCGTAACCCAAGGTGCGCTTGAGGCTCTTCTGAAAAATACCGCCGCCGTCATAACCTGCGACGAAAGGCATATGCCACTTGGCTTGCTGCTGCCGCTCGAAGGCAATACAATTCAAAACGAGAGGTTCAGAAACCAGATGGACGCTTCGCTCCCGCTGAAGAAACAGCTTTGGCAGCAAACCGTCAAGGCAAAAATTATGAACCAATACGGCTGTTTGAGAAAGAACACAGGAGATGAGGCAAAGCGGCTGTACAAATTGGCGCAGGATGTCAAGAGCGGCGATGCGGACAATTGCGAGGCGCAGGCGGCGGTGTATTACTGGCGCAACATCTTTCCCGAAAATGAAAACTTTGTGCGCGACAAGGAAGGCTCTCCGCCAAACAACCTCCTTAACTACGGCTATGCCGTTTTGCGTGCCGTCGTGGCGCGGTCGCTGGTTGTAAGCGGACTACTGCCGGTTTCGGGAATCCACCACCGCAACCGCTACAACGCCTATTGTCTTGCCGACGACATAATGGAGCCATACCGTCCGTATGTTGACGACCTTGTTATCTCTGTGGCAAGCGAGTTTGGGGAAATCCCCGAGGAACTCACCGTGGACTTGAAAAGGGAAATGCTGCGGATACCCGTGCTTGACGTAAAGATAAACTCCGTCCGCAGCCCGCTCATGGTGGCGGTGGGGCAGACCACGGCAAGCCTTGCGAAATGTTTTGCCGGGGAAGTGCGAAAAATAGCCTATCCCGAATTTTGAATGGCGGAACTCAATATATACAAGGTCATGTGGGTGCTTGTGTTCTACGACCTGCCTACCGACACAAAGAACCAGCGCAAGGAGGCGGCGCGTTTCCGCAAGGACATAATGGGCGACGGCTTCACGATGTTCCAGTTCTCAATATACGTAAGGCATTGCGCGAGCATGGACAACGCGCAGGTTCACATTAAGCGCGTGCAGTCGTTTCTCCCCGCCCATGGAAATGTGGGCATAATGTGCATAACCGACAGACAGTTTGCCGACATAAAGATATTCTATTGCCAAAAGCCCAGGAAAGCCTTGGCAGAGGGGCAGCAGCTCGAATTGTTTTAGAGGCGTGCTTTGCCGCACCGTTTTAGGGAAACGTAAAGGCAAGGACAATGCAGGTGAATATTATATGCGCCCGGGACAGAGAAAACGGCGGATATGTATTGTGAACCGCAAGGTGTTGGTTCTTAGGGATTTGTGTCAACATGGCAGATGTACTGTAAGTTTTTGTTTTCCAGACGTTTGCAAGTGCCGAAAAAAGGTCTGATGTAATTTGAATTATATCAGACACAATTTTTCCTGCATCGGACATAGTTTTTCTTATGTCCGATGTGGTTTTCGGGGTATTTGGGAAAGGCTGTTAATTATGCGTTTTGCGTCATTTGTAGGGGCGTATCGCATACGCCCGGTAACACCACCGCATGAACCGCATCACAAACCGCCGCCACGATATTGCAAAGTTGGCGCATTTCGGGCGTATGCAATACGCCCCTACGGCGATGCGATTCACTGACTGATTGTGTGCTGAATGACAGTGCTATATTCCAAGACCGCTAAAACAGAAAAAGGAATCCGAAGCAGCCTTCAGGATTCCTTTTCTTCAACAACCTTGTTTTTTATTTCTGTTTTCTGGGGCATCAGCTTGGATGTCAGAAAATTAGAACACTCCTGTTGTTGATTACCTTACAAAGGTAAGAAAATTTCAGCTAATCACAACAAACTGAAAGGGTTGACCAAGAATTCAAACGTTGTTGATTACCTTACAAAGGTAAGAAAATTTCAGCTAATCACAACATCGTCGTGGGTGTTCGCGCGGAAATTGGCGTTGTTGATTACCTTACAAAGGTAAGAAAATTTCAGCTAATCACAACAACCCTGTGTATGCCTACACATTCAGGAGTGTTGTTGATTACCTTACAAAGGTAAGAAAATTTCAGCTAATCACAACGACATGGATAAGTGGGCGCAAACAATGTCTGTTGTTGATTACCTTACAAAGGTAAGAAAATTTCAGCTAATCACAACGTACACCCGGAAGGACGGTACAACCGTCCCGTTGTTGATTACCTTACAAAGGTAAGAAAATTTCAGCTAATCACAACATGAACAGGATAACAGAATGGCTGCGCCGAGTTGTTGATTACCTTACAAAGGTAAGAAAATTTCAGCTAATCACAACACATGAAAGATAGTCGTTTTAACGTATTTAGTTGTTGATTACCTTACAAAGGTAAGAAAATTTCAGCTAATCACAACTGAAGTTCACGCAGAATGACTATACGAATGGTTGTTGATTACCTTACAAAGGTAAGAAAATTTCAGCTAATCACAACCTACCACCGGTTGGAGTGGTACAATATCCGTTGTTGATTACCTTACAAAGGTAAGAAAATTTCAGCTAATCACAACCTATGGCACGCCCTCTTTGATTTAGCGAATGTTGTTGATTACCTTACAAAGGTAAGAAAATTTCAGCTAATCACAACTCTCCTTAACCGCAATACAAAGTTAAAAAAGTTGTTGATTACCTTACAAAGGTAAGAAAATTTCAGCTAATCACAACAGATGCGGCTTAAAAGTCGGGAAGTCCGTTTGGTGTCGGATATTTGTCGCCGGAAAGCGGCACCCATTTGATGCCTGTTGCTTCTTCGTAGCTTTGGGGAATGTGCCCGTTGCGGTCTTGGGGTATGAACACAATGATATTTTGGCGGAACTCTGTCAAGTAGGGCAATACGTATGTCATGCAGCAGGCTTCCTTTTCCCCATAGCGGTAGATGTGGAATGTGCATAGCTTTTTCTTGTTCCGCAGCGACTTCACGATAATGCATGGCTCACCCATGAATTTCGTCATAATACGCTCGGCATCCTGTTTCTCCGCTTTTCTTTTTTGCCGGTTTTCGAAAAAATCCGTTATATAGCACAGAGCAATGATTGCTGCTATAAAAAGAATGACAAATATCCAAAAATAATTGCCGAAAATGGCATACATGAAAATTATGGGTATTACCCAGGACGCTATTTTAATAATCCAGGAAAGCATGGTGCAGAGAGTTTGGATGTAGTGCTGCTGCAAAGATATGCTTTTTCAAAGAAATGCGGATGTTAAAGCACGAAAAAAACGGAAACATCTGTTTTGCATTATACGTTTTTCAAAAGCGCACGAATGTTCTGCATGTGGCAAAGGCGGCGTGCGGGCGTTTGCGGGCGGTTTGGGAAAACTGTGTAATTTTGCAAAAAGAAAATGTTGCAGTCCCTTTTTCGCGGGATGGCGGATTAGGGGATGTGCGAAAACAAACAGCATAATGGACAGAAGATCTTTTATCAAGGCAACGGGAACGGCTCTTGCCGCCGCAGCGGTGGGCGTTCCGGCAAACGCGGAAATGCGCGGTGCGTTTCCCGGAACAATGCGCAGGGAAAAGGCCGGCGGCGGGCTGAAACTGTCGTTCTTTCCTTACGAACTGAAGTTGCGCCACGCATTCAACCTTGCCAAGTTCAGCCGCACCACCACGCCCGACGTGCAGGTGGTGCTGGAGTATGACGGCGTGAAAGGCTACGGCGAGGCTTCCATGCCGCCGTATCTCGGCGAGAGCGTGGACAGCGTTACGAAGTTTTTGGGCAGTCTGGATTTGGGACAGTTCAAAGACCCTTTCAGGATAGACGACATTTTGGGCTATGTTGACAGCGTTGCCCCGAAGAACTCCGCAGCCAAGGCTTCTGTGGACATTGCGCTTCATGACCTGCTTGGCAAACTGATGGGGCAGCCTTGGTACAAGATTTGGGGACTTTCGCCCGAAAAAGCTCCCTGCACCTCGTTCACCATAGGCATTGACAAGCCCGACGTGGTGAGGCAGAAAGTGGAGGAGGCGCGCCCGTACAAGATCCTTAAGGTGAAAATGGGACTGGACAACGACCGCGAGACGGTGGAGATTATACGTTCCATGACCGACGTGCCGATTTGCGTTGACGTGAACCAGGGGTGGAACGACCGTGAGCAGGCTTTGCGCATGATTGACTGGCTGGCGGAGAAAAACTGCCTGTTTGTGGAGCAGCCCATGCCCAAGGAGAGGTTTGACGATATGGTGTGGCTCAAGAGCCGCAGCTCTCTGCCGCTTATTGCCGACGAGGCGTTCCAGCGCATCGGCGACATAACGCGCCTTGCCGAGGCCTACGATGGGATAAACATAAAGCTGATGAAAAGCACCGGCTTGCACGAGGCGTACAAGATGGTTGTGCTTGCAAGGGCGTTGGGAATGAAGGTGATGCTCGGCTGCATGACGGAGACTTCGTGCGCTGTGAGCGCGGCAGCGCAGCTTGCCCCGCTGGTGGACTTTGCCGATCTTGACGGGAATCTGCTTATAGCCAACGACCGCTTTGACGGAATGAAGATTGTTGACGGAAAGGTTACGCTTGCCGACAAGCCCGGCATTGGGGTTACGCTTATAAAGAAATAAGGAAGGGCGATGGCAGAAAGGGAAAACGGCATATTGGGGGCGGGCGAGATGCACGTGATGAGCGATGCCGAGCTTAACCACAAGCTCGACATCCTTTTGAACACAGGCTGCCTTTTGCTTGAGAGCCTTGCCGACACGAGCCGCGTGCTTCGCAACATGAAGAGGGTGGCGGCGTTTTTGGGCTTTCACGAAAAGAACCTGCACATTTCCATAAACTATGACATAATCCTTGCAAACCTCAGCGACGAGTACCATTCGTTCACAAAGTTCCGCCATTGCGAAGGACACAGCGTGAATCTTTGGGCAATAATGAAAGTGAGCAAGCTCACGTGGAACTGCATAAGGGACGACTATTCGCTTGAGCGTTACGAGGAGGAGCTTGCCGCGATACGCAACCACAAGCGCAACTACACGCCTTGGCAGGTTGCCATTGGCGGCGGTTTTGCCTGCGGCGGCTTCTGCATACAGTTCGGCTGCGACTGGACGGCGTTTTTTTACGCCTCGATAGCCGCCATTCTGGGTTTCCGCCTCAGGATGTGGCTCGGGGCGAAAAAGATGAACGCATACGTGAGCATAGCCGTGGCGGCATTTGTGTCCACAATTCTGGCATGGGGCTTCATGCTGCTGTCAACGCATACAGGCGTGGGCTGGCTCAGAAGCGACACGCCCTATCATCCGTTCATGGCTTGCGCCCTTTACATAGTTCCCGGAGTGCCGCTGATAAACTTTGTCAGCGATATGCTCACGTCCCACGTAAAGACAGGCATTATACGCGCCGTGAACACGCTGCTCATGGTGCTTGCAATGGCTTTCGGCATTGCTTTCGCCATAAATGTGTGCGGCGTGGACAACTTTGTTAAGGATCTTCCGATGATTCCCCACCACGAATATTGGGAATACACCATTGCTGCGGCTATTTCGGCAATGGGCTTCTCGATGATTTTCAACTGTCCGCCCCGCCTTTTGTGGGCGGTGGCATTGGGCGGAATAATTGCCGTATGCACGAGAAACTTCGTGAACCTCGGCCCCAGCACCCACAATATTGGCCTTGACCAGGGTGCGGTTATAGGCTCGTTTGTAGGTTCGTCGGTTATAAGCATAATATGCACGCGCATGATGCACGTGGTTCACGCGCCCCACCAGTGCATTTCAATCCCGAGCGTGATACCTATGATTCCCGGTGTGCTGATGTACCGCGCCCTTTTCGCCTTTATCGACATGCACGGCATAGTTGGTGAGGTAACGGTGGCAATGACAAACATGATAAACGCCTCGCTGATAATTTTGTTCATAAGCCTTGGCGTGGCCATTCCCAATGTGTTTTTCCGCAAGATGATAGCCCCCAAAAGGGAACAGAAGATGCTCGACCTTATACTGCAACGCCGCATGAAGCATAGCGGGGTGTTTGCCGGTGGAGGGGCAAATCCCAAATAGTGTATGTGGCATTAAATTTAAGAAGATAAAACAATGCGGCGGAAACAAAAAGACTTCCGCCGCATTGTTTTTTATTTCAACTTTTTGCCGTCTGTGAAGGCGTTTCCCACCTTGCGCCCCAACTGTATGTAGTTGTCGTGGGTGGGGTCGAAGGTTATGAGGTTCATTTTTTCGATGTCCGGCTTTCCGCCTTCGGCAAGGTATTGCTCATTGCAGAGAACGTTCACCACCTCGGCTATTATGTAATACCCTGTCTTCGTTTCGTTGAGCTTCTCTTTTATCCTGCATTCCATAGTCATGGGGAAGCACGTGAACACTGGGGCGTTTACGTTTTCGGCTTTCACGGCTTTCCAGCCGGTTTTCTGCATTTTTCCCTTGTCCTTGTTCGCGCTTACAATGCCGACAAAATCAGATGCAACAAGTGTCTCTGTGGTTGCAAACGCCACGGTGAAATCCCCGCAACGGTTAAGATTCTCGGTTGTGGCGTGCGCACCCATCGAAATCATAATTTCGTGGAAGTCCCATGTCCCTGCCCATGCGGCGTTCATTGCGTTTGGCTGGTTGTCTTGGCTGTATGTGCCGATAATCAGCACAGGCTGTGGCATAAGCCATGCCTTTTGTCCGAAGCTTTTCATATTTTCCATATTCCTTATGAGTTTGAGTTTGCCGTGGATTATGGCAAATATAGCAAGTTTCCGTGTTACCTTGCACCGGCAGGTGGGGTAAAAAACGCATTCTGATGTTTCCGCGAAAACTGTATGCTGAAAACGCAGAAACTACATCAGACGTAGAAAAAATTAAGTCTGATGTAGTTTTTCCTACATAGGACATAATTTCCGGCTTTGTAAATATTTGAACGCCAACAAAATATGCAAAACCAAAAGCATGGGATAAAATATTGCTAATCTGCGGGTTATGGAAATTGCGAAAAGTTTGCCGGTTTGTGTGATGCGCCGTGGTTTGCAAGACAAGCATTTCAATATGTCAAGTCCTGTTGGGGAAATGTGCCGAAAAGCCTGTCGGCGCACTTGGGAAAAGCATAAAATCCGTATCTTTATAAACCGAAAGTCCCGCAGTCTGTTTGCGCCTGTGTGGCGCGGTGCAGTCTTTTGCGGACTTAGGATTGGTGTATTATGTAAAAAACAAGTATATGACTGTTACCCTCATTGTTTTGGCTGCCACAGTGCTGATGTTCATAATCGGGAAGGTGCGCTCGGATGTTGTCGCGCTTTGCGGACTGTGTGCGCTGTTGCTGTTTGGAATACTCACTCCCCAGGAGGCTTTCTCGGGATTTTCGTCCACGGTGGTGATAATGATGGTGGGGCTTTTCGTTGTTGGCGGAGCGATATTCCAGACGGGGTTGGCAAAGGCGGCGAGCGGGCGCATAATGAAACTTGCCGGAGGGAGCGACACCGCGCTGTTCCTGCTTGTGGTGGTTGTAACGTCTGTGATAGGGGCGTTTGTCAGCAATACTGGCACAGTTGCGCTGATGATGCCGATTGTCGTAAGTATGGCAGTCAAGGCGGGCACGCATCCGGCGCGGCTGCTTATGCCTTTGGCCTTTGCGAGCAGCATGGGGGGGATGCTGACCCTCATCGGAACACCGCCCAACCTTGTTATACAAGACGTGCTGACGGGCGCGGGCTTTGAGCCGCTGAAGTTTTTCTCGTTCCTGCCTGTGGGGGCGGTTTGCGTGGCTGTGGGCATAATAGTTATGCTGCCGCTGTGCCGCCTGTTCCTGAACAAAAAGAAAAAGGATGACGGCGGACGCGAGGGCAAAGGCAAGACGCTTGACGAACTTGCCGAGGAATACAGGCTCAACAACGGCGTGAGCCGGTATCTCATAACCAAGGCTTCTTCGGTAAGGGGCAAGAGCGTTGCCGAACTCGACTTGAGAAACCGTTACGGACTTTCAATACTCGAAATACGCAATGAAAGGGCAGACCGCAGCGGACTGATACGCAATGTAACGCAAAGCATTGCTAGTCCGGAGCGTGTGCTTGAGGTTGACGACATAATATACATCCTCGGCGACAAGGAAAAGTCTGTGGCTTTCGCAAAGCAGGGCGGACTGAAGAAACTTGACAACAACAACATCGACTTTTACGATTTGGGAATTGCCGAAATAGTGCTTATGCCCGAATCAAGGCTTATAGGGGTGAGTGTGAGGAACTCCGGCTTCCGCGAACGGTATAACATAAACGTGCTGGGCATAAGGCGCAACAAAGATTACCTTATGGACAATCTTCCCGAGCAGAAGCTGCATTCCGGCGACGTTTTGCTGGTGCAGGGCAAGTGGGAGAACATAAGCCGCCTTGACAACGAGGAGAGCGACTGGGTGGTTCTGGGACAGCCTGCAAAAAAGGCGCAGCAGGTGATACTAAACTACAAGGCCCCCATTGCGGCGGTTATAATGCTGCTTATGGTCATGGCGATGGTGTTCGACTTCATTCCCATCGCCCCTGTTACGGCCGTAACGGTGGCGGCTTTGCTGATGGTGCTTTGCGGATGCTTCAGAAATGTGGAGGCGGCATACAAGACAATAAACTGGGAGAGCATAATACTTATTGCCGCCATGATGCCCATGTCGGTGGCTTTGGAAAAGACAGGCACTTCGGCGCTGATTTCCCATTCGCTCGTCTCGGCTCTCGGGGCGGCAGGACCTACGGCGTTGCTTTGCGGGCTGTATTTCACGACCTCGCTGCTCACCATGTTCATAAGCAACACAGCCACGGCTGTGCTGATGGCCCCCATAGCCATGACCTCGGCTGTGGAGATAGGCGCGAGCCCTTACCCGTTCCTTTTCGCGGTAACGCTCGGGGCGAGCATGTGCTTCGCTTCGCCGTTTGCAACGCCGCCCAACGCGCTTGTGATGCACGCCGGCGAATACACCTTTGCCGACTACATAAAGGTGGGGCTGCCTTTGCAGATTATAATGGGAGTGGTTATGACTTTCGTGCTGCCGCTGCTGTTCCCATTTTAGGATAGTGTGATATAATAAGGAGAAATGAAGATGAAGAAGAAAATGTTTCTTACCGGGCTGGTGCCGGCGTTTGTGGCGGCATCGGTCATGGCGTATGTCAATGTGAAAAAGCCCAAGGCCATGTTGCGCACAAGCGACGGCACATACGTGGTGAACACCGAAAAGATAGGTAAAAGCATAAAGGGATATGCAGGGCATACCCCTGTCAAGGTTTACATAAAGAACGGCAAGATTGTAAAGGTGGAGGCTATGCCGAACGAGGAGACCGCCGGGATTTTTTCGGGTGTAAGGCAGAGGCTTCTTGGCAAATGGAACGGCATGAAGGTTGAAAAGGCGGTTAATGCCGAAGTGGACGGCATAAGCGGTGCGACTTATTCAAGCAAGGCGGTTAAGGAGAATGTCAAGTGCGCCTTGAAGTATTATATTGACAATAAGTGATAACGTTATGTGATGACAGCGTTTGTTTGCCGCATATATAAGAGGAAGATTTCAATGCCGTAAGTGAAAAGTAATTGTTATTTTTGCACATAAAAAGGAGGCAATGGGCAGGGCTAAGGCAATAGGAACTTGGATGGCGCACCACAAAGGACTGATTTTTGTCGTGTTTTTTGTTGTGGAGATATCTTTTCTCGACCGCAACAGCCTTTTGGAACGCTATCGCGTAGGCCGCCAAAAAAGGGAACTTGCAGCCGAGCTGGAGAAATACCGCCAGATTTACAGTGCTGACACTCGCGAACTCCATGCTTTGGAAAACGATCCGAAGGCAATAGAGCGCATTGCGCGTGAACGGTATTTTATGAAAGCGGCAGACGAGGACGTGTACGTGGTTGAATATTCCGGCGATGATGCGCCGGACAATACTTTTGGCAATGGGCAAACTCGGTAAATTGGAGGTTGTGGCGTATGACGCATCGGCAATTGTTATGCTGGCGTGTCTGCTGCTGGTTCGCTCTCCGTGGGGGGCGGGTGTGCCATATGTTTACGGTGTGGCTTCGGCGGTGTTTTTCGCAATGCAGTATAAAGGCAGGTATAACGGCGGCAACATAGTTGTCAGACGTTTGCAGAGGCAGCAGCTTTTGGGCGCGGTGTGCCTTGTGCTGGCTTCTTTTGCCATGTGGATGGGCGTGAATGGTGTCTGGCCGCTGCGGCATAATGAATGGATAGTGGTTGTAACGATAGGGGCGTGGATGGAACTTTACACGGCGTTCCGTCTGCCCAAGGAAATAGAGAAGGAGAAAAATGATAAAAAATGATGATAAGGCCCTTGTGGTGCTCAGTGGCGGGCAGGATTCCACCACGTGCCTGTTTTGGGCAAAGGAACATTTTGCGGAAGTTCTGGCTGTAACTTTTTCGTATGGACAGCACCATGCTTCGGAAATAAAGGCGGCAGAGGAAGTGGCGCGTATGGCGGGTGTAGGCTGGGAACTGTTGAATGTTCCCTTGATAGGCACTTTGGGCAAGAACTCCTTGACTTGCGACGACATTAAAATGGACGAGGGAAAACCCGCAGGAGGACCGCCAAACACATTTGTGCCGGGAAGAAACCTTTTCTTTATGAGCATTGCGGCTGTGTATGCACGTGAGCGGGGCATACGCCATTTGGTAACGGGCGTAGGGCAGACCGATTTCAGCGGTTATCCCGACTGCCGCGACACATTCATCAAGAGCTTGAATGTAACATTGAACCTCGCTCTTGAAGAGCAATTTGTCATACATACACCATTGATGTGGGTTGACAAGGAGGAGACATGGGCAATGGCTGACAGGCTTGGAGTGCTTGATATTATAAGGGAGAAAACCGTAACGTGCTATAATGGCATAGCCGGCGAAGGGTGCGGGCATTGCCCCGCGTGCAAACTGCGCCGCCATGGACTCGAAAAGTATCTGGAAGATAAGGAAAAGGGACTGTATGAACAGAAATGACGATGGGCTGAAGGCTTTGGGGAGCAAAACGAAATACTCAATGGATTACGCTCCCGAAGTTTTGGAGACTTTTGAGAACAAACACCAAGGCAATGACTATTGGGTAAGGTTTAACTGCCCGGAATTTACAAGCCTGTGCCCTATAACCGGACAGCCTGATTTCGCGGAGATACGAATAGAGTACATTCCCGATGTGAGAATGGTGGAAAGCAAGAGCTTGAAACTGTATCTTTTCAGTTTCAGAAATCATGGGGATTTCCATGAGGACTGCGTTAATATAATAATGAAGGACCTTATCAGGCTCATGAACCCTAAATATATTGAAGTGGAGGGACTGTTTACGCCGCGTGGCGGCATAAGCATTTATCCTTACGCCAACTACGGCAGGCCGGGAACAAAGTACGAGGCTATTGCACAGCACAGAATGAGCAACCACGATTTGAAATAAAAATAACAGGAATAGATAATATGTTTGAAAATCTGACAGACCGCCTTGAACGTTCTTTTAAAGTACTGAAAGGCGAGGGGAAAATAACCGACATAAATGTAGCCGAAACTCTGAAAGAGGTTCGGCGGTCGCTTTTGGACGCGGATGTGAACTACAAGGTGGCCAAGTCTTTCACAGACACGGTGAAGGAGAAAGCCATGGGAATGAACGTGCTTACAAGCGTGAAGCCCGGGCAGTTGATGGTAAAACTTGTACACGACGAGTTGGCACGCCTTATGGGCGGCGAAGCATCGGAACTTGTGCTTACGGGGCGTCCTGCTGTGATCCTTATGTCGGGCTTGCAGGGTTCGGGTAAGACCACATTCTCTGCAAAATTGGCAAACTGGCAGAAGCAGAAGAAAAACCGCAGGCCGCTGCTTGCAGCCTGCGACGTTTATCGTCCGGCGGCTGTTGACCAATTGAAAGTGCTTGGCGAGCAGATAGGAGTTCCTGTTTATTGCGAGCCAGACTCCAAAGATCCGGTGAACATAGCCCTGAACGCCATAAAGGAGGCTAAGGCAAAGGGAAATGATTTGGTGATCATCGATACGGCGGGCCGCTTGGCTGTTGACGAGGAGATGATGAACGAAATATCAGCCATAAAGAATGCCATAAGCCCTGACGAAACGCTCTTTGTGGTCGACTCCATGACAGGTCAGGATGCCGTGAATACAGCGAGAGAGTTTAACGAAAGGCTCGACTTTAACGGTGTGGTGCTTACAAAGCTTGACGGCGACACACGCGGCGGTGCGGCTCTTTCCATTCGCACCGTGGTTGACAAGCCTATAAAGTTTATAGGTACGGGAGAGAAAATGGAGGCTCTTGACGTATTCCATCCCATGCGAATGGCAGACCGCATTCTTGGAATGGGAGACATTGTGTCTCTCGTGGAGCGTGCGCAGGAACAGTATGACGAGAAGGCTGCACGCCGTTTGCAGAAGAAAATAGCAAAAAACCAGTTTGATTTCAATGATTTCTTGGCCCAGATTGCCCAAATTAAGAAAATGGGCAACATTAAAGACCTTGTGTCGATGATACCCGGTGTGGGAAAGGCTCTGAAGAATATAGATATAGACGATAATGCTTTCAAGAGCATTGAAGCCATGATATATTCCATGACTCCGCAGGAACGCTCAAATCCGGACATGATAAACGGCAGCCGCCGCCGTCGCATCGCCGCAGGTTCCGGTACCGATTTGCAAGAGGTGAACAGGTTGCTGAAGCAGTTTGAGCAGACGCGCAAGATGATGCATCAGATGACAGGCGGACGTATGCAGCAGATGATGGCAAGAATGAAGAAATAGGTTTCCCAACAAAAAATACGAATATGCAACTGATAGACGGAAAACAGACTGCCGCCGTAATAAAGGCGGAAATAGCAAAGGAAGTAGAGGCTCTTGTTAATGGCGGTTCACGCCGCCCATGTCTTGCGGCGATACTTGTGGGACACGATGGGGGTAGCGAAACATACGTGGCGAACAAGGTGAAGGCTTGTGAGGAGTGCGGCTTCAAATCGATTTTGGTGAGATACGAAGATACTGTTACCGAAGAGGAACTTTTGCAGAAAGTAAAAAAACTGAATGAAGATGCAGGAGTTGACGGGATAATTGTGCAGTTGCCATTACCAAAACACATTTCGGAGCAAAAGGTTATAGAGACGATAGATTTCCATAAGGACGTTGACGGTTTCCACCCGATAAATGTCGGACGTATGGCTATCGGGTTGCCCGCGTTTGTGTCGGCAACACCAAAGGGAATAATGGAACTGCTCAAACGTTATGGAATTGAAACGTCTGGCAAGACCTGTGTGGTTCTCGGGCGCAGCAACATTGTGGGGAAGCCTATGGCGCAGCTAATGATGCAGAAAAACAATGGAGACTCTACGGTGATAGTCTGTCATAGCCATACAAAAGACATAAAGGCTTTCTGCCGACAGGCGGACATTATTATTGCCGCTTTGGGACAGCCTGATTTTGTTACGGCAGATATGGTGAAACCGGGGGCTGTGATAATAGACGTAGGCACAACTCGTGTGCCGGATTCCACAAAGAAGAATGGATTCCGGCTTAACGGCGATGTGAAATTCAACGAGGTGGCTCCGCTTTGCTCGTACATTTCGCCTGTTCCCGGTGGAGTTGGGCCTATGACCATTTGCTCGCTTATGCAAAACACCTTGCTTGCTGCAACGCATAAACTGTACAAGTGATGAAGCAGACCATAACTTGTTTCGTGGCTTATGAACACGAAAATGTCGGAGAAGTTCTCTTTGCGGTTAAGAGACTGCCTAAGAGAATAAAGCCGGAATCTGTTTCGGCATTAAAGTATATGGTGAGCCACTGCAAAACTCCGTATGTGCTGATTTCTGCAAAACCGGAACTTTTGCGTTTCACGGCAGAAGCTCTAAGCCACTTTTGTGGTTTGCTTGCCAACTCCAAGGCTATGATGGCTTATAGCGACTATATTGACGAACATGAAGACGGAAGTTTTACGGATCATCCTTTGATTGACTATACTGCAGGTTCTGTTAGCGATTCCTTTGAGTTTGGCAAGGCTGTGTTTGTGCCGTTGGAGGCAATAAGGAATTTTGTTTCCGAATCGACAAAATCATATTCCTTTGCCGGCGTTTACGCATTCCGTCTGTGGGCAAGCCGCGTGGGAAATATCCTTCATGTAAAGGAGAAACTCTATACCGCAGTGCAGGAAGACAAGCGCAGGAGCGGACAAAAGCAATTTGACTACCTGAACCCGCAGCTTCGCCGTCGCCAAAAAGAAATGGAGGCTGCGTTTACGGAATATCTGAAAGATATAAATGCCTATATATCTTCCAGACAAATAAAGGCTGTTGATTTTTCAAAAGACGGAGGTTTCGAATGCGAAGCATCGGTGGTTATTCCTGTAAGAAACCGTGTGCGTACCGTTGCAGATGCTGTGAACAGTGCCTTGTCGCAAGAGGCGAACTTTGATTTCAATGTCATTGTTGTGGACAATCATTCCACGGACGGCACTACGGAGGTTCTTGCCGAGTTGGCGAAGAAAAACCCTCGTGTTGTCCGTATAATTCCCGAACGTGAAGATTTGGGAATTGGCGGATGTTGGCAGCTTGCCGCAGACGATAAAAGGTGCGGACGCTTTGCAGTGCAGCTTGACAGTGATGATATATATTCAGACGCTCATACGCTTGAAAAAATAGTGAGCCGCTTCCACCGCACCCATGCCGCCATGGTTATAGGCAGCTATCGCCTTGTGGACTTTAAGCTGAACACCCTTCCTCCCGGAATTATAGACCATAGGGAGTGGACTTCGGCAAATGGCAGAAACAACGCCTTGCGCATTAACGGTCTTGGCGCACCGCGTGCATTCTACACGCCAATGCTTCGCAAAGTAAGGTTTCCTAACACGTCTTATGGTGAGGATTATGCATTGGGACTTGCCTTTTCGCGTGAACATTATCTTTCCCGAATTTACGATGTGCTTTATCTTTGCCGCCGTTGGGAGGACAATTCTGACGCAGCCCTTTCACAGGAGAAGATAAACAAGAACAACGCATATAAAGACAGTTTGCGTGCCGCAGAAATAGAGGCACGCAAGAAATTAAACGCAAGATGAGCGAAAATCGAATGTTCCCTTCCGTCTCTGAGGTTGCCGCCTTTTTTGACGGGCAACTGAAATGTTGGAAAGATGCGCGTTTGCGTTTTGAGGGACTGAAGGACATAAAAACAAAAGCATTGTCTTTTGGTGGAACAGTGTTAAATGCGCAGTTCAATCCGTCAAGAATTGTTTCTACAGGGGCGAAAGTTGACAAAAGCTCCATTGCGAAACGTGCGTGCTTTCTTTGTGAGAAAAACCGTCCCGAGCAGCAGGTAATGCTGCCCGCGTTTGGAGGAGGATATCAGGTGTTGGTAAATCCTTTCCCAATACTTAGCGGTCATCTTACAATTCCCGCAAAGGAGCATATAGCGCAAAGTTTGCAAGGAAGGTATCACGATTTGTGCGAAATGGCAAATTCGCTTCCGGGATATTTGGCTTTTTATAATGGTCCGAAATGCGGTGCGTCGGCTCCCGACCATTTGCATTTCCAAGCCGGCAAACGCGGGAACATTCCTATCGAAAGAGATTGGGCAAAGTATGGAAGCGGCTTGCAACCGATATTCACCGATGGATTGTTTAAGATTACTGGATATGCTTGTACGGCTCTTGCAATAGTGGCCTCTGGTGTAGATGAAAGCACGAAGGTCTTTGAAAAGCTGTATTCGAGGCTTCAACGAGTAAATTCCGAGGAAGAATTTCCGATAAATGTTCTCGTGTGGGGAGAGGGCTGCGATATTGTTACTGTAGTTTTCCTTCGCAAAAAGCACCGTCCTGACTGTTATTTCGCCGAAGATGATGAAAAGATGATTATCAGCCCGGGTTCTGTGGATATGGGTGGCTTGATAATAACGGCAAGGGAGGATGATTTCAAAAATCTTACACCGCAAAAGGCTTTCGGCATCCTTAAAGAGGTAACTTTGTCCGAGGCGGAAACAGAAGAAATTCTTAGGTAAGCATGAATATTACCCGGCGCAAAGTGGCAGTAGGCATAATGAGCGGGAAAGAGATTTCCTTTGTGCTTAAAGGGAACTACCTGTTCAACGGGGCGGTTTGCAATGGGCAATGCACAGCCGTAATTGATAAAGGCAGAATATTGTTCGGCGGAGAGACATACGATGAATTGTGCTTTTCTCCGGAGAATGCAAGTTGTGTTTTTACATTGAAAGATGTAACCATTGGCAAGGAGTTTCATTGGGAGCGCAAGGAGGATGAGACTTTCTCTGGTTCTCTCAAGATTGTCATTTCAGACGGCTCGCTTGAAGCAATAAACATTGTGGACGTTGAGGTGTATTTGCGCAGTGTCATTTCAAGCGAAATGAGTTGCAACGCCCCATTGGAATATCTCAAAACCCAGGCGGTCGTCTCCAGAAGTTGGCTTATGCGCATTTTGCAATCACGCAACGGCAGTGCGGATGTTGCTGCACAAACTGAAATCAACGATGTCTTTAACGGCATGCCAAGACATATAAAGTGGTATGAAAACGACGCGCACAAGCTTTTTGATGTTTGCGCCGATGACCATTGCCAGCGTTACGAGGGACTTTCACACGCTGTAAACCCGGCGGCGGAAAAGGCGGTGGAAGAAACTTTTGGCGAAGTGCTTGTTTGTGACGGGGAAATATGTGATGCGCGTTTCTCCAAAAGTTGCGGTGGCGTTTCAGAACACTTTTCAAGCTGTTGGGACAATGCCGAAAAAGCTTATTTGCAGCCGGTATTGGATGCTGCCGAAGACAGGCCTTTGCCCGATTTGACAAAGGAGGAGATTGCCGAAAACTGGATACGCCACGCGCCAAACACTTTTTGCAACAGCAAAGATGAAAAGGTCCTGTCCCAGGTTCTCAACGATTATGATTTGGAAACGAGGGATTTTTACCGTTGGAAGGTGGAATACGACGCAAAGGGATTGTCCTCTTTGGTAAACGGTAAGACGGGGATTGATTTCGGGTATATAAAGAACCTTGTGCCGTTGCGGCGCGGCGCGAGCGGGAGAATAATTGAACTTCTGGTTGAAGGGACAAAAAAACGTATGATAATCGGGAAGGAACTCGAAATACGCCGCGTGCTGAGTGAAAGCCATCTTAAGAGTTCCGCTTTTGTCGTTGACCGTTTTGCTATTGACAAAGACGGAGTTCCTGCGCGCGTAGTGCTTACAGGCGCAGGGTGGGGGCACGGAGTGGGGCTTTGCCAGATAGGTGCGGCTGTAATGTCTGCCAACGGATATGGCTATCGTGATATTCTGCTTCATTATTTTAGAAACTCAAAAATAAAGAATATATATGTGTGATAGGAAAAGTGTCTCCGTGCATTCGGGAAAGGTTTCGCCGTGGGCGTGGATACCTTCGCTGTATTTCGCCGAAGGAATACCTTATGTCATTGTAATGACGCTTGCATTGGTGATGTTCAAGAATCTTGGCGTGAACAACGGCGATGCCGCGCTATATACAAGCTGGCTTTATCTGCCGTGGGTCATCAAGCCGTTTTGGAGTCCCCTTGTCGATTTGGTGAAAACCAAACGCTGGTGGATATGGTCGATGCAGATGCTGATAGGTGCGGGGCTTGCCGGTTTGGCTTTCACTCTAAGTGTAAGTGTTCACATACAGACATTGCTCGCGTTGTTCTGGCTGATAGCCTTTGCAAGTGCAACGCACGACATAGCGGCAGACGGATTTTACATGATAGCGCTAACAAGCCACGAACAGAGTTTGTTTGTGGGAATACGCTCCACATTCTACCGCATCGCCACGATATTCGGGTCGGGGCTGCTTTTGGGACTTGCAGGATTGCTGGAACTCCGTACGCGCAGTGTGTCAATGGGCTGGAGCCTTATGTTTTACATAACGGCAGGTTTGTTTATCATGATATTCCTGTATCATAAATTCATACTTCCGCGCCCGTCAGGCGACAGGAAACTTTCCGGGGACACGCAGGTTACGTTCCTGTCAAGCGTAAGGGACTTCCTTAAGACGTTTGCCACTTTCTTCACAAAGAAGGCTGCGGTTATTTCGATACTCTTCATGTTGCTCTATCGATTGCCCGAAGCGTTGCTGGCAAAGGTGTGTCCGCTGTTTTTGCTCGACAAGACGTCGGCGGGAGGCATGGGGCTTACCACGGCGCAACTTGGTTTCGCGCAGGGCACGGTTGGCGTTATAGGGCTTACCATAGGAGGAATACTTGGTGGCATTGCGGCTTCACGCGGCGGACTGAAGAAATGGCTTTGGCCCATGGTTGCCGCAATATCCATTCCCGATTCTGTGTATATTTATATGAGCTTCGCGGACAACGTGAGCTTTTCTTTGTTGAATGCCCTCATTTTCCTCGAGCAGTTCGGATACGGCTTCGGCTTCACCGCATATATGCTTTTTCTCATATATTATTCCCGTGGCGAGAGCAAGACCGCGCACTACGCCATATGCACGGCGTTTATGGCTTTGAGCATGATGATACCCGGACTTTTTGCCGGCTACCTTCAGATGAACCTCGGCTACAAGTCGTTCTTCATATTGACAATGGCTTTGTGTCTCGTAACTGTGGCGGTTTCTGCATTTATAAAGGTTGACCCGGATTTCGGCAAAAAGAATACGGAAGAAAAGGAATAAAAATGGCGTAGGCAAGTTGCTGCTAACTTGCCGTTCAAAGGGCCTCATGAATATAGCAAATGCGGGCAGTCCGTAAGGATGCCCGCATTTGTTTATGCCCAAAGAAAAAGGGCTGCCCTCCGTATTTTCTTGTAGGTATCGCCAAACACCCGAATATGCACACGGACAGGCAGACCCATTTGCATGAGCCGCTCCGTGCCTTGCATATTCTTTGCTGGAATTTGGCGATTTCACAAGAAAAAGGCACTCTCTCTTTATTCCACAAAAACTCTGTCATCGTAATGACCTTGCAAATATACGGCTTTTCGTGGATTAAGCCGTGCTTCTTTGCGGGTTCTTTAAGACGTTAATCATCGATTTGTGTTCATGTTCATAATTCAATACGGCATTTCTTACCGCCTTGATATGTTTGGGGATGTTTCCGCAGGCTGTCGCTTTTACAAAAACCACGTCTGAAAAAAGAAAAACTATGTCCGATGTGGAAAAAACTACATCAGACATAATTCAAACTACATCGGACATAGTTTTGGCTATATGTAACCATTTGGATAACAAATGCTTATCGGGGAATTGTGTATAACTGTAATTCTCTGTTAGTCAAAATGTTCTGAAAAATGTGTGCTTCGCGCATGGTAAAACAAAAACGGTGTGGTCATCATTGCTTTGACCACACCGCTTTTTATTATGGTTCGCTTATTATAACCCTTTGTTCAGAGGCTCAACCTCTTCAAGGTTGTTTTCGAGTTCCGCTTCCGAAGGGGAATAGTTCTGTATGTCCCCTGCGATGTAGCGGTCGTATGCCGCCATGTCGATAAGTCCGTGTCCCGAGAGGTTGAAAAGCAGGACCTTTTTCTTGCCTTCAATCTTGCATTTCTCGGCTTCCTGTATTGTGGCGGCTATGGCGTGGCACGATTCGGGCGCGGGGATGATGCCTTCGGTGCGGGCAAACATAAGCCCGGCTTTGAAAGAGTCGGTTTGCTTTATGTCAACGCCGTGGAGGTAGCCGTCTTTCAGGAGCTGCGAAATGATTACGCCCGCTCCGTGATAGCGCAAGCCTCCGGCGTGGATGTTTGCCGGCTGGAAGTTGTGTCCGATGGTGTACATGGGAAGCAGCGGTGTGTATCCGCTTTCGTCTCCGAAGTCGTACTCGAATTTGCCGCGTGTGAGCTTGGGGCAGGCTTCCGGCTCCGCCGCAATGAACTCCGTGTTCTTGCCTTCGAGAATGTTGTGGCGCATGAAGGGGAATGCTATTCCGCTGAAGTTTGAGCCGCCGCCGAAGCAGGCTATGACCTTGTCGGGGTATTCCCCCGCCATTTCCATTTGCTTTTCGGCTTCAAGGCCGATGACTGTTTGGTGGAGGGAAACGTGGTTGAGCACCGAGCCGAGGCAATACTTGCAGTTTGGCGTGTTTATGGCAAGCTCTATCGCCTCTGAAATGGCTGTGCCGAGCGAGCCGTTGCAGTTGGGGTCAACAGTGAGGATGTCCTTTCCCGCCCGGGTGCTCATGGAGGGGCTTGCCGTTACTTGCGCACCGAAAGTCTGCATCATGCTGCGGCGGTAGGGCTTTTGCTCATAGCTTATTTTCACCATGTAAACAGCAAGTTCAAGCCCGAATTGGCGGCAGGCGTATGAAAGCGCCGTTCCCCATTGGCCCGCGCCTGTTTCTGTGGTAACGTTTGTTACGCCCTCGTTTTTGCAATACCATGCCTGTGCAAGAGCGGAGTTGAGCTTGTGCGAACCCACGGGGCTTACGCTTTCGTTCTTGAAATATATGTGGGCTGGGGTGTCGAGGGCCTTTTCAAGGGCATAAGCCCTTACGAGCGGGGTGCACCTGTAGTTTTTGTACAGGTCTCTCACCTCATCGGGAATGTCAATCCATGCGTTCTTCTGGTCGAGTTCCTGCTGCGAGCAAGCCTTTGTGAAAATGGGGTATAAATCCTCCGGGGACAATGCCTCTCGCGTCTTGGGATTGAGGAAAGGCATCGGTTTGTTCTTCATGTCGGCCTGAATGTTATACCACTGTGTCGGTATTTCGGCTTCGGGCAACATAAACTTTTTTGTAGCTGTCATATATTTGCGGTTGTTTGATATTTCAATTAAACAGCAACAAAATTAGTGATTATAATTTATTTTGAGGGGAAAAGAATGCAAAATCATTGTTTTCGTGCGCTAAAACAGACTTAGCTGTGAAATATCTTTTTGATTGCATTCAAGGCGGTGTGCTTAGATTTTCATATTTTTGCAGACAGTTTTGCAGAAGAAATTTCTGAAAACAAACTAAAAATGGACAAGATAGAGTTTCGTAACGTTTGCCCGGACATATTCAAGCGGCGCGGGGATATGACAGGCAGTGATGTTTGGTGCAGGGAAAGCGTAAGTTTTTCCCGTGGCAAACGCTATCTTATAGAATGCGCATCGGGAACAGGGAAATCCTCGTTTTGCAGCTATTTGGTGGGCATGAGGAACGACTTTTCCGGAGAAATACTTTTTGACGGACGCAGCTCAAGCGATTTGTCGATGAAAGAGTGGGTCGCCTTGCGCAAAAACGGAATAAGTTTGATGTTTCAGGAGCTGCGGATGTTCCCTGAACTTACGGCGTATGAGAACGTGGAGATACGCAATGTGTTGTCGAACGCCCGGACAAAAAGCATGATAGGCGACTGGTTTGAGCGGCTTGGGCTTGGCGGGCGCATGGACTCGCTGCTCGGGCAGATGAGCTTCGGACAGCAACAGCGAGTGGCTTTGATGCGTGCACTTGCCGGCGGTTTTGACTTTCTTCTTCTTGACGAGCCCACGAGCCATCTTGACGACAAGAACTCCGCGATAATGGCGGAACTCATAAACGAAGAGGCCGAAAGGAACAATGCCGGCGTTATTGTTACAAGCATAGGCAGACACATGGATATGGACTACGATAAAGTATATGCGCTATGAATTTGGTTGGCAAACTTCTGAAACGGCATATAAGCATCCCGCAGTTCATGGGATATTTTGCGGCAAACCTTTTCGGCATGGCGGTTGTGCTGCTTGCCGTACAATTTTATTTTGACGTGTCTCCGATTTTCGGCAGCGAAGACGGCATTCTCAAGAAACAGTTTATTGTTGTGTCGAAGCACATCGGTGCGGCGGGAACACTGTCGGGGAACACAAACACGTTTACGGACGCGGAAATAAACGAAATCTCTGCGCAGCCTTTTGCCAGGAAAGTGGGGGCGTTTCATTCCTCCCAATATCGGGTTATGGCTGCAATGAGTGTCGGTGGCGGCAACGCAGTTACTACAGATTTGTTTTTCGATGCGCTGCCTGACGGGTTTGTGGAGGTTTCAAAGGATGCGTGGAAATATTCTCCCGGCAGCGAAAGCGTGCCTGTGATAATGCCGCGCACTTATCTAACGCTTTATAACTTTGGTTTTGCACAAAGCAGGGGACTTCCGAAAATCTCAGAGGGGCTTGCCGGAATGCTTGACGTAAGGATAATTGTAAATTCGGGCGGAAAACACGAAACGTTCAAAGGCAAGGTCGTGGGTTTCAGCGGGCGCATAAATTCAATACTTGTCCCGTTGTCCTTTATGGATTGGAGCAATGAAAGATTTGCGAAAGACGGAGACGATTTGCCTTCTCGCCTTATCGTGGAAACGGACAATCCTGCCGATCCTGAAATATCCAAGTATATGGACGCTAAGGGCTATGATATAGCCGACGACCAGCTTGACGCAGGAAAGATGGCGTATTTCCTGCGTGTGGTTACGGGCATAGTTTTCTCGATGGGAATGCTAATAAGCGTACTTTCGTTCTACATTCTCATGCTTAGCGTGTATCTGCTTGTAGAGAAAAACTCCGACAAAATAGAAAATCTCCTGCTTATAGGGTATTCGCCGTCAAGGGCGGCAAAGCCATATTTGGGCTTTTTAATAGTGGTAAATGCCATAGTGCTGCTGTGCGCACTCGTGGGTGTTTCTTTTGTGAGATATTATTACATAGGGCTTCTTTCTGTGGCTTATCCCCAGATTGGCGGCGGACTGATAGTACAGGCAATGGCAATGGGAGCGGCGCTTTACGCAACGGTTTCTGTTCTTGGCTTTGTGGCAATCCGTAACAAAATCCTGTCAATATGGGAAAAACGCAGGAGACGGCACTAAATGGAAATCTTCAGATTTGTTTTTTATGGAAAAACTTAAAGAACTTTATATAGCCACATACGGCGAAATGCCGAAAACGACGGAACGCCTTGCCGCATCGGGAAGCAACCGCGTTTATTACCGCCTTTGCGGTGAAAAATGCCCAAACGGGAGCGTGGTAGGCGTTGTGGGGCAGTCGGCAGATGAGAACAATGCGTTCATAAACCTCACGCGGCATTTTACGCTCCGCAAGCTCCCCGTCCCGCATATTCTTGCGGTGGCGGAAGACAAGATGCGGTATTTGCAGACCGACCTTGGAAACCGCACCTTGTATGAGGCTTTGCAAAAAGGGCGGAATGCCGGCGGAAGATATACGGTGAAAGAGAAGAAACTTTTGGAGCGCACAATAGAGGCGTTGCCGGAACTGCAATTCAGGGGGGCGAGGGGACTGGATTTCTCGTGCTGTTACCCCCAGCCGGAGTTCGACCGCACGGGGGTGCTTTTCGATATGTATTATTTCAAGTATTGTTTTTTGAAGGCGGTGAATATCGACTTTCACGAAATGAAACTTGAAGCAGCGTTCCAACTTATGGCCGATGAACTTACGGCAGAACACAGCGAGGCTTTTCTGTACAGGGATTTCCAAGCGCGAAACGTAATGCTTTCGGATGACGGTCGGCCATATTTCATAGATTACCAAGGCGGGAGGCGCGGACCTTGCGAATACGACGTGGCTTCGTTTTTGTGGCAGGCTTCTGCAAGATATTCCGATTCGTTGCGCAAGGAGCTGGTGGCAAAATATATCGCTTCGGCGCGCCATTATATTGACATAGACGAGAAGCATTTCCGCAAGCGTCTGCCGCTGTTTGTGCTTTTCAGACTTTTGCAGGTGCTGGGTGCTTATGGTTTTCGCGGATATTACGAGCGCAAGCCGCATTTCATAAACAGCATCCCCCCCGCGATAACCAATTTGCGCAATTTGCTTAACGAAGGGGCTTGCCCTTATCCTTACTTGAACGAGGTGCTGCTTAAAATTTGCAACCTGCCGCAATTTGAGGAACGCAAGCCCAAAGAGTTCAAGCGGGACGATGGTTTGCGGGTTGCCACCACAAATGTTTATGCGGCTCACGAGGAGGACGGACCGCCGACTTATTCGAAATATGACGGCAAGGGGAAACTTGTGGTAAGGGTGTTCAGCTTTTCTTTCCACAAGGGCATTCCAGAGGACACAAGCGGAAACGGCGGCGGGTATGTGTTCGATTGTCGCGGCACGCATAATCCCGGTCGTTACGAGCCTTACAAGAACCTCACAGGGCTTGACGAACCCGTGATACGCTTTCTTGAAGACGATGGGGAAATACTGAAATTCCTTGACAGCGTTTACAGACTTGCAGACTCGCACGTCATACGTTATATCCAGCGCGGCTTTACCGACATTATGTTTTCGTTCGGTTGCACAGGCGGGCAGCACCGCAGTGTGTATGGGGCGCAACATCTTGCCGAACATCTTAACCGCAAATTCGGCGTGGAGGTGAGAATTTGCCACAGGGAACAGAAAATTAACTCGGTATTGCCCGCAAACAACGAGGTGTATGACACAGCAAAAGCACAGTGAACAGTCTTTGAGGCGGGCTATGATATTGGCGGCGGGAAAGGGCACACGGCTGAAACCGCTGACCGACCGCATTCCCAAGGCTCTTGTGGAAGTTGGCGGAATGCCGCTAATAATGCGCCAGCTGTTGGATTTGAAAAAATATGGCTTCAACGACATAACGGTGAATGTGCATCATTTTGCCGATATGCTGTGCAGCTATATTGACGAAAACAAGCCGGAAGGCGTGGACGTGCACATATCTTCGGAACGCGAAAGACTTCTCAACACAGGCGGAGCGCTGAAAAAGGCGGCAGGCATATTGCTCGCAGATAACTATCCGCTTCCAGTGTTGGTTCATAACGTGGATATTTTGAGCAATATTGACTTGGATGCCTTTTTCAAAAGCTCCATGAACCATGATGCCGCCTTGCTCGTGAGCAAACGCAATTCAAACAGACAGCTTTATTTCCATCCGGAAACAATGCGCCTTCAAGGGTGGCAAAACCTGACAACAGGGGAAATGCGCAGCCCTTATCTTGATTTTACCCCTGGCAAGTGTGTAAACTACGCTTTTTCGGGTATTCATTCTTTGTCGCCAAGGGCAGTCAAAGCTATGGATGATTGGCCTGATGAGTTTTCTATAATCGACTTTTATTTGAAAGAATGCGTGAGGCTTGACATTCGCGGTGTGGTGTCGGACAATTTGAAGTTGCTTGACGTGGGAAAGCTGGACACACTGCATGAAGCAGACGAATTTGCAAAAGATTTGGCAAAAGATTGTGCGAGTTAGGGGCAAAGGCTCTCTGAAATTCGGATGTGATTGCATGGTTTTGCCATATTGCAGCAACAGCTTTTTTGTTTGTGCATTGCGGTTTATGCGGCGATTTGCAGGGCGTATGCCATGCGCCCCTGCAATTATTGCCAAGCCCAAACAGATTACTCTTTCCCCAACACCCCGAAAATTACATTTGATGTGGGAAAAACTACATAGGACGTAGAAAAAATTATGTCTGATGTAATTCAAATTATGTCAGACCTTTTTGGGGCGGTTTCAAGACCTTGTTTTCCAGAAAGTTATAAAAATGTGGCGGTTTGGGGAGAAAACGCTGGCTGACAAGGGGTTGCGCGGTTTTGTCAGCAACGGGGCGGGTGCGCCTCCCAAAACTTGCGCGGTTTTTTGCCGCTTGGGTCAAAAAAGTCGCTGTAGGGCTTTGCCGTGTGTGGGATAATGGCTTAATTTGCAGGAGGACACGATATTCTGCAAATGAGGGACGGACGCACATCGGCAAGGAGGCTGTGGCGGCGGGGCAATCCCGCCGGGCCGTGCCGCGTGCCGTTGTCCCGCACGGCGGAGTCTGCCTTGCGGTGTCTGACCCGCGCCGTTCCTTCCGCATCTGCCGTCCCCGTTCTCACGCTTCTTTTCTCATTTATACTTTTGCTTTTTCCGCATCGTGCCTTGGGGCAGGACGTGCGTGAGAACTTCGTCCGCTGCGACACGTACCTTGACAGCCTGGGGCTGCACAGGACGGTTGCGGTGCAGTGGTTCGACGGTCTTGGCCGCCCTACGGTTTCCGCCACCGACGGACTGAGCGCGGACGGCACGGATGCGGTGTGGGGCGGGGACATAAGCGGGACGGTTGACGAGTACGCGCATGAGCCGGAGGAGAACGGTTGGGACATCCCGAACACTTTAACCACAGGCTACAGGTACGATGCCCTGGGGCGGATGACGGAGAGCGTCCCCGGCGACGCGGCGCACTCCCACGCGGAAAAGGTCACCTATGACGCCAACGGCAACATCACGACCTTGAAGCGCCGGGGGATGTACGCCCCGGCGTATTACTCGCTGATAGACGACCTTGCGTACCGTTACGAGGGCAACAGGCTCATTGGCATAACCGACAGCGTGCCTTACATCCCCTACGTGAACGAGTTCGGTTTCAGGAGCGGCGGCGAGGATGATGGGGAGTATGAGTACAACTCCGACGGCGCGATGACGAGGGACCCCTACAAGGGCGTTAGCGTGAGTTACAGCCGCCGGGGCACTCCGAAACGCGCCAAGTTCGACAGCGGCAGCTTCACGGACTGGGAGTACACGGCAGACGGCGTGCGGCTGGGCACGCGGTGGCACACGGCGGTGACAGGCGCGAGGGGCTTCGCGGCGGAGGCGGAAGAGGAAAACACAACCGGAATACAGGCGCAAAACCCAATCAAAGCACATGCGGAAGCCGCAGGAACGGCGCAGCCCTCGCCGCAGGCTGCTCCGATATACGGCTACGTTGAGAACAGCGAGGAGTTTGCGGGGAACTACGTGTTCGAGGACGGAAAGCTTTCGAAATACCTCTTTGACGGTGGGTACATCGACATAGCCTCGGGATTGAACACGGCGGCATACCGCTTCTATGTGCGCGACCACCTGGGCAGCGTTCGCGTTGTGCTGGACGATGACGGCAACGTGCTTCAGCAGCTCTACTACCACCCTTTCGGGGGCGTTTGGGGCGACGCCGGCACGAACACCGGTCTGCAGCCTTGGAAGTACAGCGGCAAGGAGTACGACCACCGGGACGGCCTCGACCTGTACGACTACGGCGCGAGGCTCTACGACCCCGCCGCCGTCCGCTGGACAAGCCCCGACCCCCTGTGCGAGAGACACTACAACATCAGCCCATACGCATTCTGCAACAACAACCCGATTAACAACATTGATCCCGATGGGCGGGATTGGTATAAAGATGTGGACGGAACATATCAGTTTAATCCTGGTGTAAACTCTCAAGAAGACCTTAAAAAAGGTCAGACATATATAGGGAAAGAATTCAATTTAGGTGGAGTAAAGTTCCGTTTAGATGGAAGCATCTTATATTCTAATGAAACATCCGCTTATTTAAGGATGTGGGGACAGGCGGATGTTCATTATAGAAAAAAAGAGAAAGAGGGAAGGGAAACAGCAGCTTTCCTTTTGGAGGATGGACGTGTAATCGTTTTGCCAGATTATGCAAATGATGATTCTTCGGCAGGAATAGATGCGTATGGATATAGTATAGTTGGGAAAAAACTAAGATATGGAGGAAGTGTTTATAAAACGATAGGTATGGTACATACGCATCAAAACAGACAGCTAAATTCCAGTCCTTCGTATTATTTGGGAGACAGCTATGGTGATCTTCAAATATCTTTGGATATGGGGGGAAATCCAGTTTTTACTATAGGACATGATGGCAGAATTTATGGGATACGCGGCAAATATGGGCCGGATGCCCCCATATTGTATAATATTCCCTTGAAAGGTTTTTTAGGAAGTAGAAGCAATTTGCTTAGAGGAAAAACCAAAATATCGAAAATTATAAAATCACTACACCCACTGCGATGATTAAACAATTGAATTACTTATGTTTTTTTGCGGCTTTCCTTTTGCTAAGTTGTGAAGTCAAGAGTAATGGTTTTCGTGAGTTATCCCCGGAGGCCAACAAGATAATAACTGATTATGTGAATTCCACCCCTCAGTACAACACTTATTTATTGGTGTCCCAAAGTTTGCTGTATAAAACGCCAATAAAAGAACCGGGCTTTTTAATAGGGCCTTTTTTCCCTTTGCTGAATGATTATTACAAGGGTTGCCATGCTTTGAGACTGGTGGACATAGGAAGCAACAGGGTATATGTTTTGGATGATATGTCTGCTCTGGTTGGCGAAGAGACGGAAGAATGGACGAACATAAATAAATTGGATAAGTCAGTTACGCTGGATGGAGTTCTGTTACAAAAAATTTATCCGTCAGACAAAAATAGCAACATGATTAATTATTTGTGCAGGGCCAAATTGTTTTATTATGCAAACGGTTCTTTTTTGATAAATAACAGGCCGGACACTGTTTATTTACCGAGAGTAAAGATGGACAACACCCATTGTAATAAACAATGGTAGGTATGTAAAACAGAACAAGGAAAAGCAAAAAATGATGAACAGGTGGAATACAGTCTTGGCTTCAGCGGGCGTGTTGGCTGTCTGTTCCGTGATATTGGCATTGTGGTACAAGCGCGAGTATGACATACAGTGTCTTTCGGGGGAGGAAAGGTGGAAAAGCGAGGCGTTCCATACGCAGGAAGTGGAACTTCAGAAACAGGCGGGACTGTCCTTGAAGTATAATTACCCCGATGACAAGGATATTGTGAAAGACGCTTATGTTGAAATTCATTATGGGACAGGCAACGGTTATAGACTTACCTGTGTTTCCAATCCGCTTTTGGCTGCGAGAATAGCGGAAGCGGTGTGGTTCCCGGATGCGGACGAGGGGATTGTCCATGGCCGCCCCTTGATAGTGAGACTGTGCAGGAACTTGTGGATTGTAAGCAACAGGAAAGCGGTCAATGAGGCTTGGCCGTACACGGAGATAGACCGAAACAACGGGTGCATCGTGAAACATTGCTGGCTGAAAAGCCCGGCGGTTAATTGTATGCGTGTCGGAAAACAAAAATCGGGGGGGGTAATCTGTAAAAAGTCATGATTTATGAAGCGGAGAACTAAGAGGAATATAATAATCCTGATGTCGCTGTTGGTTATTTCTGCCGTCTCAATATACAAGGCAGTTGGGTACAAGCACTCATGCGACTTATGGTTAAAAGACAAGGCAAAGGAGAAACCTTGGCAACTGGGCGACAATATAATCAAGGAAATACAGCGGCAAGGCGGCAGAACCGTGCGTATTAATTACGTTGACACAACGGAGATAATAGTTGAGAAATTTAAGGACACATACCCGAACGGACATATTCCGAACACATTCAAGGGTGTTGACAGGCGTATGGCTGCAAGGATTGGCGAAGCCGTATGGTTTACCGAAGTCGGCAAGAAAGAAGTGTTTGCTGGCCGCCCTATATACGTTGGCGCCCGCAAAAAATCGTGGAGAGTCCACAGCGGCAACTGTATCGGTCCGGGAATGCCGATAATGGAAATAAGCAAGAGCGACGGACGGATAATAGTATATTATTGGGAAAAATGCCACCAAGACTTTTTCCTTTATTAGACAAATTTTGAAGCTAATATCCGTAAAGAAATGGTGACAGGACAAAACCCTTTGTTTATGATATATCTTCCCCAAAATGGAGCTTATATCCCATACAGGTCCGATTCAAGAGAAGAGGAATTCAAGGTGATACCCTTAGGAGTAACAACAGTAAAAGCGACAAGAAGATGATGATGAAAACGACAATGCTGATGCTTGCACTTCTTTTTTCAGTCTCAATTTGGGGGCAGAAAAAGGCAAAGGCAAGGGCAAATGTAAAAACTGTGAAGCCCTTGCGTGCTGTTCCGCAAAAACAAACGGCGAATCCGTTTGTTTTTAAGCGGCTGGATTGCTATGAAGTCTGCAATCCCCAACTGCTGGAAGCCATAAAGGCAGAAGTGATAAGCTATTTGGAGAAAAACGAGCATGACCCCAATAATGAATGGCTGGTTATGTATTTGGGTGAGCGCAAAGATGGGACAGGTGTTATCGGCGTGGGGACTTCCCGTAAAGAAGAACTGCTTTGGGACGGCGACAATTGCTTTTGGGGATATATGGAGATATGCGGATATCGTTTTTTGCTGTCAGAAAAGCAAAAAGAGGATTATGTAAGGAAAAAGGCGGGGGATTGCACAAAACTCGTCAAATTTCACAGAATCGGATATTATATTCCATCAATGGATGGGACTATAGAGTGGTGGTTCGTTTCTGATGGGGAGAAAGTGGTTTTGGAAAGGTTCAACGATGTATGGTGAATGCTGACATGACACAGGCACAGACCCGAGAGGAAGCTGCATCGCAAACTGCTCCGATATACGGCTATGTGGAGAACAGCCGGGAGTTTGCGGGGAACTACGTGTTCGAGGACGGGAAGCTGTCGAAATATCTCTTTGACGGCGGGTACATCGACATAGCCTCGGGGGATAACACGGCTGCGTACCGCTTTTATGTGCGCGACCACCTGGGGAGCGTGCGGGTTGTGCTGGACGATGACGGCAACGTTTTGCAGCAACTGTACTACCACCCGTTCGGCGGCGTTTGGGGCGACGCGGGCACGAACACCGGTCTTCAGCCGTGGAAGTACAGCGGCAAGGAGTACGACCACCGGGACGGCCTCGACCTGTACGACTACGGCGCGAGGCTCTACGACCCCGCCGCCGTCCGCTGGACAAGCCCCGACCCCCTGTGCGAGAGACACTACCACATCAGCCCCTACGCCTTCTGCAACAACAACCCGATAAGATACGTTGACCCGGATGGGAGAAAGATAAGAATCCCTCATAACCAGAACCAAATACTAAGCTACATAAATAGTTTGGCGCAGGGAGTGTTTGCTATAAACAAAGACGGATACCTGTATATGAAAAAAGCGACGAATAACCAAGGTTTTTCCAAATATTATGCAGAGAAATTAACAGGATTGATAAAAGACCCAAATAGTACAGTAACAATATTGGTCAGCGATAAAGTAAAAGTGCCTAATTCTAAAACAGGAAAGATGGAAACAAAAGCAACCAAAGATTATGGAGAAGGTGTAACTGTATCTCTGACAAAAATCTATAGCAATTCTAAAGAGAAAAGCCATGATATTACAACAACGATATCAGGCAAGTCACGCCAAGGGCTAAAGGATCAAAGCGGCAATGCACTTGAGGATGGACCTGCTGAAATTTTATCACATGAGATTGTCGGACATGCAGCTCCCAAAGTGTTAGGTTCAGATACTGGCAATGCAGTTGAAAACGAAAACAAAGTAAGATTACAGTTGAATAAACCATTAAGGGAAAGGGACGATGACCATGTCGAATAGAATACTTTGTATATTGTTGAGTTTTATTAGCGTTTTACCGTCAAGTGCAGAGTTTTTCTTGCAAGACACAAGTTGGTGTATTCAAAAGACGGTTATTCCGTACAGTTACCAGACAGAAAAAGGCAGGTGTTATGTGGCGGCAGAAATACAGGGCAATGAAATGCCTGCATATGTGTTTTTAAACTACGGCATATTGGTTGTTACATCTTGCTCCCGCGTGGGCGACTATTACGAGAACGAGGAATGGTTTGACACAGGGGAATGGAAATTAAGGCACGACACTTTGGAAATCAAGTCGGGGAAGCCAAATCCCAAAGTGGAGCGGTTCATTGTAAAAAGGTCTGCTGAAAATGAAAACAAGATGCGGTTGTATTATGTTGACAATATGGACGCGTATGATGAGCTTGCGAGAATGAAATAATAGTGCATTGTCATGAATAAATCGGATATTTGGAATACGGATGGGAATAACTGCCTTAATCTGCAATTAAACAAGGGAGGAAAACATTATAATGTGGAGTTTGACTTTAGAGTAAGTTCTTCGGAGAAACACCGGAGAGTTGTTACCCAAAATGACCCTAATGCAGTGAATGAATTCAATATGATAAAAAAGCAAGAGAAATGAAAACAGGGAATTCTGACAGTTTCGTATTGTCGATTTTCGATATCGGCGGCACCAGCCTGCAGCCGTGGAAGTACAGCGGCAAGGAGTACGACCACCGGGACGGCCTCGACCTCTACGACCCCACCGCCGTCCGCTGGACAAGCCCCGACCCCCTGTGCGAGAAGTACTACCATTTGAGCCCATATGTTTTTTGTCTGAACAATCCGATAAATGCAATAGATTTGAACGGAGACAGTGCATGGAGTATAAAGAGGGACTGGGAAGCCAATGATCAAAAGTTTTTTTGCTGAATATGCCCAAAAAAGGTTATATGGTTACTATAACAATAAAACTAAATTGGATTGCGCGGATTTGGCATTGTCCGTATTGGTGGATTATGCCAGTGAAGAAGGATTGCCATTAAAGTTGTTTTCTTCATCAGGGGGCGTCTGTATTGGCAACATTTTCCCATGCACTCCGAAAGCCGCATTTGATGCGGGGAAAACCACATAGGACTTAGGAAAAACTATGTCCTATGCAGGAAAAATTATGTCTGATGTAATTAAAACTACATCAGACCTTTTTCCCCTTGTTGCAAACATCTGAAAAACAAATCTTTACGACGGATGTTTTTGCATAGTTACAACCTTGGTAATCTGTGCTTTATGCAAATCGGAACATTCTTGAAGTTTTTTCGGCAAAGACCGCGCCGCACGGATATGTCATTTGGGTTGCGGGAAAAACTCGCCTTTTGTGTTTTTTGTCCCGAGCGGAGGTAAAAGATTAGACTTTTTACGAGCATGGCTTGCAAGGAATTTATTAACTTTGCAATGTGGTGCAACGCCCAAAAACAAGATAAAAAATAATAATCAGATATAGTCATGAAATTCTCACTTTCCAGTTCGGAACTTGCCGAGCATTTGCAGGCAATAGGTAAGGTAATCAATACAAAGAACCAGATGTCAATTCTCGACTGCTTTTTGTTTGAAGTGTCGGGGGAGCAACTGAAGATTACCGCGTCGGACAACGAAAACACATTGGTAACAGCGGTGAAGATTAACGAGCCAAGCGAAGATTTCCGTTTTGCGATAAATGCCAAGACTGTGCTTGATGCGGTCAAGGGAATACCCGAACAGCCCGTAACTTTCAACGTGGATATGCAGAATTTCAATACAACGGTGAACTACCAGAACGGGCATTTTTCATTGGTCAGCCAAAATGCGGACGAGTATCCGTCATATACCGACTTCCCCGAAGACAGCGCGGAGATAAAGGCTGACGCCAGGCTTTTGCTCGATTCTGTAAGCCGCGCCCTTTTTGCCACAGCTTCCACAGACAGTGCGCACCCGGTTATGTCGGGAGTGCTTTTCGACATAACGCAAGACGATGCGGAGAAGAATACCGAAGCCAATGTATCCGTGGTGGCGAGCGATGGGCGGAAGCTTGAATATACGCGCTGGAAGAACGAGGGAAATGTGCCGGCAGGGCAGTATGTGCTTGCAAACAAGCCCGCATTGTTGCTGCGCACGCTGCTTTCACGCGAAAGCGGGGAGATAACCATGCGCTTTGCCAAGGAAAAGGCCGAAGTGAAGATGAACTCTTTCAGCATGACCTGCCGGCTTATAGACGGGAGGTTTCCTGCATACGACAAGGTTGTGCCAAAGAACAATCCCAATCACCTTACAGTAAACCGCATGGCGTTCATCAATATGCTGCGCCGCGTGCTTGTGTTTTCAGACGCGGTAAGTTCTTTGGTGAAACTCCACATGGAATCTGACCGGCTCGTAACAAGCGTGCAGAATATAGACTATTCGCTTTCGGCAGAGGAGAGCATGATTTGCGAATACGACGGAATGCCAATGAACATAGGCTTCAAGGGAACCACGCTCGTGGAATTTCTCAACAACATAGAGTGTGAGAACATAGAGTTCCAGATTGCGGATCAAAGTCGTGCCGCAATCATAGTTCCTTCGCCCCAGCCGAACGCCGTGAAAGACGAGAACGGGGACACTCCGAGGAAAGAGGAAATTGTCATGCTGCTTATGCCAAGCATAATAAACGACTGACAAAGAGCTAAAACAAGGGAACGATGAAGCTTAATCTTAAAAAGCCCATTGTGTTTTTTGATCTCGAGACAACTGGTGTCAGTGTCTCTCACGACAAAATCATAATGATAGGCTACATAAAGGTCTATCCCAACGGAAACGAGGAGTCCAAGACCATATACGTAAACCCCGGACGGCATATACCCGAAGCGTCAACAGCCATACACCACATAACGGATGATGATGTTAAGGATTGCCCCACATTCAAGCAGATCGCACAAGACTTGGCAAAGGTGTTCGAGGGAAGCGATATTGCCGGCTTCAATTCCAACCATTTTGATGTGCCGATGCTGGTGGAGGAAATGCTCAATGCGGGAGTGAATTTTGACATAACAAGGAGCCGGCTTGTTGATGTCCAGAACATATACCACAAGCTTGAGCCGCGCACACTTTCTGCGGCATACAAATATTACTGCCATAAGGATTTGGAGGGGGCGCATTCTGCCGGAGACGACACAATGGCAACGTACGAGGTGATGAAAGCCCAACTTGAAAAGTACCCGGATGTTCTGAAAAACGACGTGGAATTTCTTTCGGAGTTTTCAAGGATGAACAATAATATAGACCTTGCAGGGCGTGTGGTTTACGATGAAAACCATGTGCCGGTGTTCAATTTCGGCAAGTACAAAGGAAAGCCTGTGGCTGATGTCCTGGCAAAAGATCCCGGGTATTATGGCTGGATGATGCAGGGGGATTTCCCGCAAAACACAAAACAAGTTCTTACAAAGCTCCGTTTGCAGGCAAATGGCAAGTAACCCGCTGAAAGGAAAACATATTGTACTTGGCGTAACAGGAAGCATAGCCGCCTACAAGTCATGCCTTATAGCGCGGCTGTTGGTTAAGGCGGGCGCAGAGGTTCAAGTGGTGATGACGCCTGCGGCAAAGGAGTTCGTTACGCCGCTCACTCTTGCCACGCTCACGAAAAAAGGGGTGGTGAGTGAGTTCTTTGACCGCCGCGACGGTTCTTGGAACAGTCATGTGTCGCTCGGGCTTTGGGCGGATGCCATGCTTGTTGCCCCGGCAACAGCCGCCACTATAGCCAAGTTTGCGAACGGAATTGCCGACAATATGCTTGTAACCACGTATCTTTCCATGCGCGCCCCTGTGTTTGTGGCTCCGGCTATGGATGTGGATATGTTTGCCCATCCAGCCACTCAAAGCAATCTCGATAAATTGAAGGCAAACGGCGACAGGATAATCAACCCGGAATCAGGAGAGCTTGCAAGCGGATTGGATGGCAAAGGGCGTATGGAAGAGCCTGATAAGATTGTGGGATGTCTGGAAAGTTTCTTTTTCAAAATCCAGGATTTGGCTGGAAAAAGAATCTTGATCACGGCGGGTCCCACATACGAGAAAATAGACCCGGTGAGGTTCATCGGTAATTATTCTTCGGGCAAAATGGGATATGCCCTGGCTGAAGAATGTGCGATGAGGGGTGGGGAAGTGGTATTGGTTAGCGGTCCGGTGTCTCTTAAAATTGAAAACGCAAAGGTGGAGGTTGTGAATGTGGAGAGCGCAGAAGAAATGTATTCGGCAGCGGTAAGCCACTTTAAGGATTGCAATGCAGCCATTTTGTGTGCGGCAGTGGCAGATTTCACTCCTTTGCTTTCGGCAGAAACAAAAATAAAGCGCGAAAAGGGGAATGTTACGTTGCAACTTGTCCCGACGCATGACATAGCCGCCGAACTTGGTAAGATGAAGCGCAATGGCCAGCGGCTTGTGGGGTTCGCGCTTGAAACCGACAATGAGAGGAGCAATGCGATGCACAAGCTCGAAAAAAAGAATTTGGACTTTATCGTGCTAAATTCACTAAAAGACAAAGGAGCGGGATTTGCGGTTGACACCAACAAGATTTCCATTATAACAAGAACTTCTGCAAAAGAATATCCTTTGAAGCCCAAAAAAGAAGTTGCACGAGACATAATTGATGAACTATGCAGTTTGTTGTAAAAAGTTTATGGCTTGCAGTTTTTATGCTTTGCGGCGCAATGGCTTTTGCGCAGGAACTTGATGCGCGTGTAACGGTAAACCATAGCAAGATACAGGGGACAAATACCAGCGTGTTTGAGGATTTGGAGAGAAATATCATGGAGTTTCTGAACAACAGGCGTTGGACCGGGCAGCAATATGAGGAGAACGAGAGGATAAGCTGCTCGTTCAACATCACAGTTAACAAGTACGATGACGCACGCGGCACATTCACCGGCTCTTTGCTGTTAATGGTGATCCGTCCTGTTTACAATTCTTCTTACACAACGGTGGAATACAGCGTAAAGGACGAGAATTTTGATTTTACATACCACGAATTTGACAAACTTGAGTTTCGCGTTGACCAAATAAACAACGATTTGACTGCGATGCTCGGTTATTACGCATATCTTATAATAGGGATTGACAATGATACTATGTCCCCCGAAGGCGGCACGGCTTCTCTTAAAACGGCTCTTGATATAGCCAATTCCGCCCAAAACCTGAATGGGAAAGGCTGGAAAACCACAGGCTCGGACCGCAACCGGTATGCAATAATAAACGATATGCTTGACGGCAGCATGGAGCCTTTCAGAAAGATGCAATACACATATTATCGCGAAGGGCTTGATGCCATGGCGGAAAATGCAGAAAACGGGCGGAACAAGATAACAGAGGCGATAAAGCTGCTTGACGAAGCCCATAAGAACAAAAGGCTTAGCAAGCTTCCGCAGCTTTTTACGGAATACAAGCGCGATGAGCTTGTCGGCATTTACCAGGGACAGGGTACTTCGCAGGAAAAAGAACAGCTGTATAATATTCTTTCAAACATAAACGCTTCGTACAATACCTATTGGCGAAACCTATCAAAATAAGCAATGCTTCGAAATCTCAAAATACATAAGTACGCTCTTATAGATGAATTGGATATAGATTTTCATCATGGTTTTTCCGTAATAACGGGTGAGACGGGAGCCGGCAAGAGTATTATTCTTGGTGCGATAGGTTTGGTGTTGGGCGGACGCGCTGATGTGAAAGCTATAAGGGACGGTGCGGACAAATGCATAATAGAGGCTTTGTTTGAGGACGGAAACACGGAATTGACAAGTTTCTTTGCGACAAACGATTTTGATTATGACGGGAAGGAATGCCTTATACGCCGCGAGATATTGAAGTCGGGCAAAAGCCGGGCATTTATAAACGACACTCCGGCAACGATAGCGCAGTTGAGGGAATTGGGGCGACTTCTTGTAGATATACATTCGCAACATCAGAATTTGCTTATAGCCGGTACGGAGTTTCAGACAGGAGTGCTTGACACAGTAGCGGGAGATGGGGAAGAGTTGACATCTTATGTTTCAACGTTCGCCAAATACAAACAGGCCGTTTCGGAACTTTCAAAGCTGCGTAAGGAAATAGCTGCGAAACAGGAAGACGAGGACTATTTGCGCTATTCATTGCAGCAGTTGGAGGCGGCAAATTTGAAGGCAAACGAACAGGAGGAGCTTGAAAAGGAACAGCAGATGCTTGCCCACGCAGAGGAGATAACCGCTGCTTTGTCTGAAACGTGTCAGGCGATGGACGGCGATGAGCAAAGCGTTACCGACACGCTTTCACGCTGCGCCGACAGTCTTTCGCGTATATCCAAATACTTCCCCGAGGCGGAAACGCTTTCAGAACGCCTTGACAGTGTGTGCATAGAACTGCGCGACATTAACGAGGAATTGCGAAGCAAGGCGGATGTTGAGGATTACAACCCCTCACGCTTGCAGGAGGTTGACGAACGCCTTTCCACGATTTATGATTTGGAACGCAAATACCATTTGGAGGCTTTTGAGGATTTGCTTAAGAAAACAGAGGAACTGCGTTTGCAGCTTGAACTTATAGACGACAGTACGGACATATTAAGAAGCAAGGAAAAGGAATGCGGTATGTTGAAAACGGAAGTGGATATAAAGGCCGTGTCGCTCACTGCCAAACGTAAAACGGCAGGAGGGAAACTTGCAAACGAAATGGTAAGACGGCTTAAACCGCTTGGGATGCCGGATGTGAAATTCACGGTGGAAATGCAACCGCTTCCCGAACCGGAAATGTCGGGAGCGGACGATGTGAAATTCCTTTTCAATGCCAACAAAAGCGCATCCCAACACGAGATAAGCACCATCGCGTCTGGCGGCGAGATAGCCAGAATAATGCTTTGCCTCAAAGCCATAGTTTCTGAGGTGAAAGGCTTGCCCGCAATAATTTTTGACGAGATAGACACCGGGGTTTCCGGCAGAATTGCCGAACAAATGGCTGTTGCCATGCGGGGAATTGCAGAGGGCGGTACGCAGGTTATTTGCATAACCCATCTGCCGCAAATTGCCGCAAAGGGCGATTACCATTACCTTGTTTATAAGCGGAACGAGAGTGGCGTTACCAACTCCAGAATAGAATTGTTGGCGGAAAAGGGAAGGCTTGACGAAATAGCAAAAATGTTGAGCGGAAGCGAAATTACTGATGCCGCGCTGAATAACGCACGGGAACTTTTGAAGAATAAATGACACAAAATAGAAGAACAATCATGCACAGAATAGGATTGACTTTTTTAGTATTGCTCGGGACTGTTGCGACGCTCGAAGCCGCCGCGCCCAAAAAGGTGTTGAATGCGTGCAAGTCTCTGGCCTCGGTTATAACGTATGGTAGAGATGGCAAATTGATTTCCACATCAATGGCTTTTTCTGTGGGAGATAAAGGCGAAGCTGTTTCCGAATACGCCGCGTTCAATAATGCGCGCAGTGCAGAGTGTGTGAGCGAGACAGGTGGCAAGCAAAAGGTTATGCGGATAAATGGGGCGAGCGATATATATGATGTGATTAAGTTCTCGATGGAATCGAAGCCTAAAGAGTCGCTCACTGTTGCAAAGACCGTGTGCCGGCAGGGGACTGCCGTGTATATATTGCGCAAGGGCAGTGCCAAGAAGCCCGAAGCGGTGGAATGCAAAATCAGCGCGAGGAAAGATGTGCCGGGTGGTATTTATTATGAACTGTCCCTGCCCTATGATGAAAAGAATGTGGGCTGCCCTGTGGTTAACGAAAACGGCGAATGTGTGGCGGTAGTCCAGCGCAATGTCGGCAAGGATGCGACAACCTACGCCATAAGTGCCTCGTTTTGCGACAATCTTAAAGTGAGGGAGACCGATTATGGAAATTCCGCCCTCAATTCTGTGCTCATCCCCAAGGCTTTGCCGGAGGGGGAGAATGCGGCCTACACATATGTGTATATGCTTTCGCAGATAAAGCATGACAATGACGTGTATTTTGCCGCTTTGCAGGATTTCCTGACCGCATATCCCAACAATGCGGACGGATATACCGAACGCGCCAAATACTATGCTTCGCAGGACAAGTTCAAGGAGTGTGAGGCTGACATAGCCAATGCCGTGTCGCTCTCCGACAAGAAGGACAACCCTCATTACGTTCTAAGCCGTCTTGTTTACCAAAGCGCGTTGTACAATTCGGCAAAAGCCGCTCCTGCGGGTTGGACGCTGGAAAAATCGGCATCCGAGGCGCAGGAGGCGTATAATGTAAATCCTCTTCCGCTTTACCAGTTGCAGCTTGGCGACTGCTATTTCGGCATGAAGAAATATCAGGAGGCGGTGAATATGTATTCTGCCGTGAACGCTTCTCCGATTGCCACCCCCGAAACATATTTTTATGAAGCCAAGGCACGCGGGAAGGTTGACAGTCTTGACGCGAAAATAATTGTCTTGCTCGATACCGCCATTTCCCGCTTTTCCAAGCCATACAACAGCAGTGTGGCCCCGTATATATTCGAGCGCGCGAACCAATACAACAATATGGGCAAATACCGTGAGTCGGCTCTTGACTATATCGAATACGAACATATAGTGGGTTTCCAGAATTTGAACGACAACTTTTACTATATCCGCGAACAGATTGCGCTGAAAGGCAAGATGTACAAACAGGCGGATGATGATATAAACCGCGCCCTTGCCATAAATCCGAACGACTATGTATATAATGCCGAGAAAGCGGCGTTAATGCTGCGTTTCGGAATGTTTGAGGACGCTGTGCACAGTGCGCAGCGCGCCATTAAGATAGATCCGCAGGCTACGGACGGCTACCGGCTTTTGGGTATAGCGTACGGCGAGATGAAAAAGAAACAGCTCTGCTTGCAGAATTTGCAAAAGGCAAAGGATTTGGGAGACGACCGTGCCGATGAACTGATAAAGCAGTACAAATAAGCTAACCGCCTGAATTGCTTGCTTTTGTGTGAATTTGGCAAGTCTGCGTAAGTTGCAGATATACTGTGGCTTGTAAAAGCGAAAATTATGTCTGATGTAGTTTTTCCTACGTCAGACATAATTTTTTCTACATCGGACTTGGTTTTTTCTATGTCCCATGTGGTTTTTCCTGCTTCCGATATAACTCTAACGCGGTATCTTGGCCGTGATTTTTTCCGGCAGTTCGGGCATCGCGCCGTGTTGTGTGCAGACGTATGCGCTGACATCAACTGCAAGGCGGTGGGCTTCGGCAATCGGCAGCTTTGCCAAAAGCGCGGAACAGAAAGTCCCGGTGAACGAATCTCCCGCCCCTACGGTGTCGGCAACCTCAACCTTGGGCGTTTCAATATATGAAAGTCCGCCGTTTGCGGTGAATACGTAGCTGCCAATCGCACCGCAGGTGAGTATTATAGTGTTTATTGCGAAATCTTCCATAATCCGCTTGCAGCCGGCTTCATAGGCCGGTTTGCCATATCCGAACATTTCTGTTACAATGTGGAACTCCTCATCGTTTATTTTGAGTATGCTGCAACTTTTCAAGGAGCATTCAATAATTTCCTTTGTATAGAATGTCCCACGCAGGTTGATGTCAAAAATCCGCAGGCAATCAGTGCGGGTGAGGCTTATAATTTTCTGAATGGATTTGCGCGAAATGTCAGACCTTTGGGCGAGTGTCCCCCAGCATACGGCATCGCATTGTCTGGCGGCTTTTCCCATTTCGGCTGTAAGGGGAATGTTGTCCCATGCCACGCCTTCGTTTATCACGTATGTGGGTATGCCGTTGCTGTCAAGCTCTACGGACACCGTTCCTGTGGGGAAAGGCGTTGGGGGAGTGATGAATTTCAGTCCGTGCCGCATCAATGCCTCAATGGTTTCTGTAGCCAAGTTGTCGTTTCCCACTGCGCTTATGGCAATGGCTTCGTTGCCGAACTGCTGTGTGAAGTATGCAAAATTGGCAGGGGCTCCGCCGAGTTTCCTTCCTTCGGGCAATAAGTCCCACAAAACTTCTCCGAGTCCGATTGTCAGTTTTTTCATGTTTTTATTGTTTGCCTGTTTGTATGGTATTAACGTATGCGGTTTGCAGATAATTGTGCGTAATCCCGGAAGGCTAAGCTGCGTGGGGATAAAAAACAAAAATCTCCGAAAACCTAATGATTTCCGGAGATTTCATCTTGCTATAAGTTATCCTTATGCTTCTGCTTTTTCTGTAGCGGCGATAACAGAAACAACGCTTCTGTCGCGTCTTCCGCGCTTGAAGCATACAGTTCCGTCTGCAAGTGCGAAGAGGGTGTCGTCGCTGCCGATGCCCACGTTCTTGCCGGGATAGTGCACTGTGCCGCGCTGGCGTACAATGATGTTGCCGGCCTTGCATACCTGACCGCCGAAGATTTTAACGCCTAATCGTTTTGAAGCTGATTCACGACCGTTCTTAGAACTACCTACACCTTTTTTATGTGCCATAATCTGATTCCTCCTAAAATTAAGCTACAACTTCTTTGATTAATATTTCCGTGAACTGTTCGCGGTGTCCGTTCTTTTTGCGCTCGTCTTTGCGGCGTTTCATGTGGAAAACGATCACCTTGTCACCCTTTACGAGGGGACGGAGAACTTCACAAACCACTTTTGCACCTTCCACTGTGGGCGAGCCTACAGTAACAGTGCCCTCATTGTTGGCAAGAAGAACCTTGTCGAACTCGACGCTCTGTCCTTCTTCGGCGTTCTTGATGTGGTGCACGAAGAGCTTCTTTCCTGCCTCGGCCTTAAACTGCTGGCCGTTGATTTCTACAATTGCGTACATTAATTTGTTGTTTAATCGTTGTTCCCGGGGGCGTGGACTTGTCTGTATGCCCAACTTTATTTGCCCTTTAAGGACTTTGCGGATGCAAAATTACTCATTTCCAACAAAACAGGCAAATCTTTTGAATTTAATTTGCCGTTTGTGGTGCGCTATGGCTTGCCAGCGTTATTTTGCACCAAATGTTTTTGCGATTGGCACGGATTTCGCTTGTGCTTTTTAGCAAACAAAAATTACAGATATATGACAAAAGGTAAAATTGGGGTAACAACCGAAAACATATTCCCCGTCATCAAACAATTTCTTTACAGCGACCACGAGATTTTCCTGCGTGAGATAGTCTCGAATGCGGTTGACGCAACGCAAAAACTGAAGACGTATGCCATGAAGGGCGACTTCAAGGGAGAACTTGGCGACCTGACGGTAAGGGTGGTTGTTGACGAGAAAAAAGGCACACTCATCATAAGCGACCGTGGCATAGGCATGACAGCCGAAGAGATAGACAAATATATAAACCAGATAGCCTTTTCGGGTGCGAACGACTTTCTTGACAAATACAAGAACGACGCCAACGCGATAATAGGGCATTTCGGCTTGGGCTTTTACTCCGCTTTCATGGTGAGCAAGGAAGTGGAGATTGTTACGCGCAGTTACAAGGAAGGCTCAAAGGCCGTGCGCTGGGTTTGCGACGGTTCGCCCTCATATGAGATTTCCGATGCGGAGCGCGAGGGGCGTGGCACTGACATAATCCTGCACATTGATGACGATTCAAAGGAGTATCTTGAGAAGAACCGCATACAGACTTTGCTGACGAAATACTGCCGTTTCCTGCCGGTGCCTGTGGCTTTTGGCAAAAAGACAGGATGGAAGGACGGCAAGAACGTTGATACGGACGAGGACAATATAATAAACGACACCAAGCCTTTGTGGACGCGCAAGCCTTCGGAACTGAAAGACGAGGACTATACCAAGTTCTACCACGACCTTTACCCGATGGCCGACGACCCTTTATTCTGGATTCACCTTAATGTGGATTATCCTTTCAATCTTACGGGCGTTTTGTATTTCCCGAAAATAAAGAACAACCTTGACTTGCAGCGCAACAAGATACAGCTTTACAGCAATCAGGTGTTCGTAACCGACAACGTGGAGAACATTGTGCCGGACTTCCTTACGCTGCTTCACGGCGTGATAGACTCTCCCGACATTCCTCTGAATGTGAGCCGCAGCTACTTGCAGGCGGATTCGAACGTCAAGAAAATCTCCACTTACATCACCAAGAAAGTTGCCGACCGCCTGCAGGGCATTTTCAAGAACGACCGTAAGAATTTTGAGGGCAAATGGGACGATTTGAAGATATTCATAAACTACGGAATGCTTTCGCAGCCCGATTTCTACGACCGCGCAAAAGATTTTGCCCTTCTCAAGGATGTTGACGGCAAGTATTACACTCTTGACGAATACCGCACACTGATAAAAGACAACCAGACCGACAAGAACGACATGACGGTATATCTCTACGCAAACGACAAGGAGGCGCAATATACATATATAGAAAATGCCAAGGCAAAAGGTTACAGTGTGCTTTTGTTCGACGGCCAGCTCGACACGGCTATGGTAAATCTTTACGAGCAGAAGCTTGAGAAGTGCCGCTTCTCGCGTGTTGACAGCGATGCCATAGACCGTCTCGTCCAGAAAAAGGACGATGAGGCGAAAGAGGCAGACAGCGAGGCTGGCGGCAACGTTGCGGAGATGTTCAATTCGCAGCTGCCGCAGATAAAGGGCGCGGTGTTCCACGTAGAGACGCGTGCGGCGGGCGGGGAAGCCGCTCCCGTGATGATAATCCAGAGCGAATATATGCGCCGTATGAAGGAGCTGAGCCGCATTGAGTCTGGGATGCAGTTCTACGGTCAGATGCCCGACGAATATACTATAATATTGAACAGCGACCACAGGCTGATAAAGGAAATAAGCGAGGACGGCGAAAAGGCTGTCGCTGACAAACTCCAGCCAATTGACGCCGACCTGAAAGGCTTGGAGGCGCGTCGTGCCGTGCTTCGTCAGGAGCAGGAGAAGAAGAAGGCTGACGAAATAACTGACGGCGACCGCAATCAGATGAAGGAATGCGACGAGCAGATAAGCAAACGCCGCGAGGAGCGCAAGGGTGTGCTTGCGGAATATGCAAAGGGCAGCAATACGCTCCACCAGCTTGTTGACCTTGCTTTGCTGCAGAACAATATGCTTCGCGGAGAGGCGTTGAGCAAGTTCATCTCGCGCAGCATCGACATGATTAAGTAGCAATCAGGTCTCTGCACCAAACAAAAATCCGCCTGTATGCTTGTTGCGTACAGGCGGATTTTTATGTCCGGATCCGGATGCTATACCCTATTTGTCTATTGTGCTTTTTATGTATTTTGTCTTTTGCCAGCTTCCCTCCGGGCGCAGGAACAAAGTGTCCTTCTCCAACGACACTATGTTGAATGTGTCATAGTACATAACAGGGTGGGCGAGCATGGCATCGCATTTTGTAAGCACGAGTTTTGCACTCTTAATGTCCCAATTCTTGTAGCGCACACGTTCAGGCTTTTGCGTAACAGTGCCGGCATATCCGTCCTCGCCCAAGGTGAAGCCTGTGGCGGCGGGGTCTCCTATGGAGTCTCCCGTGAGCCAACGCCCTATGAGGGATGAAATGTCTATTGCCCTTACGACGCGCTTCCTGTCTTCCGAGAGTACTATCGCCACTTGGTCGCCGGTCTCGAAATTGCCGATAACAGTTCCGCGTTTTCTTGCCTGCACAATGTTGTAGTGCTGAGGGTCTTCGCCCGGTTTTATGAAGTCGAGTACGGAGTCGGTGCATTCAGAGCCGGCATAGCCGGTTTCAACGCTGTCTCCGCTGGAAAACGAAATTTCCGTGCTGTCGCTTTTGAGGACTGGCTTGGATGTCTTACCGCCGCATGACATTACGGCGGCAATCATCATGGCGCATATCGGAGTTAATATTGATTTCTGCATATTTGTCGTGATTTTCGGCAAAATTACGAATTTACTTATAAAGCCGGTGCTGAAATCCGAGCGGATTGCATAACTTCGCAGCCAAAAGCAATAAAAATGAACCCTTACGACATCATAGACAAATATTATAACAACAATTCCGAACTCCGCGAATTGCTTGTTACCCACAGCCGTCTTGTTACCGAAAAGGCGTTGAAAGCCGCCGCCATGCACCCGGAACTCGAAATAGATGTGCAGTTTGTAAAGGAAGCCGGGATGTTGCACGACATCGGCATTTTCCTGACAGACGCTCCTGCAATTCACTGTCATGGGGACAAGCCGTATTTGTGTCATGGCATATTGGGAGCGGAGCTGATGCGCAAGGAAGGCTTTCCGCGTCATGCGCGCGTGTGCGAGCGTCATACGGGGGCGGGACTTACGGCAGAGGAGATAGAGAGGCAGAATTTGCCGCTGCCCCATGTGGATTTCCTGCCCGAAACTGTTGAGGAGAAACTGGTGTGCTATGCCGACAAATTCTATTCCAAGACGCGCCCCACGGTGGAGAAAAGCGTGGAACAGGCAATGGCTTCCCTGCAAAAGTTCGGCGGAGGCGGAGCGGCACGCTTTGAGGAATGGGTGAAAATGTTCGGCTGATTTTGGGCGAAAATACATAAAAAGGCATAACCCGCAGATTTGCAGGGTTTTGATATGTTTTTGCAAAAATATATATGTATTTGTCTTTCAAGAATTTGAAAGTGCGCAAAAAAGGTCTGGTATAATTTTTTCTATGTCTGATGTAGTTTTTTCTACATAGGACATAGTTTTCCTTGTATCAGACATAATTTTTCCCGTTCAAAAAGGCAGGGAGGGAAACGTTGCGGCAACACTTGGCCGATAACACTTAAAATAGGCTAAAAAGGGAATTGCGCTGTTGGGAACGTGGAGAAATTAGTATTTTTGCACCGCATTTCTGAAAGTCTTTCAAATTAGCGAATTGAACATAAAGCAGAAAATAGTATCACTCCTTGCGGCGGCTGTGGCTTTCGTCGCATACGGCAGTATGTCTGAGCGCGGGACGGTGCAAACAGGCAGTGCGCCGCTTTTGCTTTTGAGCGATACCGCCAAGAGTGATACCGCCCGGCAAGGCACGGCGAGGCGCGACACGGTGATAGATTTCGGCGTGGCGAAAAACGACACGCTGGCAGCCGATACGGCGCGTAACGATTCCGCAAAGAAGAAAGACCCGCTCGACGCTCCGGTTGTGTATTCCGCCAGCGACTCCATAACATACGATGCCGACTCAAAAAAGGCTTTCCTCTATGGCGACGGAAACGTGAAATACGAGAAAATGGAGCTGAAAGCCGAGCGCATAGAAATGAACATGGACAGCTCGCTTGTTCACGCATACGGCGAGAAAGACTCCGCCGGCGTTTGGACCGGGCAGCCTGTATATACGCAAGGAAGTGAGAAGTATGACAGCGAGGTGATGAGCTTTAACTTCAAGACAAAGAAGGGCTTCATCAACAACGTGAAGACCGAGCAGGGAGAGGGGTATATGCAGAGCGAAAGCTCCAAGCGCGCCAACGACGGCACGCTTTATCTGGAACACGCAAAATACACCACGTGCGACGCCAAGCACCCCGATTTCTATCTGGCTCTTTCGCGGGCCAAGGTAAAGCCCGGCAAGGAGGTTGTGTTCGGCCCGGCATACCTTGTGGTGGCCGATGTGCCGCTGCCCCTTGCAGTGCCATACGGCTTCTTCCCGTTCAAGAAGAAATATTCAAGCGGCTTTCTAATGCCGACATACGGCGATGACAGCCGACGCGGTTTCTATTTGAGGAACGGCGGATATTATTTCGCGTTCAACGACTACTGGGATATGCGCCTGCTTGGCGAAATATACACCAAAGGCTCGTGGGGGGCGACAATAGAGTCGACGTACAACAAACGCTACCGCTATGCCGGCAACTTGTTCCTCAGTTACCAGAACACGGTGGACGGCGAGAAGAATATGCCCGACTACATGAAATCCTCGAGCTTCAAGATACAGTGGTCGCACCGTCAGGACTCCAAATCGCTGCCCAATTCAAACTTTTCGGCGAGCGTGAACTTCGCCACCCAAAGCTACGAGCGCAACAACCTCTACTCCCTCTACAATCCGCAGCTTCTTACGCAGTCCACCAGGACGAGCAGCGTTTCGTATTCGCACACATTCGAGAAACTGGGACTTACGCTTTCCACCACAACGAACCTCAACCAGAATATGCGCGATTCGACGATAGACCTCACGCTTCCCGACTTGAACATATCACTTTCGCGCCTCTATCCTTTCCGCCGGAAGAAAATGAGCGGCAAGGAGCGTTGGTACGAGAAAATCTCGATGAGCTACACCGGGCAGTTGAGCAACAGGATAAGCACTAAGGAGGACAAGCTGATGCACTCCAACCTTGTAAAGGACTGGCGGAACGGAATGAACCACAGTGTGCCTGTTTCGGCGAGCTTCCAGGTGCTCAAATATATAAACGTTACACCGAGCTTCCAGTTCTCCGACCGTATGTACACAAACAAAATAATGCGCTCGTGGGATCAGGCAAACCAGACCGAGGTGAGCGACACCGTATATGGCTTTTACAATGTGTATAACTGGTATGCCTCGGTTTCGGCAAACACAACGCTTTACGGCTTCTACAAGCCGTGGCGCAAGCTTTTCGGCGACGGCATAATAGCCGTAAGGCACGTGCTGAAACCATCTGTGTCGTACAGCTACGCCCCCGATTTCGGCGCTTCGCGTTACGGTTACTATGATTCTTATGTCAGAACCGATGCCGACGGAAACGTGAGTACGGTAACTTATTCCCCATATTCGAACGGAATGTTCGGAGTTCCCTCGCGTGGCAAGTCGGGAAACATCAGCATGAGGGTGTCAAACAACTTGGAGATGAAGGTGAAGAGTTCGAAAGACTCCACCGGCGAGAAGAAAATAAGCCTTATAGACGAACTTTCCGCATCGCTGTCGTACAACACGGCGGCAAAGACAAAGCAGTGGAGCAACCTGAACTCGAACATCCGGCTTAAACTCTGGAAGAACTATACGTTCAGTATGGCGGCGGTGTTCGCAACCTACGCCTATCAGTTTGACGAGAGCGGAAGAGTGGTGGAGGGAAACCGCACCGAATGGAGCTACGGCCGCTTCGGACGTTTTCAGGGAATGTCGCAAAACCTTTCGTACACGTTCAACAACCAGACGTTCAAAAAGCTATTCGGTCCAAAAGAGCAAGAAGACAAGGACGAGGACATAAACCAGGCGGTCGAAAGCCACGATGATTACGAGGAGGACAACATAGACGACGAAGGGACAAACGACAGCAATCTCGACCCCACGTTGAGGGAAAGCGAGAACTCCGCGCAGAAATCAGCGAGCAAGAAGTCGCGTGTGGACGAGGACGGCTATAAGCGTTTCAGCATTCCTTGGTCGTTGTCGTTGAGCTACGGCATAACGATGGCTGAAAACCGAAGCGCGAAAATCAACCCCAAGACAATGCGCTATCCATACAAATACACGCAGTCGCTGAACTTTTCCGGCAATGTCAAGATTTCAGACGGATGGAACATAAACTTCAGCTCGGGTTACGACTTCAACTACCACCGCCTTTCCATGACAACTGCGTCGCTGTCGAGGGACTTGCATTGCTTCATGATGTCCTGCTCGATAGTTTTGCGCCCATACACAAGCTACAATTTCTCATTCCGCGCAAAAACGTCAACTCTTGCCGATGCTTTGAAATGGGACAAGCGCAGCGGCTATTCCACAAATATAGACTGGTATTGATGCAACGCTTAGTGTTTTTGCTTCTTTCCATTTTGTGTGTCCGCCTGTCGGAGGCGCAGAACATAGATTATGACATCGCTCCTCTTGACCGGGCTGCGGTAAGTTGTGCAAAATTGGCGCAAAGCGGCGTAAAGAAAAACATTGTGGAGATTTACTCCGTTGAGACTGTGAAGAAAAAGCAGAATACGGAAGTAGTGCCGCAGCGCAAAAAAAAGCAGAAAAAACAGGAGCAGCCTGTTGCCGTCGCAAGCTATGGATATACGGCAAAAGCGGCGCAAGGGCATTATGACCCGAACGAAGTTCTTGCCAATGGCTTTTCCGTAAGTCTGTGGGTCGCGCCTTTTGCCTCGCCTGCCGCAGGTCATGGTTTCGTGATGTATCCCGTGAAAGGGCGCGACGTAAACGGCATAGGCCAGTCGCAGTGGGGAATGACGGTTGGCAAAGACTGCGTCAGAGTTTATGAAAAGTATTTGGAGGAAAAGCTGATACTCGAATACAGGCACAACGAAAAGGCGGATTTCTTCATTACGCTTGTATGCAGAAACGGCACTCCAGCCCTTTATATAAACGGCGGGCTTGTCGCAACAGGGGAGCAGTCGGTGTATTCCCCGCACCCGGCGTTCGAAGGCACTGCCGCCTGTCCGGCATCGCTGAAATTCATAGGCAAGTCAACGGCTTTTCACTACTTTCCAAAAGCGCTGGCAAACGCGGAGGTTCGCGGACTGTATGAAACCGAGTATGAAGAGCTGCACCATGTGAAATAAACTTCATATCTTTGCAAACCAACAAAACAAGAATAAAATGAAACTGAAATCTTTGATTTTATGCGCGGCGGCGGCAATTCTCGCCGCTTCGTGCGACAATGGCGGTGGCAACACCACCCATTACATCGGTGTGCCTTACCCATTGGGCGTGGCGTATGCAGACCAACAGACAGACACACTTGGCGTGCAGAGCACCGATTCGTGGACGGCAACTGTTACGGACGGCGACTGGTTCACTCCCAACGAGTTTTCGAAAAACATCTCCACCACCAACAGGATAGACTACAGCAAATACGCGCTGAGGCTTCAGACAAACAGCGGCGAAAACCGCAAGGCGACATTCGTGATAAAAAGCAACGGAAAAACATTGCGCAAAACCTATGCGCAGGTGTCGTGGCTGAATATCACAAGCCCAAATCCCGCGATAATACGCAGCGACAGCACGGTTACGTCTTTGTATGACACGGAGCATTTTGCCGAATTGAAGGCTTATTATTACTTTACCCCGGACTACAAGGGAGGCAACGACAAAATAACGGCAACAATATATTCGCCTTCAGTGGAAATCGCAACGTCAGACGAATGGATAAACCTCAAGGACGGCGATGACAGATATGTGAAGTCTGTTAAGCTCGACAAGCCGGGAGGCAAGGATCAATACGAGGTTTCCGTGCCGTTTTTTGTAACCGAAAACACCGGCAGCGCAAAGCGCAGAGGGAAAATCACGGTAACGACATCGAACGGCATAAACCAAACGATAGACGTGCTGCAAGATGTGAAAACAGACAATTAAACAATAGCCGGCAAACAAAGAAAGGCGGTGGTTGCGCGGGGCGCGATGCCGCCTTTTTTGTATAATTGAGCGCGAGTTTGGGACAAGTGTTCTGGCACAATCCTGTGAACGGTATTAAAACAATGTCTGATATGGGAAAAACTACGTCTGATGTAGGAGAAATTATATCAGACATAATTAAAACTACGTCAGACCTTTTTCCCGCTTTTACAAATGTCTGAAAAACAAATCGTTATACAAATTGTACTTTATTTGAGTATTGTTTTGAAATTCAATGTGTTATGTGATTTTGTGATATTGGCTGTTTGAAAATTATGCGTCAGCGGTTTAAGAATAACGCTTGTTTTTGTAATTTTGCGGAAAGACTTGAAAATATGAACAAAAATAAAAAATCTTCCAAGCATATAAAAAGCCAGAGCGCAGCCGCTCCAAAGGCTGTTGACGTTAAGAAGAAACACTGGTGGCTTTGGAAAATCCCCTTTTACCCATTGCTGTTTTTATTGTTGTGGATATTCTGTTCCGGGGTTTACGGCAGTGTGTTTTATATGTCCCAGCAGACAAGCTATTTTGCGTGGGACGCGACCTTGATGAACTTTCTGCTGTCGCAGGATTGGGGATGGCTTTACGCGGTGGGGCGTTTCCTGTTGTTAGGCTATCATTACCCTATTTTTGGCGGTGCAATCCTTGCCTTGATGCTTACGCTATGCTCGTGGTTGCTTGACTGCATAATCGGTCTTGCGGCAAAGTGGCGTTTTGTGGTGGTTTTGCCCCCATTTGCATTCCTTGCTTATTTTGTGGCTCTCAACTATAGTGTGAATTATCACCGCGAGACCTCGCTGCTTATGGCTATACCTTTTGCGGCTGTGGTTGTGTTGGGAATAATAGCGGTGGTGAAACGCATAGTCTCGTGCAAGGGAATGGAATGCCCTTGGAAAATTCCTCCGGGTTACCAACGCGAGTTGCTTGTCAGCAATATTGGCGCGGTGGTGGTGTTTGCCGCCATTACGGTGTTTTGCGTGTTTTTGCGGGATGACTTGGTGCGCACTTGCAGAATGATGCGTATGCTCGAAAATTCCGACTGGGAGGGCATGATAGACGAGGCTCTCGGCGCGCGCCGCCCGTCGCGCAGTGTGGCGGCGTATTACGCGATAGCCCTTGCCGAGACGGGACAGTTGGAAAGCCGCGCTTTTGAGATTCCATACAATTTTCCGAGGGGCAAGGTCGTGGAAATGGACGGGCAATTGAGCGATGGCATAACGATATACACGCTTGACGCAGATTTTTATGCCGGTCTGCCCAATGTGTCGTATCATAACAGCATGGAGACCATCGTGAAAAACGGACCGCAGTTATTTCTTCTGAAGCGGATGGCACGTGCCGCCGCCATTAATGGAGAAAAGAGGCTTTGTTGGAAGTATCTTGCCATAATAGACCGAAATCCGTTTGAACACAAATTCGTGGAGCGGTACAAACAATATATTTCAAGCACAAAGGCTATGCTTGCAGAGCCGGAGTTTGCGCACGTGTCCAATAAAATGCCGGTGTATGATGATTTTGAGCAAAGTTACCGTTCCCCGATGTTCCTTGGCTACAACGTGGCTTTGCGTGAGGGGAATACCGAAGAGGCTCTTAACGCATCGGCAATGGCTACGCTTTATTCCAAGGACCTTGACGGCTTTTTGATGAGGGCGCGCCTGTTTGGCAATGCCAATTTGCCGGAATATTACAAACAGGCAGTGATGCTAAAATCGTTAAAGGACAAACAAATATTGAGATACTTCCCCACGATAAACTCCGAAATGGAAATGGCAAGGCTGCGCAGTTTTGTGAAAGTGGCAAAGCCTTATCTGCGCAAAAAGGAGGAGGGCCGAAAAATACTCGGAAAAGACTGGGGGAATTACTATCCGTATTATATGTATTTTGAGAACATACCGACTGAAGAGCAAGTAAAGGAACATGAGCAGGAGAAAGGAGGCGTGAACTGATGAAGCGTACAATGTATATAGTGCTGCTGGCGGTGCTGGCATCGTGCGGCGCAAAGAATATGCCTGTTGAATATACTGATGCGGGCAGGACGGCAAAAATATATCCCGATTACAAGGACGTTGTTGTGCCGCCAAACATTGCTCCCTTGAACTTCATTGTTCATGAAAACGCAGACAGTTACGCCTTAAGGCTTTCTGTAGGAAACAGGGAAATCAATGTTTTTGCAGACAAGTACGGAAAAATAGACATTCCCGAAAAAGAATGGCATGAGATGCTTGGCGAAGCGAAAGAAAAGGACATATCCGTGGAAATTTACGGCAAGACAGACAAAGGGTGGGAGCGTTATAAGGATTTCTGCATAGCAGTGGCGGCGGAGTCAATAGACAAATACATAAGCTACCGTCTGATAGAGCCGGGCTATGAGGTTTACAGGCAGCTTGGGCTTTACCAGCGCAATGTATCCGATTTTAGCGTAAGGACAATTTATGAAAACAACCGCTCGTTTGACACCGGCAACAACCATTGCGTAAACTGCCACAACTATCAGAATTATTCGGCGAAAAATATGCTTTTCCACATTCGCGGGAAGCACGGCGGCACAATGGTGGTGCGCAACGGCAAGCCGGAGAAAATGGACATGAGCAGCGACTCCACGCTGGCGGCTGCCGTATATCCCGCGTGGCATCCCGCCAAACCGTGGGTGGTTTTTTCCTCAAACAAGACAGGGCAGACGTTCCACATTCGCGACAAGCAGAAAATAGAGGTTGTGGATTGGGCGTCGGACTTGGTGTTTTATGACACGGAACGCAGGACAATAAGCAATGTGCTCAAGACGAATGATGCCTTGGAGACTTTTCCTTGCTGGAACTCCGATGGCACAAAGCTTTATTATTGCGTGGCCCAAGTGCCGGCATTCAATGAAATTCATCCCTCGCAGCAGGAACGCAACATCGCCGGGCGTTACCGCGATTTGCGCTATAATATAATGAGTGTGGCATTCGATGCAAAGACCAGAACTTTCGGAAAGCCGGCGTTGGAAGTGGATTGTGCGTCAATGGGAAAAAGCGCGAGCGTGCCGCGTGTCAGTCCCGACGGACGGTATCTGCTCTTCACGCTTGGCGACTACGGACAGTTTCATATATGGCACCGCTCCGCAGACCTTTACATAAAGAACTTGCAGACAGGCGAAGTGCGTCCCCTTTCCACAGCCAACAGCAACGATGCCGAAAGCTATCACACTTGGAGTTCAAACGGACGTTGGATATTGTTCGCTTCGCGCAGGGATGACGGTTCTTACACGCGGCTTTACATTTCGTATTTCGACAGGAAGGGGCGTGAGCACAAGCCCTTCCTGCTCCCGCAGCGCGACCCCGAACAAAACATTCTGCTTATGAAGAGCTACAATGTGCCGGAAATGACGAAAGATGCGGTGGAAGTGCCGGCGGAACGTTTCAAGAGCGTGATTTACGAAACAAAGGGTTCGGCAGTGAAATATGAACAGCTTGGAAAAAACAAAGATTAAGGAGTAATATGTCAATAATGAGAAATCTGCTTGTTGCGCTTGCACTAATTTCTTCGCCGCTTGCGGCAAACAATAATGTTGACTTTGGCGAATGGTTTGAAAACAAGACATTGCGCACCGATTATATATTTGCGGGCGACAGCGCCGTACAGGAAATCTCGCTCGACGAGCTGCTTTGCCTGCCGGCATGGGCGGGGCGCAGGCACAATCTTGACAGTCTTTGCGTGGCAGGGAACGGACAGATTGTGATGCGGGACTCGGCAACCCGGAAAGTCATATACCGCACATCGTTTTCCTCCCTGTTTCAGGAGTGGCAGTCAACCGAGGAGGCCACATGTCTGAGACGCTCTTTCGAGAATGTGTTCCTGTTGCCCATGCCAAGGCATACGGCGGAAATAACTCTGACACTTTTCGACGTACACCGAAAACCGCTTGCAAAATTAGTACATACGGTCAATCCCCAAGACATCCTTATAAGGAGTGTCGGCAAGACGGGCGAGCCTGAAAGCAAATACATTTGGCAGGGCGGCTCGCCGGACACCTGCATAGACATCGCCATTGTTGCCGAGGGCTATACAGCTTCCGAAAAGAAAAGATTTTACGCAAAGGCAGAGGAAACCGCGCAGTCGCTTTTTGACAGCGAACCTTTCAAAAGCTACAAAAACCGCATGAACATTGTTGCGGTGGCCGCCCCGTCGCAAGACAGCGGTGTGAGCATTCCCGGCAAAAGGGAGTGGAAAAGCACGGCGTTGGATTCTCATTTCGACACATTTTATTCAGACCGCTATCTGACCACGCTGCATCTGAAAAGGCTTCACGACATATTGGCTGCCGTGCCATACGAGCATATCATAATACTTGCAAATACCGGCAATTACGGCGGTGGCGGGATTTTGAACTCATACACGCTGACGGCGGCAGACCACAAGCTGTTCAAGCCCGTGGTGGTTCATGAGTTCGGACACAGCTTTGGGGGACTGGCTGACGAATACTATTACGATGACCAGTATTCCACGGTGTACCCTTCGGACACAGAGCCTTGGGAGCAGAACCTTACCACCCTTGTGGACTTTGACAGCAAGTGGCGCGATATGTTGCCCCAAGCGACCAAGATTCCCACTGCTCCGTCGAAAAAGGAAAAGGACAAATATTCGCGGATTGGGGTTTACGAGGGCGGAGGCTACCAAAGCAAGGGAGTGTATCGCGCTTTTCAGGATTGCCGCATGAAGACGAATGAAGCCCCTGCGTTTTGCGGAGTATGCCAAAGGGCCTTGCGCAGAATGATAGAGTTTTATATGTAACAAAGTGTTGTTTTATATTGGAATTTGATTTTCTTCAATTTTGCGATAGAAGAAAAGAGATTTGTATGAAACCTTGTTATAGACACCTCAAATTGGGCGGTTTCACAATTGGTGAATACCGCCCAATATAAAAGATGTCTTAACAAACAAGTTTAACAAGAATGGTCAAGATTTGGCTATTCACAATAGATTTTTGAGAATGAAATATATAATAGAAATTTTCATGTGTTTATTTTTGATTTGTTCATGTGACAATCATGATGTAGAATTCAATGAAAAGGAACAGACTTTTTATATTTACAATATGTTGCATTTTTCTATTGAGCCATTAGAAAGCTTTAGCAAATCTTATTCATATGACTTCTTTTGGCGGACAAAGGGAACATGTAGAGAGGTGGATACTATTTGTTTAAAAAAAAGAATATCAAAGAAATTTGAAGCGATAGAATCATCTTCTTATAAGCAAGAATTTCGGTATAATCCTTCCTATATAAGGCTATTACCAAACACTCAATATGTAATAAGACATGACGGGATGGGAGCTAAAGTAAATATAATAAAGTATTTTTATACAGATTCTTCTGGAAATTTACATTATAAGTGTGATGAAAAGTCTAGTAGGAAATTACAAGAACCTTAATTACAAAGATTTTTGCTATAAAAGAATATATAATTAGTTAGGAGAAAATATCAATAAAATCCGTGAGTGATACGGAATAACCCGCCATGAAAGAAAGGGGAAATTGCAGATATTTTCTCCTGTAGTAATAGGTGTGTAAATAATATTTGACATAGGAAAAACTACGTCCTATGTAGAAAAAATTATGTCTGATGTGGAAATTTCCACATCAGACATAATTTTTGCCTTTGCAAACAGTTGGTAAACAATAACTTACAAAGAAATCTTGAAGTGTGTGCAACTTTTTGCAAATCAGATGCTTAATGGAATTTGCCCTTTACTTGCTGTTGCGTCTTGAGTTTTTTGCCTTAACCTCGTCAAGGTTTACAAGTTTGTTTACGATTGCGTATATTGTTAGTCCTGAAATTGAATGAATGTTGAGCTTGCGCGAAATGTTCTTGCGGTGGGTGAGTACGGTGTTGAGCGAAATAAACAGGTTTTCCGCAATTTCCTTGTTTGTCATACCCTTTACGGCACACGCCAGAACCTCCTTTTCCCTCGCGCTTAGCTCTTCCTTTTCGTTTTCCTTGCCGGCAATTTTCTCGCCGTGGTGCACGCCTGCATTTTTCAGTTCAAGTTTTGTTATTGCAGGAATAAACAGTTTGTTTTCCACGGCACAGTGGGTGGCGAGGTCGTCTTCGCAGGTGTATATGTTGAACACCACATCGTTCAGGAAGTTGATGTTTGCCGCCGGCACGCCATATTTTACGAGCAGGTTTTTTAGTTCCTTGAGTTTTGACTCAATGGCGTCGTGTCCCCTTAGGTACATTTCTATTTCCTTTGATGCCGGTCCGCCCTCGTCCGCAGCCGGAACACCGTTAAGCCTGTTGTTTACGTACGGGAATATGCGGTTGTTCTCAAACTGCATATGCTTGCGCACCTCGGCGGTATAGGCATCATAGAATTGCAGTATTAGGAACGCCACTTCGTTTTTCTCGGAACAGTCCACCGCCTCAATGAGCTTGCGGCGTATCTTGGGGAACTGGAAGTTGAGGAAGTAGTCGTGCGCGTTGCGCAGATAGTCCATAAGCGCCGGCACTTTTATTTTGTCAACAAACAGTGCCGCGCATTCCTCACCATGCTTAATGAAATTGGCTACGGCAATGAATGTTCCCGTGTCCACGCCGTTAGCCTCGCAAACTTCCCTTACGGTGTGTTCGCCAACACCAAGGGGGATGCAGAAACGGCTCAGTGCCTGCAAGACTTTGGGCTCATAGCGTATCACGTCCCACATCAGGGCATTCTCGTTAAAGTATATGCTCGACATAAATCCAAATACCGTTGATTAAAACGTGTGCAAAATAAACGATTTTTTTTGTATCGCAAGCTCACTATATGGGGGTATTTTGTTGTCAGCCTGTGGGTATTTGCCAATTGGGGAAATTTTTAAACGCACTTTCGGCGTTCCCCCGCGTGCAGCGGTTTTTACCTACAGGTGGGTATTGTTGGCGTTTTGGGGCGGTTATACTTTTGCACCCGAAAACAAAACCAATCAGAGTAATGGCGACAAACTTAAAAACAACGGCAGGAATTGCGCTTGGCACAATGCTCTTTTGCGTAATGCCCGCAGGTGCAGGTGCGCAGGACTATTCCGCAGCGGACAGTGTGCAAAACCATGTAAAGGGCAACCGCCTTAGCATAGGCGGTTATGGAGAGGCAGCCTATACAAGGAATTTTTACAGCGACAACGTTTTTCGTTACAGCAATCCTCAAAAATACAAGAACGACCCTTCGCACGGACGCTTTGACATTCCCCACGCCGTGATATATATTGGCTATGATTTCGGCAAAGGCTGGAGCATGGGGTCGGAAATAGAGTTTGAGCATACCGGCACAGGCACGTCGCAGGAAAAGGAATTCACCGAAGGTGGTGAATGGGAGCAGGAAGTGGAAAAAGGCGGCGAAGTGGAGCTGGAGCAGTTCTGGCTTCAGAAAACCTTTTTCCCGGAACTGAACGTAAGGGCCGGGCATATAGTTGTACCCGTTGGGCTGACCAACGCCCGCCACGAGCCGCTTAATTATTTTACTGTTTACCGCCCCGAGGGCGAAGCCACAATATTGCCTTGCACATGGCACGACACGGGCATCAGCATTTGGGGACGCTCCGGCGACTTCAGGTATGAGGTGCAAATGGTGGCCGGGCTTGACGCTTTTCTGTTCAACCGCGAAAACTGGATACAGAAAGGCGCAGGTTCTCCCTATGAGTTCAAGGTTGCCAACAAATACGGTTTTGCCGCAAGGATAGACAACTACACAATTCCCGGATTGCGTTTGGGATTGAGCGGTTATCTTGGCAGGGCGATGCACAACTCCTTCCCGCACGAACTTGAAGGAAAGGACGAAAACAATAATACGAAAACCTATGACAAGATAAAAGGGAATGTGGCGGTAGGCTCGTTCGACTTTACTTTCAACAAATACAATGTCGTGGCACGCGGAAACGTTGACTACGGCTATGTGGGCAACGCTGCCGTGATTAGCGACATAAAGCGCAATAACGCTGCCAACAGTGCGCCCTATCAGAAAACTCCTGTGGGAAAGAACGCCATATCTGTAGGCGTTGAAGCCGGCTATGACGTGTTTTCGCAAATTGAGGGCTTGCGCAGCAAGGAGCAGAAGCTGTATGTGTTCGGTCATTACGAATATTATAATTCCTATATGCCTTCCAAACAGCAGCCTCCCTATGAATACACAAAAAAGATACGGGTGGCGTGCGGCTTGAACTATTACCCAATCCCGCAGATAGCCGTAAAAGCGGAATATTCAAAACGCTTTTTGCGCTCGCAGTATAACAATGAACCGTCTGTGTCTTTGGGCGTGGCATACGAAGGGTTCTTCCTTTGACAAAACGTAACAACAAATCAAAATACAAAAACAGATGAACAATTTGAAAAAGATTCCCGCACTTTTGCTTTGCTGTGCGGCATTTGCATTCGGCTTTTCGTCGTGCAGCGACGACAATGGAAGCAACGGAGGTTCAAGCGAAAAGAAAGAGCTGATGAGCCAGGTGCTCACGCAATATGTAAACAACACCGTTTACACCACCTATGCAAAACTTGCCGATGAAACGAACAACCTTTATGGCAAGTTGAGGGCGGCGAAAAACAAGATGGTGGCTGATCCAAGCACTTTGAAACAAGAGGATATTGACGAAATTTGCGAGACATTCATTAAGGCGCGTGCGTATTACGAGGAAAGCGAGGGCTTTCTTTATGGCGCAGCCACAGATTTCGGTGTTGACCCGCACATCGACACTTGGCCTTTGGCTGTAACGACATTGGCAGGTCAGCTTTCAAACAAAAACCACATGGCAATAATGAGCGGCGATGACGATGACGCTATAGCTTTTGCCGGCAGCAGCCTCGGTCAGGAACTTCTCGGCTTCCACGGAATAGAGTTCATTATTTTCCGTAACGGAGCTAACCGCACGGTGGCGGATTTCCTTGGCGAGGAGCAGGATCCGGCGTTCAAGAGCTTGAATGCCCATATTACGGGCAAGGAGGAGCTTATTTACGCCACGGCAGTTGCGGGAGACCTTCGCGACAGGTGTTGGCAGCTTGAAGTTTCCTGGAATGAAAACGCCCCGCAGGCTCACGTGGACCGCGTGGAAGAGCTTGAACTTCCTTACACCGTGAGCGGCGGCTCCTATTCCTACGGAAAGAATATGCTTCAGGTAGGAAAAGCCGGCAGCACTTATGTAACGTTGCAGGAGGCTATGGTTACGATAATCAAGTCGGGATGCGAGAATATTTGCGACGAGGTGGCAAATGTTAAGATCGGCAACCCCTACGGCAACGGCAAAGAACCGGACCCCAACTATATAGAGTCGCCTTACAGCCAGCGTTCTTTCATCGACTTCAAGGATAATATTATAAGCATACAGAACTCTCTTTACGGCGGACGTCCTGAAAACCGCGACCAAAGCAAGTCGGTTATCCAGTACATGAAGGTGCATAATTACAGTGGTCTGGCAAAACTTGAAAGCGACATGACGGCAGCAATCCAGGCTCTGGAAACTTGTCAGAACTCCCTGACAGGCGGCTTTGTAAACAACATCAAAGACCCGCTCGTCGGCAAGGCGCAGCTTGCGGTACAGGCTCTTGACGATGACTTGAACAACGCGGCGGACTGGTTTGCAAAACAATAATCATACATATATCTTCAAGATTACGGTATTGGGGACAAAATTCCCGATACTGTTCTTGTTAAAAGGAAAATAACTGATATAAAACAAACATAAACGATGAAACTTAGAAAACTATGCGTTTTCGCTTTTGCCGGCATTGTGGGCATGGGACTGTTTTCGTGTAGCGATGACAACAACGGCGGCGGTGGAAATTCCGGGACTGACGCGGATTATGTAGGGGAAGCCGTGGGGAATTTTTCAAAGGAAGAATGGTATCCCGGCGGCGAACTCGGGACTACGGACAATGTTTCCGCCGGTTGCTACGAAGACGAAACACCCGCCACGGAGCAGTTGGGGCTTATGAGCGAGTTCAAAAAGGGCGAAGCCTTGTTCGAGCGCAATTTCAACAGCAACACCGCGCCTTTTAACGGTCTCGGTCCCGCCGCTTTGAGAAAGTCATGCCTTGACTGCCATCCGGGCTACGGACACGGAAAACGCCAGGAGGGCAAATACCGCTCGGTGTTCGGCAACGGTTATCTGCTTGCAATTTACACCCCTGAAGATGGTGCGAACAGCAATGACGGAAATTATATCACGGAAGTAACAGGAATGCCCCAGACATTGGCAACAACACCGTTCCTGCCCCCTATAGACGAGAGCCGGATTACCATAGAGTGGAAAAACGTTACGGCAATGGAGAGCGGTCTTGCGATGCGTTTTCCGGATAATGGCGAGGCTTTCGAACTTACATATCCCGAGGTGAACATCCCAAAAGAGGCGTTCAACACATACCCCCAGCCCGACAATATCGCCGTGCGTTTGGAATCGACGATAGGCGTTATAGGAACAGGGTTGCTTGATGCCATACCCGAAGACTCGCTAAAAGCGCAGTATGCCGCCGAGGCGCAGTATGTTGAATTGAACCCGAAGTTTTGGAACAAGGATGCGAACGATTGGGCTGATGGCGCATGGTACACTCTTGCAGACGGTAAGAAGGCTATAAAGCGTTTTACATACGCCCTTACACGCGCCTCGCTGCAGGACGGTCCGGGAGCGAACGCAATATGGAACATCACAAATGTTTCGCGTAGCGACCGCCCCTATCTCTACACAACGGATGCCTGGGCAGAGGCTATGTCGAAAAATCCGTCGGTGATAAGTGCCATAAAGGCCGACCCGAATTCCCCGTATCATGCAGACGGTACGGACGAGGGCATTGCCAATGCGGTAAAGACGCTCCTTTCCCCCAAGACCAACCAGTTCAACAACGGCATTCATAATTTCTCTCCCGAAATGTCGGACGACAGCTTCTATGCGTTCTTGGTGTGGCATCGCGGTTTGTCGATACCGCGTGCGCGAAACCTGAACGACAAGGAGGTGCAACGCGGCAAGAAGATTTTCAACCAGATAGGCTGCACCACCTGCCACCGTCCGTCATGGACAACAGGCGAGGACAACTATTGGGCGCCGGCTTCAATAGGCGGACGTCCGTTGCCGAAATACCCCAACCAGAAAATATTCCCATACAGCGATATGTTGCAGCACAGGCTTCACATGGTGAATGACATACATGGCTCATGGTGCCGCACCACACCGCTTTGGGGACGCGGACTGTCGCTTGCAAACACCGGCGCGGAGGAGCGTATGCACGACTGCCGCGCAAAGAACGAGGTGGAGGCCATTATGTGGCACGCTTACAGCAAGAAGAGCGATGCTTACGAGTCGGCTTTCAAATTCTACAATCTGAAGAAGCGCGACCGCGATGCGGTTGTCAAATTCCTGAGGTCTATCTAAAGTAGGGGGATTTAGATAAAAATGAAACAGTCATGGCGAAAAAATCCGTCATGACTGTTTTTTTTGTTTGCATTTTAGTTTTATCGTGAGACGTTGGTTGCTGGCGCGAAAAGACATTTGATATAGAAAAAACTATGTCCGATGTAGTTTTTCCTACGTCCTATGTAGTTCAAATTATATCAGACATAATTTTGACGGCATATAAGCGGCTGTAAACCAAAACGATAACAAATTTGTTTGTGGTGCGCTTATGCTGCTGAAATTCAATTTGTTATCGAATAATGACGAAGTGCTTTGCTCAGTTGTGCGTTATGGCCAGTCCGCCTTCACTTGTCTCTTTGTAAAGCGAGGGAAGGTCGTGTCCTGTTTGCTTCATCACTTCAACCACGCGGTCGAACGACACGCTGTGCACACCGTCGGTGAACGAGGAGTAAAGGTTAGAGTCCAAGGCGCGCAGTGCGGCATAGGCATTCCGCTCGATGCACGGAATTTGCACAAGGCCGCACACAGGGTCGCAGGTCATTCCGAGATGATGCTCCAAGCCCATTTCCGCAGCATATTCAATTTGCGAAAGGCTTCCGCCAAAAAGTTGGCTCGCCGCTGCCGCCGCCATTGCGCACGCCACACCGACTTCGCCCTGACAGCCGACTTCCGCTCCCGATATAGAGGCGTTTTCCTTTACAATGTTGCCGAAAAGTCCGGCTGTGGCGAGCGCACGCAAAATGCGCGTGTCCATGAACTCTTTTGTGTTCTGCAAATGATAGAGCACTGCCGGCAGAACGCCGCACGAGCCGCAGGTGGGCGCGGTTACTATGACGTGCCCCGAAGCGTTCTCTTCTGAAACGGCGAGGGCGTATGCAAAGGTCAGCCCTTGCGATTCGAGGGACGGCTTAAGCCCTTTCGACTTCACGTAGAACTTGGTGGCCTTGCGTTGCAGGTGGAGCGGGCCGGGAAGAACTTCCTCTTCGGCAAGTCCGCGCTTTATGCTTTCTTTCATCTTTTCCCACACCTCTGCAAGATAGTCCCAAAGGCCGGAATCCTCGTTGCGTTGCACGTATTCCCAATAGTGCAGTCCGTTGCTGATGCAGTATTCCATGATGTCCTTCATGTGGGTGTGGGGATATATGTCGGGATTTCCGTTGCCGAGAAACTTGGGCGTTTCCTCTTTTAGCGACCCGCCGCCGACGCTGTAAACTGTCCAAGAGTCTATGAAGTTGCCGTTTTCGTCGCTGGCGTCAATCTTCATCGCGTTCGGGTGGAAAGGCAGGAACTTCTTGGGTTGCCAATTGATTACGGTTTCAACCCCGGCATGGTGGAATATGTCGGTAATGGCCTTGTCCGTAAGGTGTCCTTTGCCTGTTGCCGCCAAGCTTCCGTAGAGGGTTATGGCGGCGCGGCGTGTGTCTGGCACGTTTTTCAGAAAGATTTCGGCGGCAAACGACGGACCCATTGTGTGGCTTGATGACGGCCCGTGCCCGATTTTGTAGATTTCTTTTATTGTCCTCATAGCTTTGGGTATTATGATTGATTTGGCAGTATTCCTGTTTCAATAAACATCCTGCGGTAAAATTCCGCCTTTCTTTCCACAGACATTGGATATGCACGGCTGGAGCTTGGCATCCTGTAAAATTTCATGTTTTGTCCGTTGGCTGTAAACGCGGTGCTTTCCCCTGTTTTGAGAACTTCGGCATTTAACTGCCGAGACAGTTCTTCTGCGGCTTTTCCGCCTGTGGCGCAAACTGCGGAACAAAGGGGGATTTGCTTCAAAAGAGAGGCTATGTCGGTTGGTGTTATTATTTCAAGAAACTTGTCGCTTGCGTTGTTGTTGAGGCGGTTAACCTCTGTGGCTGTGTCGTAAAGCGCGATGCCTTTTTGGTTCAGCAGTTCCTTAATGGCCTCCAATTTGAACTTTTTGTGCGGCGTGTCAATAAAGGCGAGCTTTTCTCCTTTGAAAACAAGCCCCAGGATGCGCCACATATCGTTGATGAAATTAGGATAGAAAAAATCCATGCTCCAGCGTGTGCGCGGCGGGGGAAAGCTGCCGAGCATAAGCAATCGCGGGTTGGGCGGGAGATATGGCTTTAGAGGATGCAGTTCTACCATTTCTTGAATTTTTCGGGGTATGTTCGCCGGTAATGTCCTTTTGGCATAAAGTTTATGCCAAAATATAAGTTTGTCATTGTTATGGCATTGCTCAACTGAAAGCGCGATTTGCGGTAAGTGTATGCGTGAACCACGCTTGAGAACCCGGCAAAGAAACGGTTTGTGTTCCACACAAGCCCCACGCGCCCTATAACGTCAAAGTTTATGTTGTGGCTTGAGAATATTTGCTTGTGGTCAATGGTCTGCCCCTTTGAGAATTTATACCCTACGGCAGGGGAGGCGGATGCAGCAAACAGCCAGTTGGGGGCGAAAACCCAGTTGTAGGCGTAGCCGAAACTAAGACTGTAATCGTAAAAGTCTATTTTGTTAAATTTCAGTTCGTCATACACTCCTGTGCCTCCGTTATCGGTGGACAGGAGCGAGGCGGGAAGTTTGGTGTGGTCGAAAGAGAGTTTTTGGTGTGAGATGACAATCCCCGTATTCCATGACCCGCAACTTTTTTTCTGCTGTGTTGTCTGGCTGAACGCCGCCGGATAGGAGAACTTCTTGTGGTTGAAAATATAGTAGAGGTTAAGGCTGTGGGTGTATGTCTTCAGCCCGTCGAAATGCACGTCTCTTACTTTCTTTGTGTTCTCTTTGCCAAAGCCTTTTGTCCTGCTTATGTAAAAATCGCCGTTGTTGCTGTTGTGAATGTAGTCAATACCAATTGTGGAGCTGTACAGGCTGATGTTGTATTGCTGTGATTTGTTCGATGTGTTTGTGCGTCCGATGTCAAACTGGTATCCGAGGAACGCCCAGTGCCACCCGAGGTACGGTCCTATTTTGAGTCGCGGCTTGGTGGAGAATGTAATCCTTTGCTTTTTGCCGTCTTCGTTTCTGCCATAGATAGTGTAGAAATTGAACAGGTTGCTTGCCTGTGCCATTGCGGCGAAGTTGTAATGGTTTGGCTCTATGTATGCAGAGTCAATGGCGTTGAAGTTTTGGAAAAAGCGGTAAAGATTGCTTCGCTTGCGCTTTTTGGATTGCTGTGCATCCTGATTGTCGCCATTTTTAACCTTGTGTGGTTCTGACTCTGTTTCAACGGAAGTTTGTGCCGTGGAGCATGGGCTTGCCAAAAGCGCAAGTGCAAAGATTGTCAATATGGCGTAAATATGTCTCAAAGCGGAATTTTGCGGTTGGAAAAGCGCAGGGAATTAAATCTTGCCGAGAATGCGATCCATAACCCAGTTCACAGAAGTCGCGCTTACGCTGTCGCAACTGCATATGGCTTTGCCTTGCAGGTGTTCAACTATAAGCTTTATAAGCGGCAGTTGCACGTGTTCAGGGTTTTCAACATTAATCTCTTCGCGTCCGCGCTCTGTGTTAAGTTCTATGGGGGCGTATGTGAATATGGAAAAACAAAGTTCACCCTTGTCCCCGATAACCTGAATGCGGTCCTCTTTTGCGGACTCGTGAGCGACGAAACACCAGGAACCAGAGCCGGGAAGCCCGGAGGCGAACCTGAATGCCGCGCTTACGGTGTCCTCTGTCTCGTAAAGTCCGTCGCGGTTGTCGCAGTATCCCTTTGCTTCTACAATCGGCCCGAACAATTCTTGCAGCATATCTATCTGGTGTGGGGCGAAATCATAGAAATACCCTCCGCCGGCAATGTCTGGCTGCACACGCCACGGCAGGTTTTGTCTGCTGTAGTCAAGGTCTCTTGGCGGCGCGGCAAAACGAAGCTGCACATTTATCACTTTGCCGATTTCCCCGCTGGCTATAATTTGTTTTGCTTTTATGAAATAAGGCAGATACCTGCGGTAGTATGCCGCGAAACAAGGAACGCCGGTTTTCTCGGCAATGCGGTTTATTCGTCCGCAGTCCTGGTAATTTGAAGCCAAGGGCTTTTCCACATAAGCAGGCTTGCCGGATTTCAAAGCCATAATGGCGTATGTGGCATGGGTGGACGGCGGCGTGGCTATGTATATGGCGTTTACGTCGGGGTCGTCTATAAGCTGTTGCGCGTCTGTGTACCATTTGGGAATGCCATGCCGCTCTGCATAGGAGCGCACTTTGTCCTCGCTTCTGCTCATAACGGCAACGACGCGCGAACCTTCCACGAGAGAGAAAGCCGGTCCGCTTTTCTTCTCGGTGGCTTCGCCGCAGCCGATGAATCCCCATGAAATGACTTTATTTTCCATATATGTATGCAAAGATAGTCAGATTTTGTTTATCTTCGTAACCTGTAAAAGAAATAAGCATGGACAATTCTGAAAACATTGCAGACGCATTGACTCTTGGCGCAAGCCTGAAGAAAGGGATAAGTAACTTTACGGAAAATTTCCGTGCCGTGGCGCGTGCGCTTCTGCCGGTTTCTGTAGCAATGGCTGTTGTGGCTATGGTGGCTTTTGGCGGAAATATTGGGGAAGTAAAGACAGATTACATAACATATATGCCATTCCATGAAATATCTATGGCGTTGTTTTTGCGGTATGCGGCGGGATGTGTGCTGCTTGCCATTTTGTTCATGTTGTGGAAAGGCGTTGTTTTTGCCATAATTGGTGGTGAGAAGAAACTAAGCGTGAAAGAAGAGATATTTGCGGGTTTGAAATTCGCCCAGTTTTGTCTGCTTTCGATGCTTGCCTTTGGTATAATAGGTGCGGCTCTTGTTGTGGTGTCAGTAAAGGTCAGCGCGTTTGTCTGGATTGCCGTTGCTGTGTATTTGCTTGTCATAGCGGTGCCATTATATATTGCGGAATACGAGTATATGCTTACGGACAATAATTTCCGCAAATCTTTGCGCAACGGCTTCAAGGCAATGAAAGAGCAGTGGGGGAGAGTATTCTTCAGACTGTTGGTTGCGAATGCGGCGGCTGTGCTGCTTGTGGTCGTGGCTTTGTTGCCGGCGTTGGCTTTGCTGCTCGGAATATACGACAATGCAACGGCGGTCAGCTTGACAGGAGCGCAAAAAACGCCGTTGCTTATATATATTGTGGAGTATTTGTTTATAGGGTTCGGTATGCTAGCAACGCTTTGTGTGACTTTCGGGGCGGTGTCGGCAAAAAAGGCTTTCTTTGAGGAAGCCGTAGCGAACGCTTCTTTTATGGCGGAAGAAAAAACGGAGGAGTAGCGCACAGAACACCTTGATACCTTTGAATTTGTTGCACAAAACAATAAGAAGCGTGCCGTTTACCGTGGAGAAATACAATTGAATAATTCTTTTTAGTATTTTTAATACCGCAGACGTGTAGAATGCCGTTAGTTGAAAAAATAAATTACTACTTTTGCCTTAAAGATGTGGAACTTTTATAAGACAAGAGTTATGAAAAAGTCTGTATTCCTAATCGGAGTTCTTTTAACGGTTTCTTTGGGGGCGTACGCACAAAGCGATGATATGTATTTTACGCCGACGAAAATTTCCAAGGTGAAGAAAGAGCAGCCCTTGAAGGTTCAGGAAGGCACGTATGATGTCTCGGATGATGATGTTTACTCAACCGAAGACTACAATGGCAAGAAATACTCCGAAGCGGAGGTTGACGCATACAACCGCCGTGGGTATAAGGTTAGCAAGGACACTCTCTATATAGGCGACGGCGACAAGGAAGCCAATGAATATGCCGACAGGTATGCCGAAGAGTACAATTCCAACGACTACTATTATTCCAACAGGCTGGCGCGTTTCCACGAGCCGGCCGTGAATATCTATTTCGGCTACGGCGTTCCCTATTGGGGCTGGGGCTATTCCTATTATGACTGGGCGTGGAATTACGACTATGCTTGGAATTGGGGGTGGAACTGGGGCTGGAATTGGAATTGGTATCCCGGCTATTATGGCTGGTATGGCGGCTGGGGGTGGTCTTATCCCTGGCACTACCATTACGGCTGGTACGATTGGGGCTGGTCGCGTCCTGTTGGTCCGGGCCGTCCCTGGCACGGTTCAAGTTGGAACGGCGGCAGGTATCTTGCCGGTCAGACCCATTATGAGAAAACCGGTTCTGCGGGCGGGCGTATTTGGGCCGGCGGACGCAACTATCGCGATGCAATAGAAAGAAACGGTTCTTCGCGCAGCTATTCGAGCAACAGCCGTGGCATAAACAACAACGGACGCAACTACAGTTCTTCGGGACGCAACAATATGTCGGCACGTTCTTACGGAAGCACACGCCCGAGTTCTTCAAGCACAAGCACGCGCTCCATGGGCAACAGTTCATCCAATTCGTACAGCAGTGGTTCTTCCCGCTCGTTTGGCAGCAGCGGCTCCTCAATGGGAAGCCGTTCGTTTGGCGGCGGAAGCGGTGGCGGACGCTCTTTTGGTGGCGGCGGTGGAGGCCGTTCATTTGGCGGCGGCCGTCGCTAAGACAAATGTCGCGAAAAATCATACAAAAACAGAAGAAAGCAATTATGAAACTGAAATATATATTTGTAACGGCGTTTATGCTTGGTGTGTCGTTTGCTGATGCACAGGACATATATACAATGGAAAGCCTGACGAGCGAGGATTTGAACGGAACGGCAAGGTTCGTGGGAATGGGCGGGGCTATGAATGCCTTGGGCGCGGATATTTCCACTATGGGAACGAACCCTGCGGGCATAGGCTTGTACCGCCGTGCTGACATTGCCACCTCGCTTAGCGTGAACACGCTGGCTGAGGGCGAAAAGTTTGACGAACACGGAAAGTCGCGTGTGTCATATGACCAGTTGGGCATTGTCTATCCATTCAAAATGGGAGGCGGGGCGATGCGATATTTCAACGTAGGCTTCAATTACCACAAGCGCAAGAATTTCAAATCCCTTATAAGTGCAGACCAGGTTTTGACTAACGGTGCTTCGCAGACATGGGAAATGGCAGATTTGTCTTCGTATTGGGGAGATTATGAACATTGGACTCCTTTGTCTGTATCTGGTTATCAAACATATTTGTATGATAAGGCAGGAGGAAATCCTGATGAGTCTGGCTATGAACAGTATAACGTGTACAACGGCGTAAACAATTCTTACCGAAAATGGGTTACCGGCGGCATACAGCAGTATGATTTCAACATGAGTACAAACATTTCAGACCGCTATTATTTCGGCATTACAATGGGTGTGTACAATGTTGACGTTGACAGTTATAGCGGATATATGGAAACCCTTGCCGGTACGGATGGCTCGCAGGTGGGTTCATATACTTTGACTAACGCACGCTCGCTGTCCGGAAATGGGCTTGACGTGAAGTTTGGTACGATAATCTATCCTATCGAGGGCTATTCTTTCAGGGTCGGTCTTTCATTCTCAACTCCTGTCTGGTATTCATTGACAGCAAATTGCACTTCGCTGATAAATTCGTCGTTTTTGTGTTATGACGAAAATATGAGTGTGATAGAAGGAAAATACGATAAATATGATTTGCGTACAGAGATAGGCGACCATGATTATAACATCCGCACCCCTTGGAAGTTTAATATTTCCGCAGGTGGCACGATAGGGGACTTTCTCGCCCTTGATGCAGAATATGAATATTCCGACTATTCTTCGGCAAAGCTTTCGTATGACGAGGGCTATGACGAGTGGAGCTGGAGCGGCAGCGAGACCAAAGACCGCGAGCTGAACCGCGAGGCAGGCAAATATCTCAAAGGTGTAAGCACGGTGCGCTTGGGCGCAGAGGCAAAACTTGACTATGGTTTGTCGCTCCGCTTGGGATATAATTATGTTTCGTCCCCCATTAAGTCAAACGCATTGCAGAACCAGTTTATAAACAGTGCATCGATTGACTACAACACGTCCACAAACTATGTGAACCTTGGCGACATAAACCGCTATACGGCAGGTTTGGGATATAAGGCAAAGCATTTCTATGCCGATTTCGCATGGCAGTATCAAAAGCAGGGCGGTGATTTCTACGCATTTTCAACACAGCGCGGTGATCCTTCCATAGAGAACGATGCTCCGTGTACGAAGTTGAAACTCGACCGAAGCCAGTTTTTGCTGACATTGGGTTATAAGTTCTGACAAGGAACGACCGGAAAAATAAGAAAGCCCGCAACTTTGGTTGAATACCGAGTTTGCGGTTTTTCTTTTGGGGAAGAATATGGGTGGATATAGCATGGTATTAGATAAAAGCTTGACATTCAGTAGAATGCTGCTTTCGGACAAGCCTTTGTAACCTTTTGGTTTATAGTGCTTTGTAAAAGCAAAAATTATGTCTGATGTAGTTTTAATTATGTCTGATATAATTTTTCCTACATAGGACGTAGTTTTTCCTACATCAAATGTTTTTTTCGAGGAGTTGATTTTGCGCCATTTGTAGGGGCGTATGGCATACGCCCTTTACTCCACCGCACGAACCGCATTGCAAACCGCTGCCATGACATCGCAAATCGGCGCAATTCTGGGCGTATGCCATACGCCCCTACAGTGGTGCAAATCATTGATTAATTGTGCGCATATTATAAATTAGCGCACGTCATTGCGTATGCAATCCGTTCCTGCGCCGTTGCAACTCGTCCCGCAATACCGATGCCTTTTCGTAGTTTTCCGCTTTGACGGCTTCTTCTAACTGTTTTTCAATGGCATCGTCGGATAGCTCGCTAATGGGCGGCACTTCGGCTTTTTCGTGGCGTTCGCTCTCTGTTATTTCGTCAAGCAAGTCGTTCTCTATTATAATCTTGCATTTTATGGCGGCGGCATACATCACGCCGTCTATGATGTTTGTCGCGGCATAGTGGATTTCGCCTGTCCCAAAATTCTCAAGCATGGCATCGGCATAAAGTGTGCCGTTTTCGTCGCGTTTTACCAGAATGCAATTTGTGTAGATGCCGAACGAAGCCGTGGCTTTTTCCATAAGTTCCGTCCAAAGAAATACTTTTGGCATTCCGCTTTGCTGGGGAAAGGCGTGCAACGCTATGCGGGCGGCGTCGTGTTCGTCTGAGAAAAAGGCGAATCTCCTGTTGTCATCCGTTGCGAGGCTTATGAGGCACCGCTGCGGTTTGCCTTCATACCTTTTTATTCCTGCTACATGAAGAACTGCGTATTTGCTGTCAAATTCCATAAAAACCAGAGGGTGTGTTTGCCGATATAATATGTGGCAGTGATTTGACAGCAAAGATAGCAAAAATGCCGCAACCTTTATGCGAGTGGGGAAAAAAACAATCCGAAAGGTCATTGTGTGATTGCATTTTAGTAAATTTGCTGTTGTGCAGAATGTGGATTTGAACCATTTCATGTGCATACAGATAAAGACAATCATAAATATCAAAAACATAAGGATATGACAATCGACCAATGTAATTTTGCAGGCAAAAGGGTCATCGTTCGCGTTGACTTCAATGTGCCTTTGGATGAAAACGGAAACATAACCGATGACACCCGTATTCGCGGCGCACTGCCCACTCTCAAGAAAGTTCACGCTGACGGCGGAAAGCTTATCATAATGTCCCACATGGGACGTCCCAAAAAGAACCCCGACCCCAAGTTCTCGCTAAAGCAGATACTTCCGCGTGTGAGCGAGCTGCTTGGCGCAAAGGTTGATTTCTGCGATGACTGCCAGAAGGCAAAGCCACAGGTTGACGCAATGAACGACGGCGATGTGCTTCTTCTCGAAAACCTGCGTTTCTATGAAGAGGAGACTGGCAAACCTCGTGGCGAGTTTGCCAGCGATGAGGAGAAAGCTGCTGCGAAAAAGGCTCTCAAACCGCTTCAGAAAGCATTCACTGAAACTCTTGCCTCATACGCTGACTACTACATTAACGACGCTTTCGGCACAGCTCACCGCAAGCACGCTTCCACCGCTATCATAGCCGACTATTTTGACAAGGACCACAAGATGTTCGGCTATCTTATGGAGAAGGAAATCAATGCCATCGACAAGGTGATGAACAATATCCAGCGTCCTTTCGTGGCAATCATGGGCGGCTCGAAAGTTTCCACCAAGATAGAGATTATCGAGAACCTCCTTACAAAGGTTGACACGCTGATTCTTTGCGGCGGCATGACATACACCTTCATGAAGGCACAGGGCGGGACCATCGGCACTTCGATTGTGGAGAACGACTACCTTGACCTTGCAAACAACCTCGTGAAAGAAGCCAAGGAGAAAGGCGTGAAACTTCTTCTTGCAGAAGACTCTATTCTTGGCGACCAGTTCTCAAACGAGTCAAACGTAATGATGTCTCCGTCAAACGCAATTCCCGACGGATGGGAGGGCTTGGACATTGGCCCAAAGACCCAGAAGAAGTTCTGCGACGCAATAAAGGAGGCAAAGACAATTCTTTGGAACGGTCCTGCCGGCGTGTTCGAGTTTGAGAAATTCGAGGCTGGCTCGCGTGCAATAGCAAACGCCATAGTGGAGGCTACCGCAAACGGAGCATATTCCCTTATAGGCGGCGGCGACTCTGTGGCTTGCATCAACAAGTTCGGTCTTGCAGACAAAGTTTCGTATGTTTCAACAGGCGGCGGAGCTTTGCTCGAGGCTATCGAGGGCAAGACGCTTCCCGGCATTGCTGCAATAAAGGGCGAGTGATAAACAAAATATAAACAAGCTAAAGGAAAGCAACGTAGCCCGCCCGACAGGCAAGGCAATGTTGCTTTTCTTTGTTTTCAAAGTTCATGTCTCGGAAAATCATAAAACCGTTGGTTGCCGCCCTGGGAATGGCTTTTTTGCTTTCATGTTCTGGCGAAAAAAAACATCCGGCTCAAGCCAAGGCTGTAAAAGACACTGTTGACCTGAAAATAGGACTAATGCCTGTAACTGACTGCCTTCCTTTTTATGTGGCGGGCTACAGCCGTGTTTTTGAAAAAGAGGGCGTAAAGATAAAAATAACAACATACAGGTCGCCGCTTGAATGCGGGGCGGCTATAAGGGACGCGAAGATTGACGGAGCTTTTCTCACGCTTCCGGAACTTGCCTGTCTTGACGGGCAAGGCGTGAAATTGAAGGCTGTAATGGGAACTGCGGGAAAAATGACTGTAGTTACAAGCCGCACAAAGCGCATAAAGAAATTGAGCAGCATGAAAGAGCGAACCATAGCCATTAGCCGGCACAACACTTCGGATTATCTGTTGGACGAGATAGCGGAAATTACAAAGATAAAGCCTTTTTACCTGCTCCGCCCGCAAATAAACGACATAGCCCTGCGTGAAAGTATGCTCGCCAACAATCAGGTGGATGCCGCCGTGCTTCCTGCCCCTTATGACGACATTTCCATTTCGCGCGGCAACGTGAGAGTTTTTTCCACCGAAAATTCTAAAATAAAATTTGGCAGTCTGTGCTTCCGCGATACTATAATAAAAAGCAAAGAGACGGAAATAAGGAAACTCTTGGCTTCGTATTCCAAGGCAGGCGACATGATAAACAAAAACCACAACAGGGCTGACAGTGTGCTGATGAAGATATACCGCTTTTCAGTGCAGGACAAAGATTCCGTTAAACTTCCGAAATTCACCCAACCCAAGAGTGTGGCGGCGGGCGACCTTGAAAAAGCGGTTTCATGGTGTTTGAAACGCAAGTTTGTGGCAAAACGTCCCGGCAACAATTTGGTTTATGACAAACTGACAAAGTGATGGGCGAACAACTTTCTTTTTGGCAAAGGTATAACAAGGCGGTAAAGTTTTTGGATGGTAAACGCCTCGCGGAGGCTTTGAAACAGGCGCACCGGCTTGTTGACGAAACGGCAGACTGGCAGCTTGTTGACGAACTCGAAAGCATTAGCTCGGCATATTCGATGTTGCTAAATTGCATGAGGCAGGGCATGAACGACCCGGACAGGGAACAACAACATCTGAACTTTATTTGCAGATGCTATGACGTGGTGGAAAAAGCGGCACATAATAAACGCGCAAAGGAAAACGGCGTGGTGTTTACGCGCAATATGCCCCAAATTCTGGAAGAACTTGAAGATTACGGAATGAAAAGCATAACATCGCATTTGGACGATACAGATTTGCAGAAACACGTGTCCTTATATACCGAGCTGTTCCATTGCGCCAAAAATTCTTCGGTATGGAACGCCGAGGAACAGAAACAGGCGGAAGAAGTCATGAACTCGGCGTTGGTTTCCAACAATGACAAGTCCGTGATGCTTAGTGCGCTTTTGCTGAGTTGCCTGAATACTTTCGATCCTCTGAAAATATTGTTTTTCGTCAACCAGTATTCTGAAACAGAAGATTTGCAGTTGCGGATACAACTTCTTGTCAGCTTCGTTTTCCCGATGCAAAAATACCGCAGCCGTCTGTTTGCATACAGAAATTTGCAAACGCGCTTCAAGTTGCTGTCCGACTCCGTGTTTTATCCGCGGGATCTCGCCACTCTTCAGATATTTGCTCTTGAAAGCCTGTCAACCCATGATGTAAACCGAAAGCTCCGCGAGGAGATAATCCCAGCAATGCTCAAGACCCAAAAGTTCAATCCCATGAAGTTTGGCATTGAAAAAATAGAGGATATTGACGAGACTAACCCGGAGTGGGAGAGCATTGACAAAACCATTGGCGAGCTTGCGGAACTTGAAGCAAAGGGGGCGGACGTTTATTACAGTACGTTCGCGTCTTTGAAACGCTTTCCTTTTTTCAACGAAGAGGCGAATTGGTTCTGTCCTTATGACCCAAACCATCCTTCCGTCCCGGCGCAGATACGCAAGTCTGGCGGGAAAGGCATAATGCAGACATTGCTCGGCAGCAATGTTCTTTGCGACAGCGACAAATATTCTTTCTGCTTGCTCACAACACAAATGACGGAGCAGCAGGTGGGGCTTCTTGCCTCCCAAATTCCGGGACACGAAGATGTGGAGGTGAAAAAGGAAAAGACACGCGAGGTTGTGTGCCGCAATTACCTGCGCGGGCTTTTCAGATATTTCTATCTGTATAACGGCACAAGACCCTCCAACCCGTTTGAGGAGGATTTCACCCTTGTGGAAAATCCGTTGTTTGTGTCTGCTTTCAACGACTATGACGTTATGATGCGCATTGGCTCATATGCAATGGAAAAGAAAAACTATCCGATTGCTTCCGTATATATGGGAAAATGTGCGGAGTTCCCAAATGCAGGGGCGGAAGCGTATCAGAAATTCGGTTTTTGCTGTCAGAAAAACAAGCGGACGCTCGAAGCCATAAAGGCTTACGAAAAAGCGCATTCGCTAAAGGGAAATTCCAAATGGACGTTAAGGCATTTGGCTCAGGCAAACCTCTTTGTAGGAAACTATAAGGAAGCGTTGGGTTATTACCGCTTTCTTGAAGTGTTGGACGAAAAGGACGCCAAAGTGGCTTTCAGATGCGGCGAGTGCCTTGTGAGGCTCGGACAATATGCGGAAGCCATAAAGGAATTTTTCAAGGCGGAGTATCTTGCCCCTGAGAACGTTGCGGCGGCAAGAGCCGTGGCGTGGTGTTCTGTCTTGACAGGCGACATGAAACAGGCACGCAGGTATTATGCAAGAATAGTTTCAGAAAATCCCTTGGCTGACGATTTGATAAGTGCCGGCCATGCAGCATGGATTGACGGCGATGCCAACGAGGCTGCCGCCTTGTACTCGCGTGCAGCTGGGAACTTGAGTTCCGGGGAATTCAACCGTAAGTTTTTTGCCGATAGTGAAACATTGGCAGCGCATGGGATAAAACACGAGGATATGTTGCTTATGGCGGACTTGGCTGCTATGGATGCAAAATGATGTTTGGCAACGTGCCGCATAAACGGTATAAGTTAGGGATTAGAAACCCCAAAAGGAAAGCCACGGTGTAAAAGGCACTGTGTCCCACATTATGCTTTAATCCAATTACTCATAAAACAGAAATGCCATCCTGCCGCCAAAATCACGCAAAACGTTGATTTACAGAAGAAACACGCTTAAAAGAGTTGCTTGTATAACGATTTGTTTTTCAGGTATTTGAAAGGGGCGAAAAAAGGCCTGATGTAATTTGAATTATGTCTGATATAATTTTTTCTACATAGGACATGGTTTTTCCTATGTCCTATGTAGTTCTTATAGCGAACTCATGCGAATGGAGTCGGCAAGGGCTTGCGAGAACCTGTTGCCTTCGCTTTGTGTCAGATGATTGCCATCGGTTGTGGAATAGTCTGTCTTTGAAAAATCGAGATACTTTACATTGTGCTTTTGCGACAAGTTTCTCATTTTTGTGTCAAAACTTGGGCAGACCTTATCCTCAAGAGTTTTCATTGGCTTGGAAACGGGAATGCGCACAAGGAACACATCGCCGCGCTTTTTCAGAGAGCGGACAATGCGTTCAAGCACTTGCTGTGAGCTGTAATCATAACGGTATTTTCTTGCCATGTCGTTATATGCGGCAAGTCTCATGCCCGCGCGCTTTTCCCATTCGGCCTTTGACTTGGGAGCGTAATCCACTTCGGTTCTGCCGTGCCTGTTTACAAAGGAGTGCGTAGGAAGCGGCGAAAACCAGGTGCGGCTGAAATTTTTGGAAAGATATTCTATATTGGGTCTTTTGGAATATGATTTTAGTGCAAGCTCCTGGGGTATGGAGTCGAGTTTGCGCAAAGCCCAAGGGTCAACGGCGAGGACAAAAAGGTGGCGTTTCCCGTCGTGTGGCGCGAGTTTTTTGTGTATGGCTGTTTCGTAAACGGGGTTATATGATGAAGCGTCAAGGTGGAATGCGAAGTTGTATAGCGGGGCGGGATATAGTTTTTTGAGACGCGCATTGATGATTTCCGGGTTTACGGCCTGAGCCGCACGCGATGTGCCAATGACAAGCGACGACTGCAAAGGCGAGGACACGCGTTCGTAAACGTCGCCCATTTTTCCCGAAGGCATCATTGCAAAAGCTGCCCCGAAAATCAGCAAAACGGTAACCGCAGCGGCAGATGTGCCAAAAACAAATCTTTTCATAGGCGTTGTTGTCAGAATTGAAAGTAAATGAATGCCGAAGGCTCTGCGCCGAAAACTATAATTGTTGAAACAAGCACTATATATATAATGCGTCTCGCGGTGCGCGGCATCATGCGAAGCACGTTTGTAGGGTTGTTGTCTGCGCCGGATTTCAGTTCGGCGGCGAAGAGTGCCGCCGCTCCTATGAGTGCTACAAGCGAGTGGGTTGCAGATGGAGGTATGGCTGTAAGGTTATGGAACGAGAACATTCTGATTCCATAACCTATTGCATCGGTTATGCTTTGGCTGCGGAATATCATGAAACCGAAAACCACGCAGGCAAACGTGGCTATTTGCATTGCGACAGCGGGAATGCGCAGCTTTTGCAGTTTTCGGAAAGGTGCAAACAACGCGGCGTTATACAGCCCCCATGCCACGAAAGTCCAATTAGCCCCGTGCCACAGTCCCGACAGCAAGAAAACTATGAATGTGTTGCGGCTTTTGTGGCTTCTTCCGCCGCCAAGGGGTATGTAAACATAATCCCTGAACCAATTCATGAGAGTAATGTGCCAACGCCGCCAGAACTCGGCTATGTTTTTTGAAAAATAGGGGGCGCGGAAATTTTCTGACAGTTCAATGCCGAGCAGTTTTGCGCTGCCGATTGCCATGTCGGAGTATCCGGAAAAGTCGCAGTATATTTCTATTGTGAAAAGCACTGCGCCATACGCCAGCACAAGGCTGCCTTGCGAATCCCAAGAGTTGAAAATTCCCGAAACCGTTTCGGCGCAATTGTCGGCAATCACCATTTTCTTGAACAGCCCTATGATTATGCGGCGCAGCCCCTCCACGGCCTGGGCGTAGTTGAACGTGCGCGTGTTGTGGAATACAGGGAGCATACGCGTGGCTCGCTCAATAGGCCCGGCTACGAGTTGCGGAAAGAAGGCTATAAACGTTGAGTAGCTTATGAAGTCCCGCGTGGCGCGCATCTCACGCCGGTAAACGTCAACAAGGTATGATATTGTCTGGAAAGTGTAGAAACTTATGCCGGCAGGGAGTATGATGCCGAGTGCTATAGGGTCGCATTTTATATGCAGCATATTGAGCAGCTCTACGGCGGAGGCGGCAAAAAAGTTGAAATACTTGAAAACTCCAAGTGTGGCAGTGCACGCCACAACCCCTATACAGCATATAATGCGCCTGTATTTGTGCCTTCCGTCAAACCGTTCCGTAAGTATGGCAACCGCGTATGTGCCTGATGTCATCAACACGATAATCGCCAGAAGCCGTGCGTCCCACCAGCCGTAAAACACATAGCTTGCCGCAAGCAACAGTGCGTTCTGTGCCTTTGCGCTTTTTTGCATAAGCCAGTAAATGGCGAACACAACAGGGAGGAACAGCAGGTAGGCTGTGGAGGTGAAAAGCATTTTGCCGTTTGTTCAGAAATAAAAGAACTGCCAAGGACGCATTGGCTGCTATTCCCGGGCAGTTCTCTTTATTGTGTGCGGACTTTTTATAGTTGGTCTTTCTCTATGTCCTTGAAATATCTGTACGTTCCCACTTTCAGCTCGTCGGTTGCCGCATCGTCGCAAACGATTATGCCGTGGCGGTGGAGCTGTAGTGCGCTTATGGTCCACATTTGCGTAACAGAACCTTCAACGGCGGCTTGCAGGGCTTTTGCCTTGTTGTGTCCGTTGCAAAGAATCAGCACCTCTTTTGCCGCCATTACTGTGCCCACGCCCACGGTAAGCGCGTGCGAAGGAACATCTTCAACTTTCCCGCCGAAGAAACGCGAGTTGGCTATGCGCGTGTCTGTTGTGAGGGTTTTTACGCGGGTAAGCGAATTTAGCGAAGAGCCTGGCTCGTTAAAGGCAATGTGTCCGTCAGGCCCTATTCCGCCGATAAACAAGTCTATGCCGCCGGCTTGTGCAATCATCTCTTCGTAGTGAGCGCATTCCGCCTCAAGATCTTCTGCGTTCCCGTTAAGAATGTGAATGTTCTCCTTGGGGCAGTCAATGTGGTTGAAAAGGTTTTTCGCCATAAAGGAGTGGTAGCTCTCGGGGTGGCTTTCGGGCAGCGCCACATACTCGTCCATATTGAAAGTAAGCACATTCTTGAAACTTACTTTCCCTTCCTTGCAGGCCTTGACAAGGTTCTGGTACATTCCAATAGGCGACGAGCCGGTGGGAAGCCCCAAAACAAAAGGATGGTCGGCTGTGGGTGCTGCCGCGTTTATTTTGTTCACAACGTAGTCTGCCGCCCATTGCGACAACTTTTCGTAGTTCGGTTCAATGATAACTCTCATGATTATGTATTGCTTTTGAAATTCTGATATATTGCAAAATTACTCAATCTTTTCTTCTCTGCAAACGCCTTGTTCCGTATTTCACATTAAAGTTGGCGTTGTAGCTTGTTTCTGCTTTGGGGCAAAGTGGCATATTGCAATGAAAAAGTGCAGATATTACGCAAAAGTGTGCGCTTTGTATGCCGTATGTTTTGTTTTTGTGCCGGGTATGGCGATTTTTGTCTGCAAAAAATTTGGTTGTTCCAAAAAATATCTACCTTTGCACCGACAAATGTGAAACGCCAAGGCGGAAACGCCGAGGCAAATGTGTAACAAAACAAATAAAGAAACGATGAAAAAGTTTTTGTTTTCTTTGGCTGCGGCAGTGATAACGCTCACTGCAAGCGCACAGGTTTACGTAGGTGGTCAGGTTGGGCTTTGGCGCAACTGGGATGCAAACCACACGAACTTCTCGATTGTACCGGAGGTTGGCTACAACCTTAACGAGAACTGGGCAATCGGCACTTCGATTGGCTATCTTTACAACTACAACGATGGCGAGAAGATTAATGCGGTGGTTGTAGCTCCTTACGCTCGCTACACCTATGCAAAGTTTGATGCGGTAAGCCTTTTCCTTGACGGTGGTTTTGGTTTCCAGACTTACAAAGTATCTCCCAAGCATGGCAAGTCTGGCGATTCGCAGAATGGTTGGCAGATAGGTATCAAGCCGGGTGTGAAGGTTGACCTCACAAGCAAGCTCTCGTTTGTGGCTCACGTTGGTTTCTTCGGATATCAGGATTCGGATGACGATGTTAGCGCATGGGGCGAGGACGGCTTCGGCTTCAAGCTCGACGGCAGCAACCTCAACTTCGGTCTCTACTACAATTTCTAAACAGGGACGCAGGAAAAACGTAAGGCGTGGCGCGTTTTGTGCCGCGCCTTATTGCTTTTGGGGCATAATGTTTTGCTGCTCACAGATTATTCGTATATTTGCATTGACATAACAAGGACAGAAAAATGAAAAAGATTGTTTTGTGCATTATAGCGGGTATGCTGGGTTTTGCGGCGCAAGCCCAGAAGAAGTATGCCGAGATAAAGTTTGACACCACGACGTTTGATTTCGGCAAGTTCTATTCAGACGCCGGCAAGCAAAGCCACACCTTCACGTTTACAAACACGGGGAATATGCCGCTGATTATAAATCAGGCCATGACATCGTGCGGCTGCACAGTCTCAACCTACACCAAGGAACCTGTTGCCCCCGGCAAAACGGGTACGGTGAATGTAACCTACAACGGCCTTGGCAAATTCCCAGGCAAGTTCAAGAAGACAATAACCCTCCGCACAAACGCCAAGACAACCATGGTGCGCCTTTGCATAGAGGGTGATATGCAGGAGCGGCAATAAACCGTGCAACAAACACCACAAACAAACACGAATCGCAATATGAACAGCAACAACCATTTGGTGATTATGGCTGGCGGAGTGGGCAGCAGGTTTTGGCCCATGAGCAGCGAGGAGAAACCCAAGCAGTTTCTTGACGTGCTTGGCACCGGACGCTCGCTGATACAAATGACTTACGACCGTTTCAGAGGTATATGCCCGGACGAGAATGTATGGGTGGTAACGTCTGTGAACTATTTTGATCAGGTGCATGAGCAGCTCCCCGAAATCCCGGCGGGTAATATTCTGCTCGAGCCTTGCCGCCGGAATACAGCCCCTTGCATTGCGTATGTAAGTTGGAAGATAAAAAAATGCAACCCCCGCGCCAATATCGTTATAACGCCGAGCGACCATGTGGTCAAGGACGTAAAGCAATTCGCACAGGCTGTAAGTGAGTGTATGGAGTTCACTGCGGAAACCGACTCCATCGTAACCCTCGGGATACGCCCCACAGCCCCCGAGACAGGCTACGGATATATCGAGGCGGATTTGAGCTACGCCTCATCGCGCTCGCAGAACATTTTCAGGGTTGACTCATTCAAGGAAAAGCCCTCGCTCGATTTGGCGAAGCAGTATGTGGCGAAGAACAACTATTTTTGGAACGCCGGCATATTTATATGGAGTGTGCAGACGATAGTCAACGCTTTCCGCGTTTACCAGCCGTCAATGGCAAGGATGTTTGAGGAGATAACGCCCAAATTTGGCACGGCTGACGAAAAGGAAAGCATTGCGGAGGTTTACTCCAAGATAGAGTCGATAAGCGTTGACTATGCCATAATGGAGAAAGCAGAGGAGATTTTCGTTTATCAGGCGTCTTTTGATTGGAGCGACGTGGGAACGTGGGGCGCACTCAAAAACCAGATAGAAAACGATGTGCATGGCAATGCCGTGGTTGGGGATGTTGATTTGTACGAAACCAATAACTGCATAATACACTGTTCGCAGAACAAAAAGGTGGTTGTGCAAGGGCTTGACGGCTATATTGTGGCGGAAAAAGACGGCAAGCTGATGATATGCAAGTTGTCGGAAGAACAGCGTATTAAGCTCTTTCATAAATAAAGAAGTGTCTGTGCCGTTGTGTCGGCAGATAAGGCATAAGTAATATCACGGAGTTGCCGCAACAGCGGCAACTCCGTGTTTTTTATAATTGGGAGAACAAAACCGATGTAAGAGCATCAAATGGAAAGGTATTGAAAATCAGAAAAATAAGCGTATATGGGAGTGTTTTGAAAGGAGTTGTGTTTCTGTGTGTTGCAAGCGGCGAAAAAAAGGTCTGATGTAGTTTGAATTATATCAGACATAATTTTTCCTACATCGGACATAGTTTTTCTCATGTCCTATGTGATTTTCGGGATATTGGAGGGAAGGTTGCCAATTTCGGTTTTGCGCCATTTGTAGGGGCGTATTGCATACGCCCTGTATGCCACCGCGTAAACTTCATTGCAAACCACCGCCGCAATATTGCAAAGCGGCGCAATTCTGGGCGTGTGCGATACGCCCTACGGCGGCTTAATTTTCTTGTTAATTGCTGTTTGCGCGTTTGCCGCGTGCATAGCATATCTCCTGTATGTCACTGTCTGAACCGCACCCTATACCGCACCTTAACATTGCGAAACAGGCACAAAGGCTGGGGGAATGATAACGTTTAAGCCGCAGCGTTTCACAACGCAGCGGCTTTTGTAGTTGGAATTATATAATCAAACTTTTTATAGCAACTTGATTTTTGGTATTAATGGTTCAAGGTGAGCAGTAAGATTGGTACTGTTTTGCAAATATCAGCAAAATTTTAATACCGACAAAGCAAAAGAGGAAAGTTTCTATAGGTTTTTTGTCATATATACACAGATAATTCATAAAAAGGCCTGTTTGGGGGCAAAATAAGGGAAAAATGCGTAATTTTACATCGTAAAAAAGAATACAATGGAAGAGAAAAAGACAGAAGAGCGCAGAAATTTGGATTTCATTGAGCAGATAGTTGAAAAGGATTTGGCGGAGGGCAAAAACGGCGGACGTTTGCAGACGCGTTTTCCGCCAGAGCCTAACGGCTATCTTCATATAGGCCATGCAAAGGCCATTTGCGAGGATTTTGGAGTGGCGGAAAAATTCGGCGGGGTGTGCAACCTGCGCCTTGACGACACTAACCCGCAAAAGGAGAACACCGATTATGTGGAGGGCATAAAGCACGACATACAATGGCTCGGCTTTAAGTGGGGCAATATATATTATGCTTCGGACTACTTTCAGAGGCTTTGGGATTTCGCGGTGCGCCTGATAAAAGAGGGCAAGGCATACGTTGACGAGCAGACGAGCGAGCAGATTGCCGCGCAGAAGGGCACTCCCACGCAAGCCGGCACAGACAGTCCGTATCGCAACCGTCCTGTAGAGGAAAGCCTCGACCTGTTCAACAAAATGAACAACGGCGAAGTTCCCGAAGGGTCGATGGTGCTGCGTGCCAAGATAGACATGGCAAACCCCAATATGCACTTCCGCGACCCGGTGATTTACCGCATAATAAACAAGCCCCACCATCGCACGGGCAACAAGTGGAAAGTGTATCCCATGTATGACTTTGCGCATGGGCAGAGCGACTATTTTGAAGGGGTAACCCATTCGATATGCACGCTTGAGTTTGTTCCCCACCGCCCGCTTTACGACTATTTCATAGACGAACTGAAGGAGGGTAAGGACTTGGATGACAACCGTCCGCGCCAGTATGAATTCAACCGCTTAAACCTCACATATACGGTGATGAGCAAACGCAAACTTCTCGCTTTGGTTGAAGAGGGGCTTGTCAGCGGTTGGGACGATCCGCGCATGCCGACAATTTGCGGGCTTCGCCGCCGTGGTTATTCCCCGGAGGCCATACGCAAGTTCATACGCATGATAGGCTATACGAAGTTTGACGCGCTCAACGATTATGCCATGCTCGAGGCTGCGGCACGCGAGGATCTCAACCAAAGGGCTACGAGAGTGAGTGCGGTGCTTAATCCTGTGAAGCTCGTAATCACCAACTATCCAGAGGGCAAGGAGGAGGAAATGGAGGCGGAGAATAACCCCGAAAATCCCCAGGCGGGAAAGCACGCCATTGTTTTTGGCAAAGAGCTGTGGATAGAGCGCGAGGATTTCATGGAGGACGCGCCCAAGAAGTTTTTCCGCATGACCCCCGGCAAGGAGGTGCGCCTCAAGAATGCCTACATTGTAAAATGCACAAGTTGCAAGAAAGATGAGGCCGGAAATGTTTCCGAAGTTTATTGCGAGTATGACCCCGAAACACGCAGCGGACTTCCCGGCGCGGACCGCAAGGTAAAGGGCACGCTGCATTGGATTGGCGTGAAGCACGCCATCAAGGCCGAGGTGAGGATTTACGACCACCTGTTCGCGGTGGAAGACCCGTCGTCTGACGAACGCGATTTTAGGGAATTGCTCAACCCGGAATCAAAGAAAGTTCTTGAAAACTGCTATGTGGAGTCTTTTGCTGCGGAAAGGCCGGTAGGGGAATATTTGCAGTTCCAACGCATAGGCTATTTCATGAAAGATTCTGACAGCAGCGAGGAAAAGCCGGTATATAACCGCACTGTCAGCCTGAAGGATAATTGGAGTAAGAAGAATAAATGACAAATCCTAACGGAAAAGCCACCGATGCACTGGTGCGCAAAAATGTCGATCGCTACGAAGCCATGCTGATGAGCGGGCGCAAGGAATATTTTGACGAGGACGATTTGCTTGATGTAGCCGATTATTACTATAACGACATGTCTCGCAAGGAGAGTGCCTTGCAATGCCTTGACTATGCCTTGTCGCTTCACCCCGGATGTATGATGGCAACGCTGATGAAGGCGGAGATAATCTTTTATGCGGGGAAGCGCGAAGAGGCGTGGGCTTTGGTCAATTCTGTGGGCGACAAGACCGATCAGGATGTGCTGTATTACAAAGGGCTGTTTTGTTTGGAGGAAGGTCGTCTTGGTGAGGCCGAAGAGTTTTACAGGAAAGCCTATTTTGCCCAAATGGGCGACGGCACAGATTTGTTTTGCCAAATAATCTCGGATTATCTGGAACACAACATTGTTGACGGGTTGGGCAAATGGTTCGCCATGCTTCCCGAAGCCCTGAGAAACGACAAGGGCGTGCTTGAGACAGAGGCGGACTACCTTCGGATTGCGGGGAAATACAAAGAGGCTATTGCCGTAGAGGAAAAACTGATAGACGCAGACCCTTACAACGCCGTTTATTGGAATGGCATTGCAAGGCTTTATTACATGGACGGCAACTTTTCCAAGGCGCATGAAAGCGTGATGTACGCACTCGACATAGAGCCGGAGAACACGGAGAGTTTGGAAATAGCGGCAAATATAGCCACACATTACGGCGAGTTTGACGTAGCGGCAGGCTACTACAGCAAATACATCTCCATAGACGACAAGAATGGGCTGATTTATTATAACTACGCGCAGGCTTTGGTTTATGCGGAGCGTTACGCCGAGGCTTTGGTGATGCTTGATTATGCTTTGAAATACGCTGATGAGCGTCAGTTTGACAAATCTGACGTTTACCTCATGTATTCCACCGTTTATTGGGCTTTGGGAGATACAAAGGATGCCCGGGCATATCTTGAAAAAACAGACAGAAAGAATATGACCGACGAGGCGTATTTGATGCGCAGGCTTTCGATAGACCTAAAGGAAAACAAGATTAGGACTATAAAGGCGGATGTCAGGGAAGTTACGGATTTGGTCGTAAAGCAGCAGAGCGATCCGTGGTCGTTGCTTTACCTGCTTGTCTCTCTGGGCAATTACGGTCTTGTGCAAAATGTCATAGACAGGATTGAAAACGAAAACCCCAAGTATGCAGCCGAATGCTGGCCGTTCAAGGCAATGGTTAAGTTTATGGAAAAGGACACGGCCGGCTTTCTTGAAAACCTGAAGGAGGCTGTGGCGAAAGCCCCGGAGGAGACAATGTCTTTGTTTTCGGGAATGTTTCCCGAAGGTCTTGACGTGAAAGACTATTACACCTACGCTTTAGGCAACAGCAGCATCTGATGACAAGGAACAAAGGGTGTATGAAAAAGGCAGACAGATATAAGTTTGTACTTGGCTATTTCGAGAAAAACATTCCGCCGGTGGAGACTGAATTGCACTACAGTTCGCCGTATGAGTTGCTGGTGGCGGTTATGCTTTCTGCACAATGTACCGACAAAAGAATAAATGCGGTTACGCCGGCTTTGTTCGCCGCTTACCCAACGGTGGAGTCTCTTGCTTCGGCTTCTGTGGAAGATGTTTTGCCTTACATTTCAAGTGTCTCTTACCCGAATTCGAAGGCAAAACATCTTGTGGAGATGGCACGGAAAGTGTGCAAAGACTTTCAGGGAGAGATACCGTCAGACTTTGACGGACTTACCAGTTTGCCCGGAGTGGGGAGAAAGACGGCAAATGTGGTTCTGGCAGTGGCTTTCGGCAAAAGCACCCTCGCAGTTGACACTCACGTTTACAGGGTGAGCCGCAGGTTGGGGCTTGTTCCCGAATCGTGCAACACTCCGCAAAAGGTGGAATATGAACTTATGAAGAACATTCCCGAAAGTCTTGTCCCGGCATCGCATTTCTGGATTTTGATGCATGGACGTTACGTATGCAAATCGCGCAAGCCCGAATGCGAAAACTGCGGCATTAAGGAGGCTTGCAAATATTATTCAGCCCATTCAAAATAAATTGCAATGCTTCGTCTGCTGTTACTGTTGCCAATATGCTTGCTGCCGCTTACTGCGTTTTCGCAAAGTGATACACTTACAGCCGTACTGAGCGAATACTTCAAGCATTATCAAGCTCCGAATTACTGCCCGACAGGTGTGTGCAAACTTACAGACTGTAGCGTTGACGAGGAAAATAAAACCATTGACATAAATACCAATGATGTTTTCGGCGCACAGCCTTTTACCGACAAGATTGTAAAATCCATATATGCCTCCATTTCGCGCAGCCTGCCCGAAAACTACAAAGGCTATAAGCTTAATGTGTATTCCGAAGGCAGGTCGTTGTCTGAGCTTATCCCTAATCCATACAGGGAAAAAACGGACAAAAGCCGGTTGTGGAATGCTTTGGACTACAAAGGCGAGCCTTGGGTTTTTAATGCCTCAAAGCCATACGTATTCAAATATGGCTTGCAAAACCGCCATTTGTCGGTATGGGCAAGTCATGGACGCTATTATTCCAACGCAGAAGACGCCTGGAAGTGGCAGAGGCCCTATCTTTTTTCCACCACGGAGGACTTGCTGACGCAAACATTTGTTGTGCCTTTCTTGATACCCATGCTTGAAAATTCGGGGGCAATAGTATTTTCTCCTCGTGAGCGCAGTTGGCAAAGCGAGGAAATAATAGTTGACAACGACGCTCCCACAGCCAACGGCTCGTATCTGGAAAAGCAGCAGGGAAGTCCGTGGCAGCAAAGTCCGCTTCCCGGTTTCGCAAACACAAAAACGGTGTATTTCGATGACGACAATCCGTTTTCGGCAGGTTCTGCACGTATGACGGCGGCGGCATCAAGCAAGGCAAAGGCTTCTTATGTGAAATGGATGCCGAAAATAAGGAAGTCGGGAATGTATGAGGTCTATGTGAGCTATCAAACATTGGATGGGGCTGTGGATGATGCAGAATACACGGTTTATCACGGAGGTGTTGCCACCCGTATGAAAGTAAACCAGCGCATGGGCGGAGGCACTTGGGTTTACTTGGGGAGATTTTTCTTCAGCGCGGGGGAAAATGACAAAAATTGCGTGGTTCTTTCGAATGTTTCGGGAAATCATGGTGTCGTTTCAGCCGATGCGGTGCGTTTTGGCGGGGGTATGGGAAATGTTTCCCGCAGTGAAGACGAGAACGGAGAACCTATGACGAGCCACTTGCCGAGGTTTCTTGAAGGGGCGCGTTATTCTGCGCAATGGTACGGTGTACCGTATAGCTATTACAGTTCATACGGCGGTGAGGACGATTATAAGGATGACATAAATGCCCGGTCGTATGCTACAAACTGGCTTTCCGGCGGGTCGGTTTATATGCAAAACGCAGATGGGCGCAAGGTGCCGATAGAGCTTTCGCTTGCGGTTCATAGTGATGCCGGTTACAAAAACAACGCTCTTGTGGGAACATTGGGCATTGCCACGACAAACGGCGTTGCCGGGGAAACCTCTTATCCTTCGGGGATAAGCAGGAAAACTTCGTTGGATTTTGCCTATATGCTTACGGACGGCGTGACAACCGAGTTGTCGCGTATTTATAAGACAAACTGGCCACGGCGTGAGTCTTACGACAAAAATTACAGCGAGAGCAGCCGTCCGGCTATGCCCTCTGCGATAATAGAAACTTTGTCGCACCAGAATTTCCGCGACATGATATATGCTCACGATCCTTGGTTCAAGTTTAATATGTCGCGCAGCATATACAAGGCCATATTGCGCTATATGGCTTTTGGGCATGGCGGCAAATATGTTGTGTCCCCCCTTGCCCCGGATAACTTTTCTGTGGAGTTTACCGGCAAAAGCGAGGTAACGCTCAAATGGAACGCGGTAAGGGACAGTTTGGAGCCTACGGCAGTGCCTACAGGCTATATAGTATATACCCGTGTAGGTAATGGGGATTTCGACAACGGGGAATTTGTCAGCAAGCCTGCTTTTGTGAAAAAACTGAATGCCGGGATTGTGTACAGCTTCCGTGTAACAGCCGTTAATAAGGGCGGGGAGAGTTTTCCGACAGAAACACTTTCGGCTTGCAGGGCGAAAACTCCAGCGCGTCCCCTGCTTGTCGTGAATTGCTTTGACAGGCTTTCCGGACCGGAGGTCATAGAAAAAGACGACAGCATTGGTTTTGACCTTTATAAGGACATTGGAGTGCCGTATATGCAGACGCCGGAATATTCGGGGGCGCAAAAACGTTTTGACCCGAACAGGGGAGGGGACGAGTCGGCAGGTGGACTAGGCTTCAGCGGTTACGAACTGGCAAGCACCATGATAGCGGGAAACACGTTTGATTATGCTTTCGTGCACGGCTCTGCTATCGCCCCAGGCTATTCTTTCGTGTCGTGCAGCCGCAAATCGGTGGAAAACGGAAGTGTAAATCTCTCGAAATATCCAATGGTGGATGTTATCTTAGGCTTGCAAAAGAGAACCAAATACAGCTTTAAGGACTACAAGACGCTTAACGGACAAATGCGCTCAAAGCTGGCTTCATATCTTTCGGGCGGAGGGTCTTTGCTTGTCAGCGGGGCATACGTGGGAAGCGATATGCCGTCTTCGCGGGAACGTTCATTCTTGGCGCAGACGCTGCATTGTGTCCATGGGGGAGCTTTGAGGGAGAAAACAAGTATAGCCGGTGCGGAAGAGAAATTCTCTATAGAGCAGGAATTTGGGCATGAAACTTACGCCGTGCAGTCTGTTGACCGCATAAAGCCGGCAAATGGTTCGCAAAGCATATTCAAGTATTCGGACGGCAGTTCGGCGGGGGTGCTGTATCAGGGGGCAAATTACCGTTGTGCCACGTTGGGCTTCCCTCTCGAAAGTATAAAAGACAAAAAGGTGCTGGCGAATATAATGCTGAAACTTGTAAAAACGCTCGCAAAGGATAATCAATAAACAAAATACCATGTATAAAATACAATTGAACTTGGCAGGAACACATTTCCTGAATATAACTGACGAACATTTGCAGACAATAAGGAAGTATGCGCTTTTCAGGGATTTGGTAGATTCGAACGGGTATGTTGATGAGCCGGTTCTTGAAAAGCTGAAACTGAATATGCGTTCCATAATCGGTTCTTCCACTGATGAAGTCAAGGATTTGCTTCATTTGGCGGCAGAAGTCATATACAACGACAGAATGAAGGCGTTCGGATTGCGGCAATTGATAATGCTTTACGTTACGTGGAGCAAGGAGCATTCCACGCAGGAGGAATAATGTCAGAAATAAAAAAAACTATGTCCGATGTAGTTTTTTCTACATCGGACATGGAAAAAATTATATCAGACCTTTTTCAGACACTTACAACGCGCAGAGTAACAAATCGTTACGGCAAATGTCTTTTATATGGTTATTGTTTTGTGCCCCAATGCGTTATATGTTTTTGCAATGTTTGCGGCTTGGTAAAAATCCATACAGTGGCATAATGTGGAAACAGGGTGTCTGGCATTGGGGGCTATGGCAGTTGCCAGTCGTTTCTGCCGATACGGCAAGCCGAATCATGCACTTATGGTGGAGGTCTGCCCCGAACTTGGATAACATAAATCGTCTTAATGGTAACGTTGACATAACTGCGTTATATCAAAGCGGGTGCTTTATTTATGGCGGTATTGCCGTGTATTAAGGCAGAAATTGCTATTTTTGCATAAATAAAGCCACAATGAAACAGAAGATAATAATATTGGATTTTGGGTCGCAAACCACGCAGCTGATAGGCCGCAGGGTTCGCGAGCTTGACACATTCTGCGAGATATTGCCGTATAACAAATTTCCCGAAGACGACGGGTCGGTCATTGGCGTAATATTGAGCGGTTCGCCTTTCAGCGTATATGATGACAAGGCGTTCAAGATAAACTTGGACAAAATTAAGGGGCGTTATCCTGTTTTGGGAATATGCTATGGCGCACAGTACATAGCATACACTCATGGAGGAAAGGTGGAGCCGGCCGGCACACGCGAATACGGCCGTGCCAACCTTACGACAATAGATTTCAACGACCCGCTTTTCAAGGATTTCGAGCCTAATTCGCAGGTGTGGATGAGCCATGGGGATTCCATTACGGCAATCCCCGAAGGATATAAGGCGATCGCCTCAACAGAGAAGGTGAAATATGCCGCCTTTGCTTCCGAAACAGAGAAAATATGGGGAGTGCAGTTCCACCCGGAGGTGTTCCATTCCGTGCAGGGAACTCAGCTCCTTAAAAATTTCGTGGTTGACATTTGCGGAGGCAGGCAGGACTGGAGCGCGGCTTCCTTTGTTGACACAACGGTCGCAGAACTCAAATCGCAGCTCGGGGATGACAAGGTGGTGCTCGGGCTGAGCGGCGGCGTGGACTCGTCCGTGGCTGCCGTATTGTTGAACAAGGCCATCGGGAAAAACCTTATCTGCATATTTGTGGATCACGGAATGCTCCGCAAAAACGAGTTTGAAAACGTGCTTGGGGAATACAAGAATTTGGGGCTTAACGTAATTGGTGTGGATGCCAGCGAAAAATTCTTCAACGAACTTGCTGGTGTTACTGAACCGGAGAAAAAACGCAAGATAATCGGCAAGGGCTTCATTGACGTGTTCGAGGCGGAGGCTAAAAAGATAAAGGATGTGCGCTGGCTTGCCCAAGGCACAATTTACCCCGACCGCATAGAAAGTCTGAACATAACCGGCAAGACAATAAAAAGCCATCATAATGTAGGAGGCTTGCCTGAAAAGATGAACCTGAAGCTTTGTGAGCCTTTGCAGTGGCTTTTCAAGGACGAGGTCAGAAGAGTGGGGCGCCAGCTTGATATGCCTGACAAACTCATTCTGCGCCATCCGTTCCCCGGGCCGGGACTTGCTGTGAGGATACTCGGAGACATCACACGCGAAAAAGTGCGCGTGTTGCAGGATGCTGACGACATATTCATACGCGGGCTTCACGATTGGAAGGTGAAAGACGAAAACGGAAAGGAAGATGAACTTTACAATCATGTATGGCAGGCGGGAGTTGTGCTGCTGCCCATAAAAAGTGTGGGAGTGATGGGGGACGAGCGCACATACGAACGTGCGGTGGCCCTGCGCGCCGTAACAAGTGTGGATGCCATGACCGCAGACTGGGCGCGGCTTCCTTATGATTTTATAGCCAAAGTGAGCAACGACATAATCCGCAATGTGAAAGGGGTTAACAGGGTGTGTTACGATGTGTCGTCCAAACCGCCTTCAACAATTGAGTGGGAATAAATGCGGACAATATAAGTTAAAAACGGAGTGGATGTCAGTCCTCTCCGTTTTTTGCATTTATGCCATGCGTGCGAGTGTTTGGATTAATTAGTATCTTTGCAGCCAAATGGAAAAGATCCTGATAAAAATCCTGCTTCTGTTTGGAATTGCCTGCTTTGCATTGCCATGCTTGGGTCAAAATGTTTTTGACGAAAGAGGCAACCGTATTGATGGGTATGAGCAGCAAAACACCTCTCATTTCGCAAGCGAAGAGGATTCTACAGAAACCAATGAAGACCTGCCAGTAGGAATGTTTGTCTGGAAAGTTGACGACATATTCGGAGACAGGATAAAAAGCGACATAGATACTATGTCGTACCAATTCCAGAACTCCAATTTTACGGATGGAATAACAGGGCAGTATAACACTTTGGGTAATATGGGATCGCCGCGCATATCGCGCCTTTATATGAAACGCCGGGTGATGAGTGATTTTATCTTCGCAGACCCGTTCGACTTCTTCCTGACAGACCCCAAGGACTTTTGTTTTACCAACACATTTTCCCCCATAACCAACGTAACATATCACGAATGCGGTACAAAAACCGACGGTGAAGACCGAATAAAGGCTCTATTTGCAGTGAATGCAGGAAAGAAAATGGGATTGGGATTTAAGTTGGACTACCTTTACGGCAGGGGATATTATGCCAACCAAAGTACATCGCAATTTAATGCTTCCATATACGGCTCTTATGTTGACGATAAATACGAGGCATATTTGCTTGCGGGGGCTAACCACCTGAAAAATGGGGAAAACGGCGGAATAGAGTCTGACGCTTATATAACAAACCCCGAAAGCCTTCCAAACAAGTACGGCTCAACTGATATTCCAACCGTTTTGAACAAGGCATGGACAAGAGTTTATACGAACAATGTGTTTTTCTCCCACCGTTACAACATCGGGTTCTACCGCACACTTGACAAGGATGGGAACATTGTGAAGAATGCAAACGACACAATACTGACAGACCCTGTTGCCTTGTCCCGCCTTGACTCTTTGCAAAGAGATTCGATAAGCAAACTGGCGGAGGAGCGGAAAACATATACGCGGGAATTTGTTCCTGTTACCAGTTTTAACCATATACTCAGAGTTGACGGCAACACCCACCGCTTTATTAACAACAATATCCGTGAAGGCTATTATCTTGACCAATATCTTGATGGGGATTCCGTTAACGACCGCACGCACTATATGAACGTTTCAAACACATTCTCTGTGCAGTTGAGGGAAGGTTTCAGCAAGTGGGCAAAGGCGGGGTTAAGTGCTTTCGCACGCCATGAGCTGATGCAATACAAGCTGCCGATGACGCTAACGTCAAACAAAACCTATACGGAAAACCGTCTGACTTTTGGCGGAAGGGTTTCCGGCACTCAAAGCAAGTATGCAAAATATGACGTTGTGGGAAGCGTATCCCAATCGGGCAGTGATTTTGGTATGTTTAATGTTGATGCAAAAACCAACTTCATGTTGCCTTTGAAAAAAGACACAATAAATCTTTCCTTCAGGGCAAAGGTGAGCAATAACCGCGCTTCTTTTTATTACCGGCACTATCATGGAAAATTCGCATGGTGGGACAATGATGATTTGAACCATGAACTGCGCACCCGCTTTGAAGGCGTGCTTTCGTATAACCGCACACGCACAAATTTGCGCGTGAGTTTTGAAAACGTCAAGAATTACACATATTTCGCGGTCAATCAGGTTAAATACACGGGAGGTAAAGACAGCACATTATATTCAAATGGGGTAACTGTAAGGCAGCATACCGAAAACATACAAGTCATGGAAGTGGCCCTTAACCAGAATTTCAAATTCGGGGTTTTCAATTGGGAGAATGAGTTGGTGTACTCAACAAGCAGCAATGAAGATGTGATCCCTGTCCCGGCATTCTCTGCGTATTCAAACCTGTACCTGCTTTTCAGGGTAGCGAAAGTGTTAAGCGTGCAATTTGGGGCGGATGTGAAATATTTCACGGAATATTACGCTCCTGCGTATTCCCCGATGATCGGGCAGTTCGCAACGCAGGACAAATCGAATAGGATTAAAGTGGGAAACTATCCTATTGTGGATGTTTACGCAAACTTCCATTTGAAGCACACACGCTTTTATCTTATGGCTTCGCACGTGAACAAAAGCAGCAATGGGGGAAAATATTTTCTGGCACCGCATTATCCATATAATCCGATGACGATAAAATTCGGTATATCATGGAATTTCTTTAATTAGTGTGTGTATTCATAAGAAAATTAAAATGAAGCATTCAGTAAAAAGAAATTAGTAATTTTGCAATCAATTTATATACGAACAATGGTATGAGTCTTAAGAAAACGTTCTTTTTGGTTGTATGCTGTTTTTTTGCAGCGTTAGATGCGAGTGCGCAAATCAGCAAAGAAACAATGAAAGTTCTTGACAACACTTCTGAAAACATTCGGAAGTGCGGAAACGTAAAAGCCACTTTCGTCGCGACCCAATTCAAACGCAAACAGGCGCAAGGCTCTACAAATGGGATGATTTGTATAAGCGGCAGCAAATTGTATATAGACGGTGGTGCAACAAAAATTTGGTATGACGGCAAAACACAGTGGTCCTATTCTTCTTCAACAAAAGAGGTGAATGTGTCCACCCCCTCTAAAAGCGAAGCCGCTAAGATAAACCCTTATTCTTTCATATACCTGTATAAGCAAGGTTATAACGCCAAAATGACGGAAACGACAGTACGCGGCAAAAGCTGCTATGACGTACATTTATATTCAAATATCAAGAGGAACATGAAGTTTGTTTACCTGACCATAGACAAGGTGACAATGCTGCCAATCTGCGTCAGGATGAGCCCTAACGGAAACGATTGGACGCGCATTTCCATATATGATGTTTATAAAAAGCAAAAATTCAGCGCATCCACATTTAAATTTTCCGCAAAGGACTTCCCCAATACGGAAATAATAGATTTAAGATAAAGAATATGGGCAACATAAAATGTCTGATAATTGGTTCTGGTCCGGCAGGATATACTGCAGCTGTTTACGCAGCACGTGCAGGTTTTAGTCCTGTGCTTGTTGAGGGTATGACAAGTGGCGGTCAGCTAACCCAGACTTCAACGGTTGAAAATTTCCCCGGTTTTCCGGACGGAATAGAGGGCTTTGATCTTATGGACAATATGCGCAAGCAGGCGGAGAAGTTTGGCACTAAGATAATCACAAGCTCTGTCGTTTATGTGGATTTTGACGTGCGTCCGTTAAAAACAGTCCTTGATGATAACACTGAATTGTATTCTGACACGGTGATAATAGCTACAGGGGCGACCGCAAAATATCTGGGTCTTGACGATGAAAAAAAATATTCTGGCAAAGGTGTAAGTGCCTGCGCAACCTGCGATGGCTTTTTCTTCCGCAAAAAGGTGGTTGCCGTAGTGGGCGGTGGCGATTCTGCGTGCGAAGAAGCGACATACTTGAGCAACCTTGCAAGCAAAGTTTACATGATTGTACGCAAACCTTTTTTGCGGGCATCAAAGATTATGCAGAAAGAAGTTGCAGAAAACGAAAAAATAGAAATACTTTACAACACCAATACAGAAGCTCTCTATGGTGAAAACAAAATAGAGGGCGTAAAGTTGGTGAGCAATCTGGGACAGGAAAACGAAAAACATTTTGAACTGCCCATTGATGGTTTCTTTTTAGCCATAGGGCATAAGCCAAATAGCGAAATTTTCAGCAAATGGGTGAAGCTCGATGAAAACGGTTATATAATAACAGAAGGCAACAGCACATCAACAGGATATGCAGGGGTTTTTGCAGCAGGGGATGTGGCTGACCCGAATTACCGGCAGGCAGTAACGGCCGCAGCATCGGGATGCCGTGCAGCGTTGGACGCTGAAAAATATTTGAAAACATTATAACGTGTATAAAATCATGAAATTAAAATTCTTAGTTGCGTCAGTCCTCGTGGCTTTTGGAACGGCGAATACCGCTTCGGCGCAAATTTCCAGTATCTTTTCTAAAATCAAATCTGCCATTTCAGAAACTTTGGGAACAAGCTCAAATAATATAGAAGGCACATGGGTGTATTCCGGGGCAGACGTTGAGTTCACCTCAGATAATATTCTTGCCCAAGCAGGAGGCAAGCTGACTTCTGCTAAAATAGAGAAGAGCATAAACAATGCCCTTAACAAGTATGGCATAGCTCCAAACAAATTGTCGCTTACTTTTGGAAAAGACAGCACGTACACTTGCGCGTATTCTTCGCGTACAACCCAAGGAACATATACTTTTACAGATGGTAAACTTTGCCTGAAGCCTTCACAATATTCTGGGAGGACAATAACCACAAATGCCACAGGGGGAAGTACGCTGAAACTGACTTGTGATGCAGACAAAGTTCTTTCCCTTGCGCAAATGATAAGCAGTAAGGTGGCAAGTCAGGGACAAAATTCAACACTTTCCATAATCTCGCAGTTGGCAAAGAACTATAAAGGTATGAAGGTTGGGCTTAAATTCAATAAGAAATAGGAAAAAAAGAGAGAACATAATAAATATTGAGTTGAAAAATAAGTTTATAACAATTTAATTCTGTATCTTTGAAAACCAACAATTGAAATATATTCCCAAGATGGAAACAAACAAAGTAAAAGCCGCAGAAGGCAAATTGGGTGTTATGGTGGTAGGTCTTGGTGCCGTATCCACTACATTCATCACAGGTGTGCTTATGGCACGCAAAGGCTTGGCAAAGCCTATCGGTTCTATGACGCAATACGATAAAATCCGTGTGGGTCGTGGAGAAAGCAAGCAATATAAGCACTATGGCGAAATAGTTCCGTTGGCTAATATGAACGATATTGTGTTCGGAACTTGGGATGCTTATCCCGACAATGCCTACGAAGCAGCTATCAATGCCGAAGTCTTAAAGGAAAAGGATATAAATCCCGTAAAGGACGAACTTGAGAAGATAATTCCGATGAAAGCCGCTTTCGACCACGATTACGCAAAGCGCATTGAGGGCGAAAACATAATGAAGGATGCCACACGCAAGGAAATGATTGAAAACCTGCGTAAAGATATCTGCGACTTTAAGAAAAAGAACGGATGCGAGCGCGTTGTGGTGATTTGGGCTGCATCCACGGAAATATACGTTCCTTACTATGCGCCAGTACACGACTCGCTTGCTGATTTGGAAAATGCTATAGAGGCGAATGACACGGAACACATAGCTCCGTCCATGTGTTATGCGTATGCCGCATTGAAGGAGGATGCGCCTTTTATTATGGGTGCACCCAATACAACGGTTGACATTCCGGCAATGTGGGAACTTGCGGAGCAGACAAAGGTGCCCATAGCGGGAAAAGACTTCAAAACAGGGCAGACTCTCATGAAGTCGGGCGTGGCTCCGATTTTCGGAACGAGGTGTCTGGGTCTTGCAGGTTGGTTCTCGACAAACATACTCGGAAACCGAGACGGTCTTGTGCTTGATGAGCCTGCGAATTTCCGCACAAAAGAGGTTAGCAAGTTGTCCACACTTGAGTCGATACTTGACGGAGACAAGCAGCCCGATCTTTACAAGGACTATTATCATAAGGTAAGGATAAACTATTATCCGCCTCGCAATGACAACAAGGAAGGTTGGGACAATATCGACATTTTCGGCTGGATGGGATATCCCATGCAGATAAAGATAAACTTCCTTTGCCGCGATTCCATTCTTGCAGCCCCATTGCTGCTTGACCTTGTGCTGCTTTCCGATTTGGCTCACCGCAGCGGAAGATACGGAATACAAAGATTCCTCAGCTTCTTCCTCAAGAGTCCGATGCACGACTTTACAAAAGACGAAGTTCCCGTAAACAATCTTTTCCAGCAATATACAATGCTGAAAAATGCCATTCGCGAAATGGGAGGCTACGAGGCAGACGAGGAAATCGACTGACGCGACTGTTTGTAAAAACAAAACATACAGCAATATCATGAAAGCTTCATAGTCTTATTGATATAAGACTGTGAAGCTTTTTCAAAACATAATAAATAAGGACAATAATCATCAAGAAAATGCGTAAAGCAATACTATTTACCTTGCTGGCGGTTTTTGCTTTTGTCTGTGAAGCAAGGGCGCAGAAAGTAAGCGGCGTTGTGGTTGACGCACAGTCAGGGCAAGGTTTGCCATACGTAAACGTGTTTTACGAAGGGAAAGGTGTCGGGGCTATGTCAGACATAAACGGTAATTTCACCGTACCGTATCATAAAGGCTGGACGCAGCTCTCCTTTTCATCCGTGGGTTTCCAAAAGAAGATTGTAACCATTTCCGGACCGATAAACGGTCTTACCGTAAAACTCGACATGGACGCACTGGTAATAAAGGGCGTGAATGTGAAGGGGAAGCGAAAGAAGTACAACAGGAAAGACAATCCGGCTGTGGAGCTTATGCGCAAGGTAATTGCTGCCAAAAAGGGGTATGATTTACGTAAAAGCCATGATTATTTCAGCTATCAGAAATATGTAAAGCGCACTCTTGCGTTCAACGACTTCACAGAAAAGTCTCTCAATGACGAGCATTTCAAAAAGATGCCTTTCCTGAAGAACCGCGTGGAAACTTCTCCCGAAACGGGTAAGCTCATACTGCCTATATCCGTTGACGAAGTTTTTGCAAAACGCATATACAAGAAAGACGGCAACGTTGACAAGACTATAACCGAAGCAAAAAAAAACACAGGCATAAACGAGTTTTTCACAACGGGCGACATTCTTACGACAATGCTCGAAGATGTGTTTTCTGATATAGACATATATAAAAACAACATACACGTTCTTCAAAAGGAGTTTGTAAGCCCTCTCTCTGCCACGCAGGGAATCTCTTTTTACCGCTATTTCATCGCAGACACCGTGGAAGTTGGGGGGCAAAGATGCTACGAAGTAACGTTCACGCCCAACAATCCGCAGGATTCGGGTTTCAACGGCAGTCTTTACATACTTGCCGACGGTTCATATCTCGTTAAAAAAGCCGTTCTGAACATACCCAAGAACAATGATGTGAACTTTGTAAACGATATGCTCGTTACGCAGGACTTTGACAAGCTTCCTACGGGAGAGCATGTGCTTGTGGACGACAACATGATTGTCCAGATAAACGTGGTGGGCTATGTAACCAAAATACACGTAAAAAGAAACACTCACTACAGCGATTTCTCCTTTACGCCCATACCCGACAAGCAGTTCAAGTTTTCAGGCAACGAAAAAACTCTTGCCGACGCCACAACCAAGGACAAGGAATTTTGGGAATCCGTGCGCCCAGTGCCGCTCACCGAGAAAGAAAGCACAATGGACGATTTCCTAAAAGACATGATGAATACAAAAGGCTTCAAGCCCGTCCTTTTTGTCGCCAAGGCGTTTATTGAGAATTTTGTGGAAACTTCAGCAAATCCCGAAAAACCGTCCAAGTTTGATTTCGGCCCTGTAAATACCATTATTTCCAACAATTTTGTTGACGGCTACCGTGTAAGGCTAAGCGGGCAGACCACAGCAAACCTTAACCCTCACATTTTTGCCAAGGGCTATGTGGCATACGGTTTCAAGGACAAGAAAGTCAAGGGCATGGGCGAGCTTACATATTCGTTTAACCGCAAGGACTATCTTCCGAGGGAGTTTCCTGTGAACAATCTGACTTTTACATATAAGTATGACGATGCTTCGCCGTCGGACAAGTTCATGCCCACAGATAAGGACAATGTGTTCACCGCGTTCAAATGGACAAAAGTGAACCACATGAACTATTTGCGCAAATACCGTCTGCTATACGAGCGCGAATGGGGCAACGGACTTAAGCTCACCTCCGAAATAAAGCACGAAGACACCGAACCCACGGCGGCTTTGTTCTACCAACCGCTTGACGGCAACGGTTCGCCTTCGCAAGACCGGAGCCTGTACAAACGCAACATCAAGAACACCGAGATTATGCTTGGGCTTCATTTCCAACCGGGGGCAACGTATATCAACACCAAGCAGAGGCGAATGACAACAAACCATGACACACCCGTATTCGAACTTCAGCATACCATGGGCATAAAGAACTTCTTTGGCGGAGACTACCGGCACAACCTCACGGAAGCCGAAATATACAAGCGTTTCCAGCTTTCGGCTTGGGGAAGAATTGATACGTATCTCAAAGGAGGCGTGGAGTGGAGCAAAGTGCCGTTCCCGCTGCTCATAATGCCTGCGGCAAATCTTTCGTACATAAAGGAAAGGGAAACCTTCTCGCTCATTGACAACATGGAGTTCCTGAACGACAGATATGTGTCGTTGATGACAAGCTGGGACTTGAACGGCGTGATATTCAACAGAATCCCATTATTGCGCAAACTGAAATGGCGCGAATACATAGGGGTTAATATGCTTTGGGGCGCTTTGTCGGACAAAAACAACCCGTTCCTTGAAAAAAATGCCAGCGACAGCCGGCTGTTCTATTTCCCGGGAGAATTTAACAGCGACGGCAAATTTGAATACCAAAGTCATCTGATGGACAAGAACAGGCCATACGTTGAATGGGTTGCGGGAATCCACAACATTTTCAAGATAGTGCATGTTGAATATGTCAGGCGGGTGAATTATTTCCGCCCCGACACCAAGAAATGGGGCATACGTTTCATGATACGAATGACATTCTGAAAACAAGGTCTGATGTAGGGTGATTACATCAGATCTTTTGGAACGGCATCAAATATGTAAGCAGCGGATAAATAGTTCCTCTGAGGCTGGATAAGGTTTGTGTGGTTTGCGGATGCTGTTCTGGGTGTCTCGCAATAGGGCATAATCATGCGCCCGTGAATTGCGCGAAAAACTATATCTGAAAAAAGAAAAACTATGTCCTATGTAGTTTGAATTATATCTGATATAATTTTTCTTACGTCAGACATAATTTCGGCACTTTCTAACATACTAAAAAACAAATCGTTATGCGTGTGGTTTTTATATAGATTTCCTTTTGAAACTCAATGCGTTATGATAGTTTGGATGTATTTGTGGTTTTGTGGTGAATTAGGTGGGGGGTAATATGCGGACAGAGTGCCTGGTGGTATGGCTTACCGCAATAGAAAATAAAGTCATCACTATCAAGGATTGCATACTTTCAATGCTTAAATATTATGGTTCTCTTGTTAAAATAAATCCAACTGTTTTCTATAAACGGAATCTAATGTGTTTCCATCATTATCTTTCCCAACTTTCCAGCCGTTATTACAGCAGCCGGTACAGAAATCTGCGGCAGTGCTGGGACTCGAAAAGGTTTTATCCGATTTCAATACCCATATCCCGTTTTCCTTGGCGGGTGTAGTCTTGAAGCATCTTTTTTCGCTTTTCTTTCCATTTGAAAGAAGGGGTCATTGCTGGGGATATGATGCTTCCTTTCAAAACGGAAAATCCATTGGAGCTATAAAAACCTTTTGCATTGCATCCTCTGCCTTTTATGTGAAACAAACGCTCGCTTTTGGCTTGTGAGATTTCGAAGATATTACAGCCAATGAATGATGCCAGAAACTTTACATCTTTGAAAAATTCATCCATAGAGTCTTGTTGATACTCCGGAAGATTTGGCGCTTTAGGGATTTGTTTATTATCGCTTAAAACAAAAGCGTTTGCTTTCTTTGCTTCAGCTATCGCTTTATACTCTAAGTATTGTACATCTACTTTAGTCATGTCGGCATCTTTCGATACGAATATGAGAGCTTTTTGCCAAAACGCTTTTTTGCTGTCGTGGTCTTTTACACGGTCCCTGAAGTTTTCGGTCTCACCGATATATGCCTGCGGTTTGGTTGATTCGTCTTCCCCCGGCAATATATAAAACGCAGGTTTTTGCAACTTCTCTTGTGTGTTTAGATAAGAGAGGTTAGAACGTGGCACGACAAACATTTGGCAAATCTTGTTGCTAATGAATGCGTATTGAGTTCCTTTTGGATCTCCGTCAATTAAATATGTTGTTACAGTCTTGCCCATTGTTGTTTAACCTCTGTGATATTGATGAATATGTGCTAATCATTGGTAATCATCCCTTACTTTCCGACGCAGAATGTTTATTTCCCCACGCAGAATGATATTTTATGTGATAATTTATTGATATACAACTATATTTTGTTGTGGGCGGATTGTTGGAGGGACAAACTGGGGACAAAATTTTGCGTGCCAAAAGAGAGGAAAACAATAAGACTCATAGAAATAAGAGACGTTGAAAGTTAAGAGACATTTTTTTTGTCCCTCGTTTTTCTTTCGCTTGTCCCCGGTTTGTCCCTTGTGTTGGAAGTTTGGTTTTGCAACATTTCTAAAATGTCCAAGTCTATGATAAAAGCAGGTTTAGTTTGGTTTTTGTATATCTAATCAAGTTCTAAACTAAACCTCTTATCGAGTGAGTCGTTCACAAAAGCCTGTTGTGCCTTTTTCTTTTGGCAGGCAAAAGAGGCTGCTGCTTTTTGTTTATATGTACTTATTCAATTCAGAAACCAACAGGTGAACCGTTGTGGAAGATTCCTCTAAAGCCGGATTGCCTTGTGACATTTCCGCTAATACGCTTTCAGCGTTTCTAATGGCCTGAGTTTGCATCCCAACAAGTCTGTTGTACGTTATGGCACCAAATCCTTCGTTTTTAGAATATGGTATTCCTGTCAGTTTGGTAAGCATTCCGGCATAATTGTTTCTGTGTAGCGTACCTTTATAAAGATTGAAGTGCAGAAGAAACCAATACTCGAATGCCTGATTACTATATGCGACTTTGAATCCGTTCTTATGGGCAAGGATGATGGCTTGGTTAAAATCCTTGGCAGGAAAATCATCTTTGTCAAACACTACCCAGCATTGGTCGTAAAGACGTTTTTTTCTTTTGGTCAGTCTCCTTTATGCTGATGGCTTTGTTTACCAGGCTGATTGTATTCATAGCCTGTCCTGCAGCCTTGACTGTTGCCGTGGTCACACGGAATGCCTTGAAATAATCCGGTTCTGTACGTACTCCTTCGCAAACAATCAGGAATGATTGCTTGACATTTCTTATTCCCTGACGACGGATAAGGTCACTTTTTCGGTGGTCTTTTTTATTTCGCTGTCCCATAATTACTTCTGATTTTTAAAGACATTCTCCATATCTCCAATTATAGGAGTAGCACCATACCTGCCTTGCAGGTAATCTTTCTCAAAAGGCGAGGTTCTACGGACTTTGTATTCTGCCAATGAATAAGCTTCAGTCGCTCCAAAATTATCTTTTTGCGTGAACCAGATCTGATCTCGGCGAAATAAATCCGCACTGAGCAAAAAGGTATCGTGCGTTGTGAAAAGCAACTGCGCTCCTTTTGGATTTGTTTCGGAAGAATTGAATAAAGTGACAATCTTTCTGATTAACAGCGGGTGTAGTTTGGAATCTAACTCGTCAATCACGATGCGTTTTCCGTTATCCAACGCGTCAATGATGGGATATGCCAAAGAAAAATATTTTATGGTACCTTCGGACTCATTGCCGTTGAAGGAAAAAGCCACGTTATTGATTTCTTTTCCGTTATCATCATATTGACGGTAGTTGCTTACGATACGATTGTCAATTTTGGTAATGCTTTCAATGCCCAAATCTGCGTATTTTGCAAAAGCTGTAATGCGATTACGGAGGACTTCATCATCCAGATGTTTGATGGCTTGCTGCCATAGCTTTTCATCTTCGCTACAAAAGAGTACCTGCATATCGTTCAGCCATTGCAGGATGGCAACGGCTTTAGGGTCATTGAACTGGGCAGCAGTTGACAATAACAGAGCATTGTCCCTCACCATCTTTTTATTTACCAATTCTTGCAGTAAAGAGCTTTTGGAGTGGACTGCCGTACTTTTGTTTTCACGGTAGAATATCTCAACTTCTTTGGCTCTTTTCCTATTGGCCCGTTGATATAACCACTCTGTGCAAACAGCCGTATCCGTTACTTCAAAGCCATAACGGTAGATCGTGTCTCCATTTGTAAATGTAGCCTCCATAGTCGTAGGCTCTCCGGCTGTGGTGGAATTCAGACGGAAATTTTCCACTCCAATGTGTTCTCCGGCTTGACTGTCCTTGAAGGAGTCCGCGATAAAGCGTTTGTAGAAGCTAATGGCTTTTAGTAAATTGGATTTTCCAGAAGCATTGGCTCCGTATATCACAGCACTTCGTAAAAGGGATATCCCAGTATCTGACAGAGGAATAGTATCGTTGGGTTCAGAGAGATTTTCTCTGAGTGTTGAAGCTACAAATGATAATTTCAATTCATCTTTTATGGACAGGTAGTTGCTGACACAAAATTCAAGAAACATATAGCAAACTTTGATTTATGTAAGATTTCTGCAAATATACAGCTTTTCTTAGATAAAACGGTGAGAAAAGTTGAATTGTTGGCTATGTTTACTCCTTCTAACGAAATTCACTTTGACCTTCCCTGAGAATGGTTGGCACTTTAGAGGTTGTTTAACTGATATACTTTACAGCATCTCTGAACCGGTTTACATCAACTGTTCTTCTTTTGGCAGAGGCACCTTTCATAGTTCAGTGAAAAGAATTATGCTGGATTATTTGTCTATGGGCGGGAAAATTGTTACATTTGACATATCATTCTATGTGATAGCTGAGTTTATTGCAGATAATGCATAATATATTATGGAATACAGTTTTGATATATTCGACAAGAATCCCGAGCGTCTGGCGGCGATACTGGCGGAGAACTGCCGGAAGCGCAGGTTAGACAGGGGGCTGAGCAGACGCAGCCTCTCTGAAATGACGGGCATCCCGGAGCCTACGCTCGAACGTTTTGAGACCAAAGGGAAGATTTCCCTTGAATCATTCCTTAAATTGGTTGTCGAGTTCGGCTGGTTTGACGAGATGAGCGCAATCATGAGTAAAAGCAAGTTCACCACAGGTGAGGAGCTTGAAACCATAAACAAGAACCAAGGAAGACAGAAAGGACGATGAAGGAGATTCTGAAAATCAAAGTCTCATTGGACGAGCGCACTGTCGGCACTTTGCAGATGACACCTGAAAGAGACCGTTGTGTGTTCGAGTACGATAAGGAGTGGCTTGCAACCGGATTCTCGATCTCCCCATGGGAACTGCCTCTCCAGACCGGCCTTATATACTCAAAGGAAAACAGCTTCGGTGGCGGATTTGCCACATTCGAGGACAGTATGCCGGATGGCTATGGCCTTTACCTGCTCGACAGGATGCTCCGTCGTGAAGGAAGTTCGTTGGGCGAGTTGTCTCCTCTTCAAAGATTGTCATTGGTAGGCGGTTCCGGGATGGGAGCACTCTGCTATAAGCCAGAAGCGTCCAAAGGACATATCGCCGCCATCACGGACAGCGACTTTGACGAACTCCAGCGCAAGGCTCTTGATGTACTCTCTGAAAAAAGTGATGCCGATGCGTCTTTCCTGTACTACAACAGCCGCAATTCGGGAGGAGCGAGGCCCAAGGCTGTGTACAAGGCTGCTGACGGCTCGGACTGGATTGTGAAGTTCAGGCATGTCTACGACCCATCAGACATCGGTCGGATTGAATTCCAATACATGAGAACGGCGCAGAAATGTGGAATTGACATCCCGGAAATCCGCCTTTTCGATGATCGCTACTTTTCAATCAAAAGGTTCGACATAAAGGAAGGCCGGCGCATACACACGCTCACGGCGGCAGCCCTTCTGCGGTCTGATTTCCGCACTCAAAGCATAGACTACATAAATCTTCTTGCCCTGACCGGTTATCTTACCCAAGACCCGATACAGGTGGAACAGATATTCCGCAGGATGGTATTCAATGTGGTATGTGCCAACAAGGACGATCACTCCAAGAACTTCAGTTTCCTCTGCGAAGACGGCAAATGGTCACTTGCCCCCGCATACGACATCACTTACTCCCCGGATGGCACCAGAGGCGAACATGCGACATCGGTCAAATATTCGGGCAATCCAAGCCTTGAAGACATCATTTCCGCCGGCACAGGCATCCGCATAAGCCGGAAACGCTGCATTGAAATCATTGAAGAAATCGAATCCGTCTGCAAAGCGGAACTTGATGTTGATAAGATAGTCAACCTGAAATGATGGCATACTTCCTTACAAGTCCAGCTCGACTCGCATTCTGACCTTATCTTCTTCTTTTGGTCAGCCCCTTTCTATTCTTGTGAAGTCCGTCTTTTTTACGGGCTTCCTCTTCTCCTGTCATATCCATAGGCGTGCTGCACCGGCTTTCGGCCTGCCTGATAAGAATTGTGTCGCAAAGGTACCTGTCATGCCGTTCTTGTCTGCAAGGTCATAGTCTTACGATTCTTTGCCAAAATCTCCACCGCTGTGGGGCAGCAGTTGTATTTTGCCCTAAACCTTGCATACAGAGCCATGACACCTTTTGAGGCGACATAATTCAATCAAGCCCGAAAGTAGAAAAGGCTACATGAGGGAAAAGTAAAACTTAAATAACTGCGATTATGGCAAATTATGCGACTAACATCTTCTACGCAAGTACGGAGAACGAGAAAGACCTTGATAAGGTGGAGAAATTTTTGGATGACACCTTTGGCGACTGTTACTTAGACAGAGGTGAAGATTACATAGAGGGGGAGTTTTCCTCGAAGTGGGATTATCCTGAAAAGGAGATAAACGTGATGATTTCTCTTTTGGAGGACAAAGACATAATCTACATCCGAGTGCTGACACACGAACTATGTAACGAGTATGTAAATTTCCAAGTGTTCTCAAACGGAGAATGGTCATACAGATAACCCTAAAAATCAATCGGACTATGTTTTACAAGGAAGAACAGGCAACAGATATTATCGGGTGTCTTTGCACTTTACTGAACCCCTATGGTGGATATACGGATGGCGAAGTGGTTGGCGATTACGGCTATGAGATAGTGGTAAGGTTCACCAACTGCAAGGAGGTGGTAGAATACCGTGATGAAGTGCTAATCTATGACTAATGGAGGATTGCTTTATGATGACACCAATAGCAACAAGGTTTGTGGATTGGGATATTCCCGAACTTTCAACCCTGCGAGACTGCAAGGTCTATAAATTGAGAGAGCAACTCAATGAGGGTACGCCAATGAGCCGACAGCAGAAGAATTGGCTGACGAGCAGCGTGAACAGCAATGTTTATTTCAAAAGGTCTGTTCCGCTTATGGGCTATCGTTTTGACTTCTCGGATATACTGAAACGCTTTTTTGTCAAGCAATATGGGCATATTGCCGAATACTATGCTGTGGACAAGACCGCTTTACGGACATTCCTTTGCGGTCGGATTGATGAAATGATTGAGATAACAGATTAAAAGAAAGATTATGCTGTACGATTACAGAAAAGAAAGCAAAATGCCTATGCTTCTGACATTGGCGAATGGCAAGACCATTGAGGGCGAATTTATTGATTTGCGGATTGCCACCGAAACCTTGCCCAAGGGTAAACTGTGGTATCACATCCGACATACGGACGATGATTGGAGTGAACCAGCCTCTCTGAAAAACGGCTGTGTAGTGGTCAATTTCTGTGGCACACTCATTTGTGACCCTATCATTGATTTCCCTTGTGGCGAGGAACTGGAGATAAAAGAATGGTCATACCTGAACTGAACGACATCTGGCAAAATGGCAATGTGGGGCAATGCTCCACATTGCTGTGTCCACGCCATTTGGAAATACATATTCCAATGGCATCAACTTTTATAATTGGGGCTTGCAAGGCAAGCCGTTCTTCCTCTTATATATTCATCTTTGACTGTCAAGTCTCCTTTTGTATATATGGCATTTCATATTTCGCAATGGCAACCGGGCTGCTTTGTTCAACGAGCACCGGACTTCTTGCCATTGTATTCTTTGCCTTGATTTCTCCGGTTCTGTCGGTAATGTAGAAGCGGCTATTCTGATGCTGGTTTCCGCGATCGTCGTGTGCCATTCTGTTCTCCGGCTATCCCTTCCATAGCAAAGTACCTTGGGTTGTGCAGCGTCATAACGGATTCAGTATTACGGCATCCACGTTGAGAGGACATACTGGATTCCTCGCTTCATCACTCTGCTCCTTTTGGATTTACAGCCGAAATGTGCCTGGAACTTTATGTCTGCGGGCGGATGCAGTCCTGTGTCCGCGAACCTCGCTCACTTGTTTATTCATCAATCCATATCGTTACAGCTTTTGGTCGAGTTGTTCCTCATTTTTCCGTTGCAAAGTTAGTATGCAGCCGGGGACGGCTTGAAAGCCTTGGCCAATGGCGTAGCCTCACAAATCTTCCTTTATCGGGCCGGAGGTTTTGACGGCTTACGCTGACAAAAATAAAGAGTATTTGATTGCTAACCTTGTCGCAACCCAGTAACTGCACTCACTTATATAGGCAGCGTAAAAATAATTTAATCAACAACTTAAAGCATTGTAACATGAAACAGATTGAGAACAATTTCGCAGTATCAGGATTCGTAGGTAAGGACGCAGAAATCCGTCAGTTCGCAAACGCAAGCGTGGCGCGCTTCTCATTGGCAGTAAGCCGTCAGGAGAAGAGCGGCGAGGAAACGAAACGTGTGTCCGCTTTCATTAACGTGGAAGCCTGGCGCAACAACGCCAACACCGATTCGCTTGCCCAAATCACCAAGGGTGCCCTGCTCACAGTGGAGGGCTACTTCAAACCCGAAGAATGGATTGACAAGGATGGCGTGAAACACAGCCTCATCGTCATGGTCGCAAACAAGTTCTACCAGACACCCGACAAGGAGGAAACTCCTGAAGATCCGGAAAAGAAAGCGAAAAAAGGCAAGAAATAACTCCTGCCTCGTTCCGACAAACAAAGCGGCTTCGGTCGCTTTTGTTTTTGCTCGTATGTTTACCTGTTATACATCTATGGGTTGCCCATTATAAGTTTTCACCCATCCCGTAAACGGCTTCTTCTACTTTTCTTCGAGAGACTTGCTTGGCTGCGCAATGTTGCACGTTGCTCCTCTTTCGCAAGACACTCTGCCGAAATCGCCCGATACAAAAAGATTTGCCAACCGCTCCAAGACTTTGTTCTCTCCCGGTAGGCAAAACATTTTGTTGTTTATCGGGCTTACAGAAGAAACTCGTTTACTGCCCGCCCTTTGACTGGGTTGATATTTTCGACAATAGGGAGAATTAAATACTGACTTTTATGTCCCTCGCTATGCCAGGAACGACTGGCATAGGCTGCATTTTGTTGGTTGAATCTTACCTGTCCCGTTGGAAGTCGCTTTTGCTCCAGCCTCCGAATATCACTTTCAAGATTTTGATGAACACCCACAATCCCAATACTGTAATGATTACTTCTCCCATATCATTGATTTATTTCTTGTTACAACTTGTAAAGATACGAAAAAAAATCGCAACATAAACGAATGCATAATGTTAGATATCAGTACGATATATGGTTATTTTAGTTTCTTCCAATATGGTTCTAGCTTGGTTTGCAGGAAACCTATGACTTCAGGAAAAGTCAGTTCTTGTTGAAGTTTAAGTTTCTTGGCAAACGAGTTCC
>ERZ808258.17-NODE-17-length-148975-cov-8.703297_pt1 | contig 148975 bp, 110 predicted proteins | sample MGYA00521280_ERZ808258 | MGnify/ENA primary metagenome ERZ808258 (study PRJEB31516, sample SAMN03275585) | gut metagenome | biome: mammalia-associated habitat; material: feces | host: Papio cynocephalus | place: Kenya | collected 2012-07-19 ...
TCCCCCGAGGAGGAGTGAGGCTTTTTGCCGTTGCACTTCTTATCTGAATCTTTCCGCCGATGATTGCGGAAAAGTTTCGCTAATAAAAGTTGCGGCATCGGCGGAATATGCCTAACTTTGCAGAGCCGTGCGCCTTGTACGTCCGGCACCCTATACGTATTCGGGTTCGCCCGGCTCGTACAACCGACAACAACAAAACAATTATAAAAACTATTCTCTATTAACTTAATCATCTTTTTATGTGGTTATTTAGCTCATCTATAGGACGAAAGTTCGTGATGGCCGTTACCGGTCTGTGCCTCGTCCTATTCGTAACCTTTCACGTGCTGATGAACTCGGTAGCGCTGCTGTGGCCCACGGCTTACAATGCCGTGTGCGAATTTCTCGGCGCCAACTGGTATGCCCTGGTCGCTTCCATCGGCCTGGCCGCACTGTTTGTCATCCACATCGTGTATGCATTGTGGCTGACGCTGCAAAACCGTCGTGCTCGCGGCAATGATCGCTACGCCGTCACCTCGCGCCCTGCTCAAGTCGAATGGTCCTCCAAGAACATGCTTGTGCTCGGCTTCGTAGTCATCGCCTTCCTGCTGCTCCACCTGTGGCAATTCTGGGCTAAGATGCAGCTCGCCGAAATCATTCCTTCGCAAATCGCCGGAGTGACTACTGTTGACTTCGCCGGAGCTCCCGCCAACCCCGCTATGGGTACCATGTTCCTGCAAGCAGCTTTCAGCAATTTCTGGGCTCCCGTATGCTACCTGGTGGCTTTCGTAGCCCTGTGGTTCCACATGACCCACGGCTTCTGGAGCATGTTCCAAACTGCAGGCTGGGACAACAACACCTGGCTGCCCCGCCTCAAAAGCATTTCCAACTGGTGGACATCCATCGTGATAGCCCTCTTTGTATGCCAGATATTCGTCTTCACATATCGCGCACATACCAACTACTACGCCGAGAACGAAGCACTGCAGACCCAGTATGCCGAGGCTTGGAACAAAGAAGCCAAGGCCTTGACCGCCGAATTCGAAGCCGGACTGATGGAGCTCATCGCCCCCCAAATTGCAGTGATGAACAACGAGACGTCGTCTCCCGAGGCTCGTATGAATGCCAGTCGTGAAGCCGGAGAAGCTCAGTCGAAGTACATCCAAGACAACGGCGAAGCATTCCTCAAAAAAGCCGAGGCAGTACAAAGCGCTTTCAACGCTCAGTGCCCCAAGGCAGCTCCCGGTCAGGAAATGCAGGCTCTCAACCAGATGATAGGCGCCGTACGCTCCATGCTTCCCAAGCAGGTACCCGCCGAAATGATCCAACCCCAACAATAACATAAACCACTGACAGCAATGGCAGATCTCAAAAATCTCGAGGGTATGATAGACTCTACCCCCATCATGCAGGAATTCGCCGACATCGAATCGTCGAAGCTCCCCGAGTACCAGATAGACTCGAAAATTCCCGAAGGTCCCGTCGCCGAGAAGTGGACCAACTATAAAGCTCACCAGAAACTCGTCAATCCCGCCAACAAGCGCCACTTGAGCGTTATCGTTGTCGGCACCGGCCTGGCAGGCGCCAGCGCCGCCAGTACCCTTGGCGAAATGGGCTTCAATGTGCTCAACTTCTGCATCCAGGACAGCCCCCGTCGTGCACACTCCATCGCCGCACAGGGTGGTATCAACGCCGCCAAGAACTATCAGAACGATGGCGACAGCGTATATCGTCTGTTCTACGACACCGTCAAGGGCGGAGACTTCCGTTCGCGCGAAGCCAATGTATACCGTCTGGCCGAAGTGTCCAACAATATCATCGACCAATGCGTGGCACAGGGCGTTCCCTTTGCACGCGAATACGGCGGCTTGCTGGCCAACCGTAGCTTCGGCGGCGCACAGGTGAGCCGTACATTCTACGCCAAAGGCCAGACCGGTCAGCAGCTGCTGCTGGGCGCCTACTCATCGCTCAACCGTCAGATCCAAAAAGGTACCGTTAAGTCCTTCAACCGTCGCGAAATGCTCGACCTGGTCATCATCGATGGCCGCGCTCGCGGTATCATCGTCCGCAACCTCATCAATGGTAAGCTCGAGCGCTACAGTGCACATGCCGTGGTACTTGCTACCGGCGGTTACGGTCGTGCCTTCTTCCTGAGCACCAATGCCATGGGCTGCAACGGCAGCGCTGCCGTACAGGCATTCAAGCACGGCGCTTATCTGGCCAACCTCGCCTTCACACAGATACACCCCACCTGTATCCCCGTACACGGCGAAGACCAGAGCAAGCTGACCCTGATGTCCGAGTCGCTGCGTAACGACGGCCGCATCTGGGTGCCCAAGAAGAAAGAAGACGCCGAAGCAATCCGCGCCGGCAAACTCAAACCCACCGACATCCCCGACGAAGATCGCGACTTCTACCTGGAACGTCGCTATCCCGCCTTCGGCAACCTGTGCCCCCGCGACATCGCATCGCGTGCCGCCAAGGAGCGCTGTGACGCCGGCTATGGTGTAGGTACCGGCAACGCCGTATATCTCGACTTTAAGTACGCCATCGAGCGTCTTGGCGAGGACGTCGTTCGCGACCGCTACGGCAACCTCTTTGATATGTACCAGATGATCTCCGATGACAACCCCTACGAGACCCCGATGATGATCTTCCCCGCCAGCCACTATACCATGGGCGGCATCTGGGTGGACTACGAATTGCAGACCTCCATCAAGGGCCTCTTCGCCATCGGCGAATGCAACTTCAGCGACCATGGCGCCAACCGTCTCGGCGCTTCCGCGCTTATGCAGGGCCTGGCCGATGGATACTTCGTGCTGCCCTACACAATGCAGAACTATCTGTCCGACCAAATCAAGGTCGCTTGCCCCGGCACCGATTCGCCCGAATTTGACAAGGCCGAGCAGGGCGTACGCGACCGTATCGCCCGCCTGATGGCCATCAAGGGTACCAAGTCCCCCGACCAAATCCACAAACGTCTGGGCCACATCATGTGGAACCTCGTGGGTATGGGCCGTACACTACAAGGCCTGGTAGAAGCTACAAAAGAAATCGAGGAAGTTCGCAAAGAATTCTACAGCGACCTGCGCATCGTAGGCGAAGCCGAAGACCTCAATACCGAGCTCGAAAAAGCCCTGCGCCTCGAGGACTTCCTCGTGATAGCCAAGATGATGGCAATCGATGCCCTCAACCGCAACGAAAGCTGCGGCGCACACTTCCGCGAAGAATATCAGACCGCTGACGGCGAGGCCGCCCGCAACGACAAAGACTATATGTACGTCGCCTGCTGGAAATACGCCGGCGAAGGCGCCAAGCCCATACTGCTCAAGGAACCCCTAAAGTACGAGGCAATACACGTGCAGACCCGCAACTATAAGTCCTAACCTCACCCCCAATCACACAGAACACAATTATGGAAAAGACTATAAGCGTAAACCTGCGCATTTGGCGCCAGCGCGGCCCCAGAACCAAAGGGCAATTCCAAAACTACCACCTCGACAACGTCTCCACCGGCAGCAGCTTCCTCGAGATGCTCGATATGCTCAATCAGCATCTTGTCGAAGCCGGTGAAGAACCCGTAGTATTCGACAACGACTGCCGCGAAGGCATCTGCGGTATGTGCTCGCTGTACATTAACGGCCACCCCCACGGCCCCGTACAAGGTATCACCACCTGCCAGCTGCACATGCGCAAATTCAACGATGGCGACACCATCACCATCGAACCGTGGCGCTCGGCCGCATTCCCCGTCATCCGCGACCTCATGGTCAGCCGCAACGCCTTTGACCAAATCCAGCAGGCCGGCGGTTACGTATCCTTCAACACCGGTGGCGCACCCGATGCCAACGCCATACCCATCTCCAAAGAGGTGGCCGATATGGCAATGGATAGCGCTACTTGCATCGGCTGCGGCGCATGTGTCGCTGCCTGCAAGAACGGCTCGGCTATGCTCTTCGTATCCGCCAAGGTCAGCCAGTTTGCACTGCTGCCCCAGGGTCAGGTAGAACGCGCTCGCCGTGCCCGCGCAATGGTACGCAAGATGGACGAACTCGGCTTCGGCAACTGCACCAACACCGGCGCTTGCGCCGCCGAATGCCCCAAGAACATTCCTCTGAGCAACATCGCACGCCTCAACCGCGAGTACCTCAAGGCCAAGTTCAAAGAGTAATACCTAAGCCGGTTTAGCCGGCGTCCGATAGGGTGCTCCGAGAATTTCGGACACTCCGAATAGATGCACGTCCCCGCATGAGCCGCTACGCGGTATGGTGGGGACGCGCTGCGTCTTTCCCGGTTCCCACAGCCGACTTTTCGGTGGGGAGGCAGACAATGAAAGGGACAATGAGGCAGGGTAGTGTTCCTAAGGTTCTTAAAGTCTCTAAGGTCCGTAGAGTCTCTAAGGTCTCTAAGGTCTCTAAGGTCCTTAGAGTCTCTAGAGTCTCTAGAGTCTCTAAGGTCTCTAAGGTCTCTAAGGTCTCTAAGGTCCTTAGGGCCCCTAAACCCCTTACCTCCCACTTGAGATTTAACCGGATTGGTCAAAATGGCGTATATATTAGCCTTTTGGGCGACTGATTAGGTAGCAATTAGGCAAAAATGCCTAACTTTGTAATCTAATTGTGTACGCGGAAGTACGCTTCAGTTACGAAACTAATAGCTAAGTGATTATGAATAAAAGAATTTTAGTCGCCGTGATTGGCGCCGTAGTTTCTTTGGGCTCGTGGGGAGAGACCTTCGAGTTGTTCAGCTTTGGCAATTTTGACCAATGGTTGACCCGCAATATTAAGGAATCCAAGCTTTTGGGCGGCCATACCAAACAATTGTATGCCATCGCTCCTACCGGAACGGATAATAGCGGCAAGGCATATACCAACCGCGGCGGATCGCCGTGGGCCACTTCGAACGTTCTGGCCAAGCCTGCCGGCGTCACCAAGGCATCCAATGCCGTCTATCCCGAGGCTCGCGGCAAAGGCAAATGTGCCAAACTTGTATGCCAATACGAACACTGCAAAGCCATCGGTATGATAAATGTAGATGTCGTTGTCGGCGGTTCGATATTTCTGGGCAAGATGACTGAGCCCATCACTTCCACCAAAAATCCGTATAGCAAGATGGAAATGGGTATGCCGTTTACCCGTCGCCCCAAGGCCTTGCGATTCGATTATAAAGTCTCCGTACCTGCGGGCAATACTCGCGTGTACTCTTCCGGTTTCGGCAAGAAAAAAAACATAGCCGGCAGCGACAAAGCCGTGGCCATAGTACTTCTGCAACATCGTTGGGAAGACAGTAAAGGCAACCTCTATGCCAATCGCGTCGGCACCGGATACGAAGCTTTCGGACATAGTGAATCATGGACCAATAAACACGATGTACATATAACGTACGGAAAGAGCACCTACGGACTTATTCCGTCAAATCGCAGCTATTATGCAAAGAACTCAAAGGGCAAGATGGTCCCCGTCAAGGAAGCGGGATGGGACCCGAATGCCAAGCCTACGCATATTATCGTGATGTTCTCGGCCAGCAGCGGCGAGGCATATGTAGGCACCATCGGCCTTACCTTCTGGGTGGACAATGTAGGCCTTGTATATTGATACACAGTATTTAACCGAAACAAGATAACGCCTTGTGCGATATGTCCGGGGTGGCCGCCATTCCGGACATATCGCATATAAGCGGCGATATGGAAAGTTGATTAGAAATACCTCAATATGCGAATAGTTATACAAAGAGTAAGTCGGGCGTCCGTGACCGTCGAAGGACACGGAACGGTGTCGTTCATCGATGCCGGGATGTTGGTTCTGGTGGGTGTCGAAAATGGTGATACCGAAGAAGATGCCCGATGGTTGGCCGGTAAAACCGCGGCGCTGCGCATTTTTGATGATGACGCCGGAGTGATGAACCGCAGCATCCGCGATGTTCAGGGCGAAATAATAGCCGTGAGCCAATTTACGCTGACGGCCTCGACACGTCGCGGCAATCGTCCGAGCTATATACGCGCCATGCGAGGCGATGAGGCTGTGGCACTGTACGATGCCTATTGCCGTCAATTGCAGGCCGATAGCGGCATTGCGGTCGGCCGAGGTATTTTCGGCGCCGATATGGATGTGGCTTTACATAACGATGGTCCCGTCACCATCATCATCGACAGCCGTTTGCGCGAATAATCATCGCCCTACGGCATATATCACGTTCGTGAAGTGGCCGGGTGGGTGAGGCGTGGAAAAAGGTGGAAATATGGCCCGGGTTAAAGTAATTTAGGGCGCATAAGGGTTGGAGTGTCGCATATTTTGTGTAACTTTGCTGATTGCAAGAGTATGCCGTTGCGGCAATGAGCGGCAAGTGGCATCAACACCATATAACGAGACACAAAAGCACGAGCCATAAGATAAAAAATGAAACGCATACTGACCACGCTTTTTTCCGTAGCCGTAGCCGCTATTGCGGTTTCGGCACAGACAGTTACAGCCGTCACGACAGCTGCCGGCACGCTAAAGTCCGTACTTACAACCGCGCCCGACAAGGTCGCGACCCTCATAGTGAAGGGACCTGTGGATGCCGGTGATTTGGAATTTATAAACACCAAGATGACCTCGCTCGAAAGCCTTGACCTCAAGGCCGCGACCATTGAGGCATACTATGGTGCCGGACACGACATCAACGGGATACAACGCTACGATGCCAATTACGTGCCCGAGATGATTTTTGCCGGGCTTAAGGCCAAGACACTCACGCTGCCGACAACAGAAAAGCTGCGCATAGGCGAGGCTGCTTTTGTCGGAGCGGCACTTACGACTGTGACCATCCCGGCTAATGTCGGTATGGTGGGTGACGGCGCCTTTGCCGGATGTCCGGCGCTGACGTCCGTAGTCGTAAAGACAAACACCGGTCTGGGTACGGATATCTTCGCCAACTGTACATCCTTGACCAAGGCCGATATCTCGGCGTTGACCGAAGTGCCCATGCGTATGTTTGACGGCTGCACCATGCTGTCCGATGTGATCGTTAATCCAAACTACACCGCAATAAGTAGCGCAGCCTTCCGCGGATGCAAGGCTTTGAAATCCTTCGATTTTGTCTCGACGCTGACATCCTTGCAGACTTCCGCCTTCGAGTGTTCGGGCCTGCAAAAAGTGGATATGACAGCATGTCAGAACCTATTCGCCATAGGGAAGTATGCTTTTGCCAATTGCAATGACCTAACTGAGGCTATGTTTGCGGACAATATTGTGAACATCCTCGATGGTGCACTTTTCAATTGCGACAAATTGACTAAAATCCAACTGCCGGCCGGTATTAGTGGTATCAGTACCGCCATGCTGTCTAACACGCACATAGCCGGCAAATTAGAACTGCCTAAAATGTTGATGTCCATAGGCGACTACGCTTTGACCGGCTGCTCCGTTTCGGAATTGGACATACCCGCTTCGGTGTTCTATCTCGGCGATGAGGCTATGTCCGATATGTCCGAGCTGAAGCGCATTGATGTCTCCAAACACATCTCTATCCCGTCCATCGGCGCGGACGTATGGTCAGGCGTGGATCAGTCTGGGGTGAAGTTGATTGTAGCCGATGATATGTATGGCGAATTCAAGACCGCCGAGCAGTGGAAAGAATTTGATATCGAGATGGTAAGCGGTACGGACGACATTGCCTCCGAGACCGCAGACGTATCTGTCAAGGGTCGTTTCGAAGGCACGGACCTGCATATTGTAGCTGCCGGAGTCTTGATAAATCGTGTCGAGTTGTATGACGTCTCGGGTGCACTGCTGACGGCAGTCGATACATCCGAGAATGAAATTGTAATTCCGACAGCGGACTACTCGACGCGCGTATATGTAGTCAATGTTCTCTTGGCCAATGGAAACCGCGCGGCAGTCAAGATAATGCGTTGACGGCGACATACGTCGGCATCGCAAGTGAGACGGCGCGTAAAAGAAGTGTCTTAACTTACGCGTGAAGTCTCCTAACCGATTGAAAGAAATTTAGATATGGGAAAGAATAAGTTGCGCAAGTTTGCCGAGATGGAGACCATCCCCTTTGTCTTCCAGTATCCTTACGGGCGTCTTGTCTCGGAAGGAACGCACGAGGATACTTGCGGCCGTAGCCCGATGACGGCGACCGATGTGGCCGAGCGCTCGACATTCCCGCTGCGAGGCCGCTGGCACAGCGATTTCTTTCGCAATGACGGGCCTATAGTGCTCGAATTGGGTTGTGGCAAAGGTGAATACACAGTAGCACTGGCTCGTCGTTTTCCCGAGGCAAATTTCATAGGGGTTGACATCAAAGGCGCACGAATGCACTCCGGAGCTACGGCTGCGCGCGACCTCGGACTGACCAATGTAGCCTTTGTGCGCACATCCATCGAGCTTCTTGAGGCCTTCTTCGCTCCGGGCGAAGTTGACCATCTGTGGATCACCTTCCCCGATCCACAGATGAAGAAAGTGCGCAAGCGCCTGACTTCCACGCGCTTCCTGCAAATGTATCGTCGCTTGACGGGCGCCGAAGGCAGCGTGCGGCTCAAAACCGACAGCCCCTTCCTGTACACCTATACTCGCGAGTTGGTGCATCTCAACGGCTTGCCCATATATGCCGATATACCCGACCTATATGCCCCGGGGGCAGATATTCCGGACAATATGTCCGGCATTATGGACATATGCACCCATTACGAACGCCAGTGGCTTGACCGCGGGCTTACCATCAAATACCTGCACTTCGGCCTTCCGAAAGACGAGGATGCGCCGCTTGTCGAATACACGGAGGACATCCCCGAGGATACATACCGCAGCTACAGTCGCGGTCAGGTGCAGTGTCCGGATATATGTCAGGCACCGCTAGTGAAAGACCTTGATATGCCCTAATTACTCTCAGTATTATGAACACCGACACAATTTATCCCAATCTTGTCCTTGATGCCCTGCGCACCGTGCGCTATCCCGGTACAGGCAAGGACATTGTCAGCGAAGGTATGGTGGCCGATGATATCCGCATTGATGGTCGCCGTGTGTCCTTCTCCATAGTTTTTGAAAAGAATACCGACCCGTTTGCCCGTTCGGTGGTGCGCGCTGCCGAAGCCGCCATACTGGCGCATATAGGCGAGGACGTCGACATAAAAGGTAATATTGCCATAGCCACCAAGGCTCCGGCCGCAAAAGCTCCGGCACCCGTGCTCACCGGCGTGCGCAACATCATAGGCATCGCTTCCGGCAAGGGTGGGGTGGGCAAGAGCACCGTTGCCGCCAATCTTGCCGTGGCACTCGCTCGCGAAGGCTACAAAGTTGGCGTCCTTGATGCCGATATCTTCGGACCGTCCATGCCCAAAATTTTCGGTGTAGAGGACCAACAACTGTATATGCGCACCGATGATGCCGGTCAAAACCTGATCATCCCGGCCGAGAATTATGGTGTCAAACTGCTGAGCATAGGCTTCCTTGTCGAGCGCGACAGTGCCGTACTGTGGCGCGGCTCCATGGCTTCCACTGCCCTGCGCCAGCTTATCACCCAGGGAGATTGGGGCGACCTTGACTACTTCATCATCGATATGCCCCCGGGTACCAGCGATATACACCTGACCTTGGTGCAGACACTGCCCATCACCGGCGTAGTCATCGTGTCCACGCCTCAGCAGATAGCCTTGGCCGATGCCCGCAAAGGCATAGCCATGTTCCGTGGCGACAAGGTGGACGTTCCCGTGCTGGGCATCGTCGAAAATATGGCGTGGTTTACGCCCGAAGAGCATCCCGACGAGCGGTACTACATCTTCGGCAACGGCGGAGCCGTCGATATGGCCAAAGAGCTGAACATCCCGCTGTTGGCACAAATCCCGCTGGTGGCATCCGTAGGTCGGCACAACGACGACGGCACTCCCGTGGCAGCCGGCGACGGCCTTGCCGCACAAGCCTTTATGCACCTGGCGCACGAAGTGACAGACGCCGTCGAGCGCCGCAATGCCACGCTTCCGCCCACACACATTGTGCAGGTAAAGCACTGATTTGCTACCACATATATTTTCCAAGAGATATAAAAATTAATAGAGCAAGTAAGACAACGACCGATATGACGCAAAAACGCAAGATATTGATAGCTAACGGCCCCAATTTAGGCCTACTCGGGCAGCGACAGCCCGGTATATACGGCACGGACGGCATTGACGTCATCATTGAGGCCGTACGCCGTCGCGTAGGCGATGCCATCGCCATCGAGCACTTGCAAACCAACCACGAGGGAGTGCTTATAGATGCACTCAATGCCAAGGCACACGACACCTCGTATATCGGAGTTATTCTCAATGCCGGGGCGTGGACGCACACCTCTCTGGCCGTGGCCGATGCCGTGGCCGCTATGGATGTCCCCGTAATTGAGGTCCATATCTCCAACGTACACGCACGCGAAGGCATACGTCACACCTCGCTCATCGCTCCGGTATGCCGCGGAGTCATTGCCGGCTTCGGCATATACAGCTATGTGCTTGCGGCAGACTATCTTATGACACTTGCCGAAAAATAGGACGATGTATGCGAAAGACGTAGTATCTTTATAGGACACAATACGAACAATTATATACCGAAATGGATACAAAAGACATAGAGGAAGCAAAGGCACCGACAAGCCCATGCGCCCGTCCCGACAACTCCGGGCCGAGCCTTTACCGATGGTTGGCCCGGCCGCAGGTTTGGGGCTTTTTTCTAAGTATGGCAATATGCGCCATAGTTTCGTTGGCATTCTTTGCGCCCGACAACTTCCAAGGCAACACCTTGCAGCAGTACGATATGCAGCAAGGCGCCGCCAACGGCCACGCCGCTCAAGAATACGAACAGCAGACCGGTGAAAAAGCGCTGTGGACCAATAGTCTGTTCTCCGGAATGCCCACCTTCCAGATTTCGCCCGAATATCCGTCCAACAGCCTGTTCACGTGGCTTAACGGCGTCTACGGCCTCGGCCTGCCCGGGTTGTCGTCGCTGATGTTTATGATGATGTTCGGGATGCTGATAATGCTGTATTGCTGGCGCTTGCGCTGGTGGTATGCACTCATAGGCGCTCTTTCGTGGGGCCTTATTTCATACTTTGTCATCATTATCGGCGCCGGACATATCTGGAAATTTATGGCGCTGACCTACGTTCCGCCCGTCGTCGGCGGCCTGTGTCTGGCTTACCGCGGACGCTACCTTGCCGGAGCGGCCATTATGGCACTCTTCGCCATGCTTCAGCTCAACGCCAACCATCCTCAAATCACGTATTACAGCGCCTTTATAATGGGTGCATTGGTGATTGCCTGGCTGGTACGCGACATTCGTGAAAGACGTATGCGCCGCTGGTGCATCGCCACCGTTGTCTCGCTGGCATCCGCGGCTCTGGCTCTTGGAGCCAACCTCCCGGCACTATACCACACCTACGAATACTCCAAAGAGACCAAGCGTGCACAGAGCGAGCTGGTGGCCGATGATGCCGCCCACGGCGTCCGATCCGACAAGCCCACCGATCCAAAGGGGCCTACCGGAGGACTGCCGCGCGAAGAGATTGGCGGATGGAGCAATACACCGTCCGAGACCCTTTCGCTGCTTATACCCAATATCAAGGGCGGTGCATCCATACGACCCGAAAAAGGTGCGAATGTTCCGCTGACACTCGACAAAAATTCGCATTGCGACTTCAAGATGCAAAGCGATGACCAATTCGGACTGATGTCTCAGTTTACCGAATACTTCGGAGGCAAAGGCACGACCAATGGTCCGTTCTACCTTGGCGCCATCATTATTGCACTCTTCATCTTGGGATGCTTCATAGTTCGCGGCCCCACCAAGTGGGCGCTTTTGGCGTTGACGCTGTTCTCCGCGCTTTTGGCTATGGGCAACCACTTTGAGGCGCTCACGGACTTTATGATAGACAACGTTCCGTTGTACAACAAATTTCGCGCCGCCGAGACAGCCTTGGTCATTGCGTGCGTCTGCGTGCCGCTGCTGGCTATGCTCGGATTGCAAAAACTGATGGAAGACAAAGATGGGCTACGGCGCTACAAAAACGAACTGATAGCGTCCTTCGGCTTCTGTCTCATTATCTGCCTGTTTGTATGGATCGCTCCCGGAGCTTTCGGAGATGGCCTCAGCGATGATGAAGTAAAATGGATTGCGCAGGCCAAAGAACAAATGGGCCAAGGTGGGGCACCGGCCGAATATTACGCCTATTTGGATGCAACTATCGGAAATATCAAGCAGATACGTCTTGATATTGTCAGTGCCGATGCCTTGCGTTCGGCCTTATTCGTGATACTGGGCGGCGCCCTTGTTTTTGTCGCCGCTTGTGGCAAAATCAGGCGCGGCTATGCTGTTGTCGGCCTCGGACTTTTAGTGGTCGTGGATATGTACGCCGTAGACAAGCGCTACATCAATACCGAATCTTATGTCAATAGCGCAAATGTCTTTGCTCAGAGCTTCTACGCCGACCCGCTGGCAGCAGATTCGATAGACAACGTCATACTCAGGGATAAAGGCTACTACCGCGTAGCCGATTTTGACAATTTCGGCGGCTACCGTCGCAGCTACTACCACAATATGGTGGGCGGCTACCATGCAGCCAAACTCAATCGCTACAACGACCTCATAGATACGCATACAATCTACGAGCCGTCCGTATTGAATATGCTGAATGCCAAATACGTTATTTTCAACGGACGTCTCGAAACCAATCCGCGGGCTTGCGGTCCGGCCTGGCTCGTGGATAGTGTCCACTATGTAGACGGTGCACGCGCCGAGATAAACGGGCTTAAGGGACTCAACTCGCGCCATGTCGCCGTGGCAGATCGACGCTTCGCCTCCACGCTTGGACAGGCCGTGGCTACAACGCCCGGCGACACCGTAGCCCTAATACGTCATACACCCAACACCTTGGAATACAAAGTGACGAGCGCTCGCGGCGGCATTATGGTGTGCTCTGAAGTGTGGTTCCCGTGGGGATGGCGTGCCACCATTGATGGCAAGGATGTGACCATAGGTCGTGCCGACTACGTGCTGCGTGCCATACGAGTTCCGGCCGGCACGCACAAGGTCGAAATGACCTTTGACCCCGAGTCTATGCACACCACCACCACCGCTGCATACATTAGTATCATACTGATATACTTGCTGGTACTCTCCGCATTGGGGGCACGTGTAACCTGCCGTACAAACTGCCGCATCGGCGGTGATAAGTCCGGAAAGCGAGACTTAAGCCAAATACACCAAGATAAATCGGAGGAACAGTAGTCATATGGGCTTCGGACGATGGTATAAAAGATGGCGGCATGGCCGCGGCTTCGGCGTTCACTCGCCGTTGGCGTATGCCTTAGTCACCGAAGTGCTGCGCAAGCAGCGCGGATATGCCTATCGAGCCGAACAAGCCCCGAGTCTCGGAGACGGTGTGCTTTGCAATGGCCGTGCTCGAATGCTTGTACGTCTGGCCGCTTTTGCAGACGCTCGCACAGCCGATGTTTCGCATATAGACGATTCCGGGATGCGTCAGGCGGTCGTAGATGTCCTCCGAGCGTACAGTCACGATATACAATTCTCCGACACGGGCGCGGATATTGTAGTGACCGACAGCACTTCGACATACGAAGTTCAGCCCCCGGGCAAAAAGACCGTGCTGCTGGTGTTTCTGGGCCTTGACGATGCAGCCAAGCGCCGGGCTATGGATAAGACCCTCTCCGAAATCAAAAAAGGCGCCATCACCATAGACAACGCCCGAGACTCGGCCGTCACCGCATTGCGGCAAGATTTGCCGAGGCAGGTCATTGAGGCCGTATTCTGACCGATAAAAACAGCTGTTATACATTCCAAAACGCCTTACGAACTTCAAAAGCAATAAAGAGATACAAATTCACGTTTATAATAAAGATATAACCACCCGTTAAGCATCATTGTGAAGACACTGGTATTTGCTACCAATAACGCACATAAGCTCGAAGAACTCCGCGCCATAGCTGCAGAAGCCTTCGATATACGCAGCCTCAACGATATAGGCTGCCATGACGACATTCCCGAGGATGCCGATACGCTCGAAGGCAATGCGCGGCAAAAGGCACGGTGGATTTACGACCGCTATGGCGTGGACTGCTTTGCCGATGATACGGGTCTGGAAGTCGATGCGCTGGACGGTGCCCCCGGCGTGCACAGCGCTCGGTATGCCCCCGGCCCGGGGCACGATTCGGCGGCCAATGTGCGCCTTCTGTTGCACAATCTGCGCGATGTCCCCGAGGGAAGCCGCACGGCACGCTTCCGCACGGTCATAGTGCTTATCCTCGGCGGGTGCGAGCATGTCTTCCACGGAGTCATCGAAGGCTCAATAGCCACCGAACCTCACGGTGACGGCGGCTTCGGATACGACCCGGTATTTATCCCCGAAGGATGGATCGAAACCTTTGCACAGGCCGGCGAAGGAGCCAAGAACGCCGTGAGCCACCGGGCACGCGCCACACAGGCACTGATGCAATACCTCCGGAAGGCGGACACATAGATGCATTTTTCGCCTGATGACAATACAATTACAACAATTACATCTCTTGCAGATTTACATCAAAAACTAAGAAGAAACTACAAAACCATTCATACAGATGATACGCAAAATACTATTAACGATAGCGGCTATGGCAGCCTGCGCCGCCGGAGCATGTGCCCAGGGCCTTGTAGGCGACTGGAACATTTATCCGCTGTACAGCGGCGAAGTGTCGTATATCGCCGAGTCTCCCTCGATGGTGTACTACACCTGCTCGTCGCGCCTATTCTCTTACGACAAAGAGACGCACGAAAGCTATTCGTACAACACGCGCAACAAGCTCAGTGATACCAATGTCACCGGCGCATACTACAACTATGACGGTCGTTATATGATGCTGACATACGACACCGGCAATATCGACTTGGTATACGATGACGGCCGCGTAGTCAATATGCCCGATATTCTCAATGCCCAGTTGACTTATACCAAAGGCATACGCGATGTCGCTTTCTATAACGGAAAGATTTATGTTGGCACCGACTTTGGCTTGGTCATATTTGACGACAGCCGCCACGAAGTGTCCGAGTCGGGCATCTTCGGAAAGGGCGTAGATTGCGTAACCATCGTGGACGACCATATCGTCATGTTTATGGAAAAAGGTGTGGACGCTAATTATCGCTTTTGGGCCGCACCGGTTTCCGGACGCCATAATGCCATAAGCAAATTTACGAACCTCGGCGGTGCGTACGTCAAAGGCCTTGCGACTGTCGGGACTAAGATGCTCGGCATTAACGGCAATGACAATACGCAGATTTCGTACACAATAGACTGGAATACAAACACCGTCAGCACTGCGATTGGTACTGATGTCATCGTGGGCGACATCGTGGTTACACCACAGTCCGCTTATTACCTCACAGCCTCCGAGATCGTGATGCTGGATGGCGAAGGCAAGGTGGCAAATCGCTATGCCATACCCGAAGAACTGAAGAATGACAAGATAGCTATGTACAGCGGCATCAACAGCGTATGGTCCGCCGGAGTCGAAGGCCTGGGCAACTATGATATTTCCGGTTCGACACTCACCGTTTTGGCTGACAGAGTGAAGCCTGTGGCTACGACATGTGACAACGTGGCATTCATTCGTACAAATTCGGCCGGAAACAAGATTTATATATCCAATCTTGGCGTGACCAACTACAAGAGCATCATTACCGTCGGCGATATATGGTGGATACCCCAGCACACCAATGTTATCGAAGGCGGCGTGCCGCGCGACATCTCCCTGACGGTAGCCTCGGCGGACAATTCCACGGTCAAGAGTGAACAGGAGAAGCGCCATACCACGGCCATGCTTGGCGGTGTAACTCGTTTTGTTGTAGACCCGGATAACGATGATCGCTACTACATAGGCAACAACTTCGAGGGCGTGTACGTCATCGAAAACGACAAAGAAATCGCCAAATTCAACGAAAAGAATTCCCCCATGTATGCGTGGTGGGGCGTCAAGGTGCACGATGTCAATATCGACCCCGAAGGCAACTTGTGGGTGGGTGCTTGGACATTGACCAATACGCAGGTGTCACCATACTACATTCTCCCCAAGGCCAAGCTCAAGGGCGACTTGTCCACCGTCACCAAGGACGATTGGATTGCCACCAAGCACCTCGGCTTTGATGTCGGGAATAAGGATATGGGTAGCCTGATGTGCAAAAAATCGAATATGGTGTTTACTTGGAACAGCAAATATAACAACCCGATATGCGCCTACGACACCAAGGGTACTTATGCCAATACCTCGGACGACGTCATTTACGAGCTATCCAATATGGTAGACCAGGACGGCAAGACTTTCACGTGCGATCGTATCACCTGCGCCATCGAAGATCAACGCGGTCGCGTATGGGTGGGGACCACTTCCGGTCCTTTCGAGATTACCAATCCGAGCAAGGCTACCGACCCCACCTCGCGTATTACCAGACTGAAAGTACCCCGCAATGACGGCACCAATTATGCCGATTACCTGCTTGACACCGAGCAAATCAACGATATGTCCATCGATGCCGCCAACCGCAAATGGATAGTCACCGAAAATTCCGGCGTATACCTCGTCAGCGAAAATGGTGACCAAATTATCGCCCATTACACCACTGACAATTCGGCGCTGCCCTCCAATACCGTATACTCAGTGCTGTGCAGCCCCGTGGACAATGTCGTGTACTTCGGCCTGAAGACCGGACTTGTGTCCTTCAACAGCACCTCGTCGCCTGCGGCAGACACCTACGACAACGTCTATGCGTATCCCAACCCGGTGTGCCCCGATTACACCGGATGGATTACCGTCACCGGACTTATGGACCAGTCGCTGGTGAAGATTGCCGATGCAGCCGGCAACGTCATTTACCAGACTCGTTCCAACGGCGGAATGATAACCTGGGACGGCTGTGACAACGGCGGCAACCGCGTACGCTCGGGCGTATATTACGTCTTTGCATCGCAGAATGCCACCGGGTCTTCCGAAGGCGCTGTTGCCAAAATTGTAATCATCAACTGAGACCGGACGTCATAGCTGACGTCTGACACATAGCCGTTGCGGCCGTCCTGCTTGTGGGCCGGGCGCAATGTGCACTTAGGCACGACTTTTGCCGTGTAGTTTATGTCGGGTTTTATCGGCAGGATTGTTCCTGTCCTTGACTTCGGCTCATTACGACCACCAATATACGCTTACAACTATGGATTCTGACAAGCATCCTCTGAAATATGCCGACGAGAAAGACCGTTCATACGGGCTTGTCGGTATGGCTATATCACTGACAGTTTTTGACGGAGAAAATATGCTCTCCGCATTATGCCTTGATAACGCACCCGGCGACGGTGCCGAAATGGCACCCGAATTTCATTTCTCCGGCAACCCCACGCTGAGCATAGGGGCGGCTTGGCGGCATAATGTCAAGCAATTCGAGCTGACGGCCGCGATGCTTGTCGGCAATGCTATGTGTCGCGCGTATGTAGGACGCAAGATTCATATCACCCCTGCCGTCCGCAAATCCCTTCGCGAGATTGTCGAGCAAGTCGGTAACGATTCATGCGAATTGGATAACGATGAAATTGACCGTCTGTACGACAAGGTGCATGACAATCTCAAGCGCGTATTTATGCACAACCGCGTGGCTTCTGTCGCCAACAACATTGCCGACACATTGCAGCGCCAGCGCCGTATGACCTGTGCCGAAGTAGCCGATGTCATTGCTCCGCTGCTGTAAAGGCCGACATAACCGTAACAGCTATAATAGCTATAACAGCCATAAATTCTCCTAACAAGAGCATAATAGAATATCCACAAGAGGAACAACCCTCTGCGCTTATTTGTCCATAGATACCCTGTATTTATCTTCGTGTCCGAGAACATAGTCACCGTTCCATATAAGCCTTTGGCGGTCATAACCGCCGGGACAATGGTCCTGGCCGTTGCTATGTGGTTGGCCGGACATTCGTACTTTGCCTTCTGGGATACTCAAACATATATTGAGGCTTTCGGCAACATCTTGCGGCACGGTGCCGATGCCATTCGCACACCCATATATCCTTTGATAGTAGGTTTTTGCCGACTTCTACCCGGGGATATGACCTGGGTGTATGTACTCATTATCCTGCAACTTGGAACTTTCGTTGCTACTATTCCCATAATGTGGCGCATTGCCGCTCGACTTATGACGGCGCGAGCCGCGCTCATCGCCACTGCCGCCTACGCATGGTGTCCGACTTTTGTGTCATTCGCTATGTTCGTTATGCCCGACATTTGGTGTGTCATAGGTGTGACCGTGCTCCTCGCTCAGGCTCAAAAGATGGCGGAATGTTGTGGATATAAAGCTTTGACGTGGTGCGTCTTTGTATCCGTTGCTTTGGTGCTGCTCAAGCCCTCCAATATCTATATTGCAATATGGTGGGCCGTGGTAGCTGCGGCTTTGCTGTTGCGGCGCAATCGTCGCTGGTGGTATGGTCTTGTTCCGGCATGCGCTATGACTGTGGTCTTGGGCGGCTACGGACTGGCTGTGCAGCGCATCACCGGATATTATACCATCTCGGTGGTCTCCGACATCAACGACTTGGGCAACATCGCGCAACGGCGCAAACTCGTACCCGAATTGGCCCCTGACAGCGCCACAGCCGACCTCTTCCGGCGCATCAATGCCGCCGATACCGTTTCCAATCATCAGCGTCGTAGGATGGCATTTTTGGGCACCGAATCGTTGACGTATGCTCAGATACACGCTGTGATGTCCGCCACCAAGTCTTATGACCCGGCGCGATGGTATCTTGGCATTCCGGCACGCCTCTTCGAGTCTATGCCCTCCAACGCATTCCCCATACATGGCAGTGACAGACTCAAATACTATACTAAAGCTTTGCATATCAGCTTTTACGTCGTGTACGTCGTCATCTTGGCGCTGTTTGTGTGGCTGTGTGCGGCCCGGCGCCGCTGTGGTGAGGATAGTCGGCACAGCCTGTTTCGTCTATCGCAACTTTGGGCGCTGTGGGTTCTTGTCTGCGGCGGTATAGCCACGGCCATCATCGGCGGCTTTGATGACTACGGGCGACTTGCCATGGGCGTATATCCGGCTCTGATACTGCTCTGTGGCGCGGTTCTCGCAGCTCCTCCGGCAACTGAACGATGAGAAAGTAAGCAATGACGCATTATGACCGAAAATAAGGCGACGTGTTTAACGTCTTTTTTGCATCGCGGCGGCGTCTATGTCGCCGTTTTTGGTTAATTTTGCAGATAAGTAACAGGAGCGATGACAGCAGCCACGGTGGCGGTCTCGGAATCCTCCAGTCACACATACGACAGATAATTATGGAGAATAAATTCAAGATGGTTGCCAAGACCCTCAAGGGCCTCGAGGCTGTACTCGCTGATGAACTTCGTGCCTTAGGGGCTTTTGATGTCGAGCCGGGGCATCGTATGGTGTCCTTCGGGGGCGACTTGGAGACGCTGTATCAAGCCAATTTATGCTGTCGCACGGCATTACGCATCCTCAAACCGTTCTACGAATTCGAAGCCGGCGACCCGGACGAACTTTATGATGCCGTCAAGGCGTACGATTGGGGTACGCTGCTGACACTTGCCAAGACCTTCAGCATCGATACTACTGTATACAGTGACGAGTTTACACATTCGCGCTTTGTTACTTACCGCGTCAAAGATGCTATAGTCGATTGGTTCAAGGATCGTTACGGCGAAGATAAACGACCCGGGGTGCGCCTGCAAGATGCAGACGTGATGATCAATGTGCACATCTCGGGGCGTAAGGTGACACTGTCGCTGGACTCATCGGGCGAGAGCCTGCACAAACGCGGTTGGCGTCGTGCAAGCACCGAAGCACCCATCAGCGAGGTCCTCGCCGCCGGCATACTGTTGCTAAGCGGATACCGCGGCGATCGTCCCTTCGTTGATCCCATGTGCGGTAGCGGTACCTTCCTGGTCGAGGCTGCATTGATTGCTGCCAATATCAAGCCCGGGGTATTCCGTCAGAGCTTTGCCTTTGAACAATGGCCCGATTTTGATGCCGATCTCTTTGATAGTCTGGTCAATGATGACAGCGAGGAGCGTCCTATTGCGCATCCCATCATCGGCCGTGACATCTCGCCGGCAGCAGTGGATATTGCTCGCCGCAACCTCACCGCCGCCGGTGTGGTCAAGGATGTAGACCTGGCCGTACAGTCTATCTCCGCATGGGAGGAGGCGCCGGCACCCGAAGGTATTATCGTCACCAATCCCCCTTATGGCGAACGTATCAGTGCTCCCGATATGGAGGCGCTCTACGAGACCATAGGCTCGAAACTGAAGCACGTCTTTGCCGGATGGGAAGCATGGATTATCGGCTATCGCGAGGAATACTTTCGCTGTATAGGGCTGGCTCCCACCTCGAAGATAGACTTGTACAACGGCTCGCTGGACTGCCAGTTGCGCCATTATGTAATATTTGCAGGTACCAAGCGCGAGTTTCGCGCCGCCGGAGGTCGACTCAAGACCATAGAAGATCGTGACGACCGCCGGCATCGAGACGAGCGCAAGGCCTTCCGCCGCGGTGACCGTGATGATCGCAACGACCATCATCGTCCAATGCGCGATGATCGTCGTTCGTTCCGCGACAATCGCGATGACCGTCGCCGTCCATTTGATCGTGACGACCGTCGCGACAATCGACGTGACGACCGCCGCGATGACCGCCGAGGTTCGGAGCACGATAACTTTGCACCCGACAGCGAAAATCCGCTGGCACGTCGCCGCAATGTGCATGCACTCAAGTCGATAGGTGGTATGGGTCCCAAACTGCCTCCGGCAAAGGGCGTCATTATGCGCGACCGCGGATGGAAGAAGCGCTCCCTGCCGCCTAAGGACAAGGGAGGCGATGACGCTCAATGAGCATAGGTCTATAAAGGGAGACAAATAGATATATCCGAAAGAAATAGATATACTCGAAAGAATAAATATCAGAGACAATTCGTTCAATCAAAGAGCTTTTAAATCGAAAGATTTGCCAACCATGAGCGACCTGCCTAATAAGAAAAGACTTCATACTTACATACAACATAACACTTCATTTGCGCTATGGATAACATCAAATGCGTCGGAATCCTGACCTCCGGAGGCGATGCCCCCGGTATGAACGCCGCTATACGCGCCGTCACCCGCTCGGCCATATACAATGGGCTTAAAGTCAAGGGTATATATCGTGGTTATCATGGACTTATAGCTGATGAAATCAAGGAGTTCCACACTCAGGATGTCTCCAATATCATCCAGCATGGCGGCACAATCCTCAAGACGGCCCGCTGCAAGGAATTCACCACACCCGAAGGTCGTCAACTGGCATACGATGTTCTGCGTCGCCACGGCATTGATGCTCTCATCGTAATAGGCGGTGACGGCTCGCTGACCGGAGCTCGTATTTTTGCCAACGAATTCAATTACCCCATTATAGGTCTGCCCGGCACCATAGACAATGACCTCTACGGCACAGATAGCACTATAGGGTATGATACGGCGCTTAATACCATTATGCAATGCGTCGATAAAATTCGCGATACGGCCACCAGCCACGAGCGACTGTTCTTTGTCGAAGTTATGGGTCGTGATGCCGGCTTTCTGGCTCTTAACGGAGCTATCGCTTCCGGCGCCGAGGCCGCTATCATCCCCGAGATAAGTACTAAGGTTGACCAGTTGGCCGAACTGATACAGAACGGCTTCCGCAAGAGCAAGAACTCATCGATAGTGCTTGTAGCCGAAAGCCCCGTCACGGGCGGCGCCATGGGTCTGGCCGAACGTGTCAAGAACGAGTATCCCGGCTACGATGTGCGCGTGTCCATCCTCGGACATCTGCAGCGCGGCGGATCGCCCACGGCTTACGACCGCATCATTGCCTCGCGTATGGGCGCTGCCGCCATCGATGCGCTTATGGAAGACCAGCGCAACGTGATGATCGGCATCAAGGACGATGAGATTGTGTACGTGCCGTTCTCCAAGGCCATCAAGAACGATAAGCCCATCAATCGCGACCTTCTGGAGACGCTTCGCCGTCTTTCCATCTGATGACATAACCTATATGTCGCACAGCCGATACGACATCGGCTGTGCGACATACGTATGCCTCGGCCTCTCCCTTCGGCGTACGCCTCGGCCTCTCCCGGCTTGAACGCCGGATTTCACCTTCGGATTGCGATGTTCCAACGTATTCCTTTACCGGAGAGTTCGTATCCACCGCACCTCTTCCCCTCCCCCAAACCGAACAATATCCCTTTGTAACCCATGAAAATTCTCCATACAGCTGACTGGCATCTGGGGCACATCTTGTACGGATGCAATCGTTTAGAAGAGCAACGCGATGCCTGCCGTCAATTGATTGCCATCGCCGAGGCCGAACGACCCGATGCAATTGTTATAGCCGGCGATATATACGATGTGTCCACCCCTTCCGCCGAGGCTGAGAAACTTTTCGTGGAAACCATCCTCGAACTTACGAATGTCGTCTCGGGCGTTACGATCGTGGCCATAGCCGGAAACCATGACAGCGCTCGCCGTCAGGACGCGCATAGCCCCCTCTGGGAGCGTGCCGGAGTGCATGTCGTCGGGGGCATAGTGTCAAACACCGTGTATAGTTCCGAGGCCTCCGAGCGCACAGACCCCGGTACGGACGAGCTTCGACCCGTACCCGCCGATGATTCGGACGAGGTGATTACCGACCCCGATGATATACTGTGCGACAAATATATCTTCGAAGTTCCGGGACGCGGCTACATTATCGCCGTGCCTTATGCCAACCGCTATGTCAACCTCGAAAGCTTGTGCGCACGCCTTGCGGCAATAGTCAAACACTTAAATGTCAACAATTTGCCTGTTGTTATGGTGGGCCATGCAACAGTGGACGAGCTGATTGCGGCAAACCAAGCCGATGTGGCGGCAAGCTACGGCGGCGATATTTCGGAGACGCAAAATGACGACGGCGACGTACATCCGGTCATAGGCACCATCGAGGGCCGCTCTTTGGACGTATGGGGCAACGGCTTCGACTACCTCGCACTGGGACATATTCACGGCCGATACGTGTACTATGACGATGCCACGCATGCCACCGCAGCTTATAGCGGCAGCCTGCTGCCTACGAGCTTCGACCAGGCTTATGCGGCGCACGGAGTGTATATCGTGGATGTCCCCGGGCGCAATTATGGTCCTGTAACTATGGAATTTAAGGAAATCAAGCCACTGAGGCCGATGGTGACCATACCCGGCTTCGGCACATGTACATGGGAGCAGGCTATCTCGGCACTCAAAGATTACGACTCATCGGCAGTGACATATATACGTCTGAATATTAAGCAAAAAGATGGTTTGCCTCAAGGGTATATTATGCAGGCGCGCAAGGTCATCGAAGAGCGCGGCTGTCGCTGTATCATCAGTACGGCCAATTATACGCGACAATTGGACGAAACACAGGGCTCATCGGATGGTACGGCGCTTAGTTTCAGTGATTTTGAGAATAAAACGCCTCAGGATATAGCACGTATGTACGTCAGCGAAAGCAAATTGGCCAATTGGGATGACGAAATGGAGCGTATGTTGCAAGAAGTCCTTGATGAAATTGAAGATGAGGAACGCAGCAAGTGAGTTTCGCATTACCGATACCGATGCTTGTCGCTCCGACAATATTAGAAGATAAGGGCATCACTTTATCCGAGTCAAATAAAACAATCATTTATCAATGAAAATCAAGAAAATAGCGATACATAACATAGCCACCATCACCGATTATGTGCTTGATATGGAACATGCGCCGTTGCGCAAGGCCGATTTGGTGCTGATATGCGGCGAGACAGGTGCCGGCAAAACGACCATACTTGATGCGATATGCCTGGCCTTATATGGTAAGACTCCGCGTATGGAAGAGACCGATATGACCACTCGTCGAGGACGGTCTGAAAATAAAGATACTTCCGTATTGGGTATGGATGATGTGCGACAGATGATGACCACAGGCACTTCCGAGTCGTGGGCGCTGATGTCGTTCGCTGTTAAGGACAACGGCGCTGATCGTATATACACTGCCGGGTGGTATTGCGCGTATGGGAACGGACGCACCTTTGACGCGTTTATCAAGGGGGTCTCCGGCCGAAAAGGTCGTAATAGCGGCTACCGTGATGCCGTCAATTTCCTTGTGCCGGGCGATGTGATTACCGAAGCCGGAACTATGGCTGTGTGCGATGGTAATGACATTATAGACAAGCACATACGTGATGAGGTTAAGCGCCTTGTAGGGTTGGATTTTAGCCAGTTTTGCCGCACAACGATGCTGGCACAAGGCCAATTCTCCAAATTTTACAAGAGCTCGGATGCGGACAAGGGCGTAATTCTCGAAAAAATACTTGGAAATAACGTGTACTCGCGTGTCGGCAAGCGTATTTACGAAAAAAAACGCGATGCCAAACTCGCTTGGGAACAACTCAATGACCGCCTCGGCGACCTCAAGCCTATGACCGATGACGAGCGTCAGGCCGTCACCGAAGCCATTGCCGAACAGGGCGTTGTGGCAGCATCTGCCGAGACGGAATGTCGTAAGATTGACGTGCGCCTTACGTGGCTGTGTGCCGATGCCGACATCAAAGCCTCGGAGGCTGTCGCCTCCAATCGGAAAAATGCGTCCGAAGAAGCGTTGACCACCCCGGAATACATGGCCGCAGCGGCGCAGGTGGCATTATTTGATGACGCTGCGGCCGTCATCAATGCTTTGCGCGAAGTTCAGAGCAATAATAAGCGAAGTGAGGACAGCCAAAAAGCGCTGGAAATGTGTGCAATGAAACTCGTCGACGCTGCTCGCGGGCTTGAAATACAAGACAAACGACTTAAGGACGAAAAGGCCAATTTACAAGCCCAGGAAGACGATTACGCCACTCGAGCACCACAACGCGAAGTTTTTGCCCAAGACAAGCAATTTGTCGAGGCGCTCAATGCGATTGTAACGTCCGATAGATTGATACGTAAGCATCATTTAGATCTTGACGCAAAACGCAAGGCCGAGAGTGAAGCCAAAGAAGCACAGTCCAGGGCAGAAAAAGAATTGGAAGCGGCACAGAATGCCGTGGATGCGGCCGTCACGGTGGTCAAGGATGGAGAGGAAAAATTGGCATTGTTATATCCCGAAGAAGTCAATGCCGAGCGCACTCGTCAGGCTACACGTCGAGGGCGTTTGGTCTCGCTACGTGCAGCCATCGGCGAATTGCAAGCCCGTCAGGTAGAGAAAGCCGAGGCTGAGAAAAAACTGAACGAGAACAAAGCAATCATCAGCCAAAAGTCCAAGGAGATAGATCAAATTAGCCCCTCGATAGATACGGCGGATAAGGCGCTGAAAGCAGTCGAAAACGCTTATGCTTTGGCCAATATGGCGGCCGGTAGGGATTTGGGCATGCTTCGTAGCCATCTCGAAGTCGGGTGTACGTGCCCGTTATGCCGACAGAAGATAGTACAAGCTTTGCCTAAACGTAGCGACTTGGTGGACGAATGCAACGTCATCAAAGCACAAAAAGACGTGGCGCAGAAGATGTTGGATGAATTGCGCGACTGCCGCAATGACCTTGTAAGCCAAAAGGCTATGGCCGAGGAAATGTGCAAGCAGGCCGGACGTTCGATCGAAAAGATTAAAGCCGATATCGATATGCGCCAAAAAGCCATAAACAGGGAAGTTGAAGAGCTCCGAATTGAGACTGCCGACATTGAAAGTATAAACACACTGATTAGAGCATTGGATGAGGAGTCACGGCACACCGAAGGAACCTTGCGGTTGATAGACAAGGTGCAAAAACAATTGAACGCATCGCGAAAGGCGGTGGAGCGCTGTGCCAAAGCTTGTGACAACGCTCGCGAAAGCCACGGAAAGTGTGTCAATAAACTTACGGATATACGGTCGGCTATAGAGCAGATAGACAAAGCATTGAAAGATGTTGAGACCGGCAGGAGCGAGGCATTGAATATAATTGATGGTATAGATGCGGAACACGTCTTCGGCGATATTCGTGAAGTGTCGGGCCAGGTCATCAGTGATGCATACGCCGCTGCCCGTAAGGCCGATAAAAAACAAAAAGACTTAATAGACAGCCAAAGACACAATGTCGATTTGCACGAACGTACGCTTGGCCAAATGCAAAAGCTGTATACACAAGCCGTATCCGCTATGCCCGAAGGTATGGTCGAAGAAAGTGTGGCAAACGGCGGCGCGCAACCTACCGATAGAATTTTGACACCGGCCGAAGCATCGGCGGAAGTCGGCATAGACAGTCTCAATAGCCTTATGCGTGACATTGCCGCAGCCAAGGCTGCTTTGGACGAGATTGCGACTAAGGCCAAGGATTGCGAAGCGGCAGTGCAAGAATACCTTGACGGACATAGCGACACTTCGCGCGACGAGCTGGCGCGTCTGGCCGCTGTGGACCCGCGCGAAATGCAGCGATTGCGCAGCGAGATCAGTAAGGCACAACAGGCTGTCAACGAGTCTCGTGCGCGTCTGGCCGAGGTGCAGCGCCGTGCAGTCGAACATGCCGGGGCAGACGGCAATGTCCCGTTGTCCGAAATCGAGGGAGATGACGCCGAAGGCGCCGTGCGACAGCTCCAATACGCAAAAGTCGAGACGGCGCAACGTCGCGATGCCGCCAACGGCGAGATAGGTCGTATGTGTCAACGGCTCGAATCGGACGATGCGTTGCACCGCGAGCATCAGGCATTGTTGGAGCAAGTGGCCAAGGCCAAAGCCGAATACGACAAATGGGATCGGCTCAACGAGCTACTCGGTGACTCCATGGGCGATCGCTTCCGCCGTATTGCTTTGAGCTTTGTTCTCGAATCGCTGTTGGAACGAGCCAATGTCTATTTGCATAAGTTGACGCCGCAATACGACCTTGTAGGCGTGCGCGGTACGCTCAATATAAATATACGTGACATCGGTCGCGGCGGGGTCATTCGTTCGGGCAATACCCCTTCGGGTGGCGAGACTTTTTTGGTGTCGCTGGCGTTGTCGTTGGCTTTGAGTGAGATTAGCGACAGCCTTGCCGTAGACACCCTATTTATAGATGAAGGCTTCGGTACACTCAGCGGTCAGCCGCTGCAAAATGCCGTAGAACTGTTGCAGTCGTTACAGCGCGACACTTGCCGCCGCGTAGTGCTTATCAGCCATAACGCCTCGCTGCGAGAGATGATCCCGGTGCAGCTCCAACTGACTAAAAATCCGTACACGTGCACCTCAACCGTGCACACATTTGTCGTGTCTTGATAACTCTTTAGGATAAGGGTCTGATATTTAACGACAACGTATATAGATATTCGAACATATTGGACGAAGCGGTTGTTAAAATCGCTGTTATATTGTTGGGCTAAAGCGGGTAGTGTAGCCGAGGAGCTCTAAATCCTCATTCGGCAAGAGCGTTTTGACTTATAAACTAATAAAGGTGGCAAGGAAGGGTGTGTTTGGCAGTGTTATTGCAATTAACACTTATTAACATCTACAGGCTTATGTAATTCTTAAATAATGTATATATTTGTAATTTAATAGACTGTCGGCCATCATCCTTACCCATGATCGTACAACGGTGACTGCGTCTGATAGCCGATAGGTACGAAAAAAAAGCACGGCACGACACAACAGGTTTGATATAACATAAACGGCACAGCTATGAAGATATGCAGAAATTGCGGATGGCCTAATGGTGACGCAGACACCAAATGTGTCAAATGCGGAGGGCGATTGCCGGCTAGTCCGGATGCCGAAGTGCATCCGGCGGCGGGAACGGGCGTTCCGCCGTGTGAGCAGTGCGGCTATCCGGTGTCATCGCTATTGCATCACTGCCCGGTGTGCCACACTCCAATAAAAGCCAAAACGCATTGACCTTTATGCATATATCGATATGAACAAAATAAATCCGATTATAGCCCAACGCTGCGACTTCGCTGTCGGTGACATTATTGACGGTCGCTGGACGGTTCAGGCATTGTTGGGCGAGGGGACATACGGCAAGGTTTTTCGTGTGACCGATGCGGACGGTACGGTATATGCGCTCAAATTGCTGAAAGTCTGGGAAGTTATGCCCGGCGAGCGTGAAGGATTGCTGTGCCGTTTCGACCGCGAGTATGACACCTCGCGCATCGTCAGTCGCCACCTTGTACACGCACTGTTCAAAGGTATAGTCGAAGGCAATCCCTATATGGTAATGGAATATTGCGACGGAGGCGACCTGTGGCATGCCGCCACAGAGCGTCAGTTGGACTTGGCTCTGCTGGCACGGCAAATTCTCGAAGGTCTCGGCGATCTGCACCGTGCCGGACGTGTCCACCGCGACCTTAAGCCGGAGAATGTGCTGTTGCGCAACGATACATGGGCTATGCTCACCGATTTCGGTATTAGCGGCGACCAAAACAACCGTATGACACGTCGCGGATGGTCCGGCGTGCCGCGCCAACGCTTTGGCACTGTGGCGTATATGCCTCCCGAGCAGCTCAATCCCCGGCGCGGCAATGCTACGGTGCTGCCCACTACGGATATATTCTCCTTCGGAGTGATGATGTATCAACTGCTGACGCGGACGTTGCCTTTCGGTCATCTGCGCAGCGATGACGATATGGCCCGCTATGTGCTCAATGTTCAGCGCGGACAATGGAATCGCGATGCTCTGCGCTCGGACAGCCGCACTGCCGAGTGGCTCGATCTGATAGAGAGTTGTCTTGTGCCCGATTTCAAGTGCCGTATCGGCAGCGCCGAGGATGTCGCGCGCCTTGTGCCCGGCGCTGTGGCGGCCGTGCATGATACCCTGCGTGTGTCTGCGTCGAAGGCTCCGGCTGTGGCGGATAACTTGGTGCTCGAGGTCACTTACGGCGATGACGCCGGCAAGACCTTTGAACTCGCAGCCCTAATTAAGGACGTCAATGTTATATACATAGGCCGCGAAGATGCCGACAGCGGCGTGGCCAATCATATACAATTGCACGAAAGCGACAGTGCGTATATTTCGCGCCGCCACTGCACCATAGAGCACGATGCGTCGATGCGCCGATGGATTATTCGCGACGGACAATTCCGCGTGGATTGCCCGATTGCGCAACGCTGTGCGGACGTATTCCCCTGCGCCACATGTACCGCCTTATGCGACCACACCGCGACTTCGTCATGGCATTCGTCACTCAACGGAACATTTGTCAATTCGGATGAAGTTGACACCGACGGACATATCCTTGCCGAAGGCGACATCATCAGTATCGGCGACACCAAAATACGCGTCGAAAGCGCGACAAAAGTTACATAAAAATGATTACGCTCTAAGGATCCTAAAGGCCCTAAGGATCCTAATGACCTTACAAAGACAGGTAAAACAAGACAGACCACCAATAAATCACTACACAAATATGCCCAACCAACCTAATAACAACGGACACAGCTTCGGCGGTTCCTTAGGCGCCGGGATGAAATCCATATTCGATGCCGGCGGTCGGCGCTATTACATTCTGGAACACAAGACAGCCACGGTCGGTCATCGTGCCGGCGAGGCTCAGCGCATCATAGTCGACTATATCGAAATGGGACGCGATGCCCGGTGTCAGGTGCGCTATGGCGAGGATTGCCCCACGGTAAGCCGTCGCCATGCCGCCATATCCAAGGGAGTGGACGGCGAGACCTGGCATCTGACGCCGCTGTCTCATACCAACGACACTTTGGTCAACGGCAAGCGTATCACCGAGCCGGTGACGCTGCATAACGGCGATGAGATACAGTTGTCCACCGACGGACCGCGCTTGGGCTTTATTATGCCCGAGGGCGATAGGGGATTGGTGCGCAGCATCGGGTTGTCGGCACGTTTGGGTCTTTTTCGTCAGCAAGCGTTGCGGCCTTATCGTCGCGCTATGGTTGTCATAGGCGTTCTTGTGGCGCTCCTTGCGGCAGCCGGAATATACTTTATCGTACGCCAGCAGGGCTTGATACACGACCAGCAGCAGGCGCTGGAACAGTCCCGTGCTGCATATACGCGCGAAAAGGCCGTTCAAGATTCGCTTATCGCGGCGCTCACGGCCGATAATGCCGCCCTGCGCGGCACCTTGGACGAGCGTTTGTCCGACCTTGACGCTATGGGGCAAAGCATAGACGGCACCACCGTAACGCCCGTTACTATGGTACCGCGTGGAGGAATGCCGCGCATCGCATCGCGGCGCTATGACAACGGCGCCTTGGATCGTGCCTCGTCGTATGTCTACTATATCAGTGCAGTAGCTATAGATGTGACAGACGAAGAAGGCAATGTACGCCGTGTGCCTCTGGACGGTAGCGAGTCGCTGAGCGGATGGAGCGGCACGGGATTTATGCTTCGCGACGGACGTTTTGTGACGGCGCGGCACGTCATTGAGTCATGGCTGTTCTGGAACGATCAAGAGGGGCAGGACTTCACACTCAATCTATTGGCAAACAATGGGGGCGCCGTCGTCGCACATTTCGTGGCGACATCGCCCACAGGCCGCACTATGCGCTTCAATTCCACAATGTTCCATACCAATGGGGCGCATGATCGACGTATGACCACCGAAGACGGAGTTGTTGTCAGCCGCGCCAATACCGATGAGACCGATTACGCATGGTTCAACGCCGGCGGTACGGGATTGGACTTTGATGCTGCCGGCAGCAGTAATCTCGGACGCGGCACGCGCCTGACCATCCTGGGCTACCCCCTGGGCTTCGGCAGCAATAGTGACGGCGCCATACAACCGCTTCTGGGTACGGCTACGGTCAGCGTCCCCGGCCTGCGCGACGGCGTTATCTATACCACCGAGACATCTCTGGAACATGGCAATAGCGGCGGCCCGGTGTTCTATACGGATGCCGACGGCAATATGCGTGTGGTGGGTATCGTCAGTGCCATTGCCGGGTCATCGCTGGGATTTATCGTGCCTCTGTCTGCCGTAAAGTGACGATAAAAACCAGGGATGTATTGTCAGGGCAGTGACAGCTATTGACTGGAAACAAATCCAACGAGAATGATATATTGCATATATATCCTCGTATCCACTCCTCAACAAATACTACTCCTCAAAAAACACGACATGGATAAGAAACTTACACTTCAACTGGACAGCTATACCGATGCGGCCGGAAAATTCAAGTCCTCGGCACCGCGCCAAGGCAACGAAGACAGCAGCTTGCTGCTTGTGTCCTCCGAGTCTGTGCCCGGGTATACGGCCTACGTCAATGGCGGAGCGCCGGACGGCACGACAACCTTAGGTGATGACGGCGTGGTGATGGTAGTGGCAGACGGTATGGGCGGTATGAATGCCGGCGAAGTCGCATCAGCCATAGCCATAGACGTGGCCGCCAAGGCTTTTGACGACAACCGGCGAACGTGCGCCAATGATGCCGCGGCTCGCGGCCGTATGCTCGAAGATATTATATGCCGAGCCGATGCGGCAGTCAAGGCCGATGCCTCGCACAACGGCGAACACGCCGGAATGGGATCGACGATGATTATGGCGTGGCTGGTAGGTAATGAGCTTACTGTCACGTGGATAGGCGACAGTCGAGCATACTTGTATCGCCCCGGTACGGGCATTCGTCCGCTGTCGCGTGACCACTCGTATGTACAGGAATTGGCCAATAGCGGCGTACTGACCTACGAAGAAACCTTCGGGCATCCGCAGGGCAATATCGTCACGCGAAGCCTCGGCGACCCGAGTCAGGCAGCTCGTCCCGAGACGGCTCAATTCACTGTAGGTGATGGCGATATAATAATGCTGTGCAGCGACGGCCTCAGTGGGGTGCTGCGCGATCGCCCTGTTGACCCTGTCGCCGAGACTCCGACATTGGAGACAGTCATAGCGGCTAATGCGCAGGATACAGCCGCATGTGGCCGGGCGCTGATGTCGGCGGCACGCGAGGCCGATTGGTATGACAATGTGACGGTGATGCTGTGCCGCGTATGCTCGGGCGCAGGTGTGCCTTCGGCCGACGGCGTGGGCAAGACGCTCGAAACCGCAACGACTGTTGCGTCATCCAAGTCGCATAAGGAGGCTGCGAAAGGCAAGACGCCGCGACGTCGCTATGTGCTCTCGGTCATAATTTTTGCGATATTCTTCGTGGCCGGCGCCGCTGTGGCTATATATATCAAGTCCGACAAGGGCGCGGAAGCCGCACAGTCCAAGCCCGTGCCGACAAAAACATCGCCGGCCAAGCCCGTGCCGACCCCATCCGATACGGCAGCCGTACAGCATGTGCGCGGAAAGCAGGCCATGGCGGTACAGAACACAGTCCAGTCTACGCCGATGCAGACACGGCCCGCCACGGGACATACGGAGAGCCGTGAGGCCAAGCCCGCGCAGCCGCAAAAGGTTCAGCAACCCGGCAATAAAGAAAGCCAAGCCGTGCAGGACAAGATAAGACGGCATACGCCTTCGCGCCAAGATTTGCCGACCGAAAAAGCCAAGACCGAAGACAAGGCCAAGACCGACCGAAAGGCCAAAGCAGACCCGAAGCAGGATGCCAAACCCGGCGCAAATCCCCTTCACGAGAGTGGTAAAGATAAGGAAAACAAACAAAACAATAAGATATGAGCACGCCCGAATTAAAACCGAATATGATAATAGCCGACCGCTACATACTCAAGAAATACATAGGAAGTGGCAGTTTTGGCGAAGTTTGGGAGGCCGAAGACAGCGAATTGGACATAGATGTAGCCATAAAACTATATATCTCGCTGGATCAGAGCGGACAAAGCGAGTTTAAGGACGAGTACAAGGTTGCTTATGGCTTGAGTCATGAAAACCTGCTGACGGCGCAGTATTACGGTGTCTGGGAACATCGTCCGTACTTGATTATGAAGTATTGCGAAAACGGCAATGCCTCCGCTTTGGCCGGTAAAGCCGATGAGGCAACGATATGGCGCTTCATACACGATGTTTCGGCCGGCCTCCGCTATTTGCACTCACAGGAACCGCCGATAGTGCATCAGGATATCAAGCCCGAGAATATATTGCGTGATGACCGGGGCCGCTTCCTGATAACTGACTTCGGTATCAGTCACAAGATGCGCAACACCATGCGCAAGCAGTCGCAGCGCGTCCGCTCGTCCGGGGCTATACCTTATATGGGACCCGAACGTTTTGCCGCAAATCCGGTCACGGTCAACGCCAGTGATATATGGTCTTTGGGCGTATCCGCCTACGAATTGGCCACGGGCGACCTGCCGTTCATGGGGCAGGGCGGTGCAATGCTCAAGGCCGGTGCCGAAATCCCGAATATCGACATAGACAAATTCTCCAAGGACCTGAACTACGTCATACGCGCTTGTATGGCCAAAGAGCCGTGGGATCGTCCTACTGCCGAATATCTCGAGAAGTATACGGCGGCACGTCTGGCCGGCGATAAGACGCCTTGGGAAGCCGCGACCGAACAGTCCCAATCGACGGTGCGCACGGACAATGAAAAGACCATACGTGAGGGCGGAGACATAGGTGCCACAATACCCGCCGGTACGGTGCCTCAGCGCAAAACCCCATCGGCCAAGGAGGTCGTGGAAAACGAAATGAAAATTGGCAAGTCCAAGAAAATGATGATTGTCAGCATTATAGCAGCTGTCATCGTTATAGCTGTGGGCGCCGGAGCCGCGTGGTACTTCATATTCGAGAACGACAAGAAGACCAAAGTGGCAGACGAAGATGCCGCGCCGGTGGTTGCACTCTTTGATAAATTGGTCGCCTCGACATCGCGCGACATCGCAGTGGCCACCAACGATGAGTACGAGCCGCTGTTGTCGGCCGCCTCGCGTATAGACTCGCTGGGTGTACTCATTGACGACAATCGGTTTATGAAAGACTCGGTGACGGCTGTCGAGAGACTAGTGGCGGCGTATAATGACAAGGCCGAGCCGGCCATAGACGCATGGTTGCGAGCCGCAAATACCCAATACGAGGTTGCCGAAGACCTTCCGGCCGCCATCGAATACTACAACATTGCATCGAGTCTGTATCTGCGCGTACCCGATTGTGTCTCCGTCTCTAACGGAACGACCAATCGCGCCTACGAGGCTATCAGCACATTAGAACGGACCACGCAATGCCCGGCAGTGTATATGGCCGTGACCAAATGCGGCCTGTCGGCTGATGGTCGGTCTGTCGAAGTCGAGTATAACGGGTTGACGACCCAAACGATAAGCAATATATCCATACACTATATATTGTATGATCGCACCACCGGAGATGTTACACAGCCGCTGGATCAGGGCGATGCGGTCGTCTCGATTGAGCCGGGTCCCGGTCATAAACTTGTGATAGACGTACCCGAAGGCACCGCGGCCTCTGCTATATCAATGAGCGCCGCCGGAAAGGTGTTCTACAATACCAAGCCCTGAAATGCGGTAGATGCCGTGACGAGTTTATTCCCGTTTAGTGAAAAGGATGTAGCACATCACCTTCCGCCATCTCGATAAAAGAATGATTCAATCTTGCATAAAATAAACAACTTAATATTATACAGTACATATAATGAAAAGACTAACAACTCTACTCCTCGCGAGTCTGATGTGCATAGGCGGTGCCTTGGCCGGAGTCAATCGCACCCTTATTGCAGCCCAGTCGCTGTTGACCACGGCATCAACCGTACAGCAGTACCAGAATGCTAAAAAGAAATTCCAGGCTGCCAAAAGCGATCCGGGATATGTTGCTTCGGAACACGACCGTAGTATCAATGCCGGTATCAGTAAGTGCAACAGCGCCATAGCCGCCGCTTCCAAGAATAATAGCAGTACGACCAAGCCCCGAAGCACGAACACGCGTCCTTCCTCGGGAAGCAAGCGCAACAATACGTCCGCATCATCAGCCAATGTCGAAATCACCGGATTGATTATTGCAAATCTTGATGATAATAACGACTTTATAGGTGAGGTCAACGGTCCGTTATATGTGGATGATATAAACAAACTGTATATAGCCTGCACCGTTACACCTATCAAAAAAACGGTAACCAAGACACTTCGCGTCAAACTTATCAAGCCGGACGGCAACGTCTTTCGCGAAATGGGAAAGACTGCACCTGCCGGATATTCGAGCGAAGAAAAAGTGACAATAAATTCCGGCGAGAGCAATTTCCTGCCCGATCGCATATACGGACGCGGACGCGGTAACGAATTCCAGGCCGGCACATACACCTATGAGGCGTATATGGATGGCCGTAAGGTGTATACCACTACCTTTGATATTGAGCGCGGCAGCTCCGGCTCCGGCTCCGGTATGACGACCGATACGACAACCCGTCCGAGCACCTCCGGGGCATCCGCAACGATTTTGGAATCTCGCATAGGAGAAACCGAGCAGGACGGACAGCGTTGCTTCGCCGTTTCGCTTGATTTCAGTGTCGAGAATAGTAAAGGAAAGACAATCAAAGCTTTTGCTATTGTCAAGGACGGCGATTCATACTATCGTTACAATGACAAGATTGTCGGCACTGTGGACGAAAGTGTGCCTGAGTATGAGAGTACTAAGTTTACGAACGTAAATCTGTATATTCCGCTGAACCAGCTGGGTAAATACCGCAATAGTGTGATTAATGTCGAGGTCTCAATCGATGATGCTGATGGCAACACCATGGCTAAGAAGAATATTGCATATGCATTCAATGGTCAGCGAGCCGGATTTATAGACTTTGTCAATTTTACGGATAATGTCGAGCATAACGGCGAGACATGCCTTAAGGCCGATATAGGATATACGGTGCAAAACTGCAAGGGGCGTAAAGTCAACTGCTATATATTTGCGCTGGATGACAGTGGAAGTTTTGCGAAACTCGATGGCTCGCCTATTGCCGACCTCGAGATGACAAGTGTGGATTACGATATTAATACCGTTACGAGTACCGAGTTGTATATTCCGCACAGCAAGCTGCGTGGCGCCGGATTGATGGGACGTAAAGTACAATTCCGTGTCATCATTGATGATGACGAAACACGCGAAGACATTATCACCGATGTTTATGGCTGCAATGTCGGCGGATCCTCCACCGGCACGTCTGCCGGCTCGATGTACGACAGCCGCGGGACTTCGGCCTCCGGTACGACACCTTCGGCCGAGATTAAGCGCGTGAATTTGAAGCAGAACACCACGGCGCAAGGCAAGGATAGCGCTATCGTGACCATAGACTTTGATGTGGAGAACTGCCATGGCAAGCGCGTCGGCCTGTTTGTATGGATATACGATGAGGACGGCAATTGCCCCAAGCGAGCCACCGACTCCGAATCCGGGATGCTTTACGGCCGAGTTGCCGAGCCACAAAGCAATAGCGTAGCCTATAATGATGCGGAGATTTATATTCCCACAGCGGACCTTCGTCCTTATCGCGGACGCACAATGACGCTTTGCGTTGAGGTTGACAACCGCGACACCGGCGATACCATCAAAAAAGAAAGCTACACCTTTACAGTTGAGTAATGCCCTATATCGCGCCTATGACACAAGTATGTATCATAGGGTGAATACCCACTTGCTGCTTGTGTGTCGAATCTCTCTATACATAGGTGTCCCAAAAAATGGTACAGGTGGAGTAATTAACATTATTTAACTCAACTTTTGCTCAAAAAAGCTGTTAGTTTGAGATATAAGGTGTATCTTTGCATTGGATAAGAACATCCACAAGTGATTGATAATTTGTTTGAGTTAAAAGAAATTCGAAGGTCCTTAAATCCAAAAAACCACGACTTGTAAATTCAAGTATTGCATAGCCATCAGTTGTTGAAACTGGTGGCTTTTGCTGTTTATATGGGATGGGATTGCGGTGCTTGCGGTCACGGCGCATCGATTGTACATACAACGCCGAAGCCCCCTATACAGTTATTAGGCCTCCCAAGGCCTAAAGATTTCTCGCCCTCGTATACTGGGAAGGGTAGCGACCGAAGCACGTCCGTGCGCCATATTTCGGCCATATCGCCGGAGATGCCGTATTTCAGTGTCAGCTCGGTTGGCAGACATTCGATGTCGTCAAAATATGCCGGCGACCCTATGCGCGTGCCGTCAAGGTGTATACGTGTGCCGCTGATTCCTCCGATTTCGGGTTCGTCGTCGGCTTGGCCGATGCACTTTACGGCCCATTCGACGGCGTCCTCGGTCAGGTGGTCATCGCTATCGACGATAAAGAACCACGGTGCGCAAGCCTCGGCGACGCCTTGATTGATGGCGGCGTGCTTTCCGCTGTTTTGTGTCGTTCGGAAGTACCGCATATCTATGTGTCCCTCGGCAGTCCAGCGGTTGAGTAATGCCTCGGTGTCGTCCGTCGAGCAGTCATCCGCGACTATCCACTCAAAGTCCCGGCAAGTTTGTGCTACAAGGTTTTCGTACAGCCGTGGAAGTATGTACGCGCGGTTGTACGCGGGCGTGAATATGGTGATGCGCGGCGTGTGACTTTCGGTCATAATGCGTTGTCTTCGTGTATCGAGAAATTGAGGAAATCGACTAGCGGCATAAGGGCGCGGATGTACTCTGCGGCGGTGTCAATCCACGCCGGCGAGGCAAAATCCTTGCGCGACATTGGCGCAAAGCGACCCCATTCGTTCATACGCAGGTATTGTATCATCGGGTGGTCTTTGGGCCAGCCTTTCGGCGCTGTTTTAAGGTGTTCGCCCCACCATTGCGGGGTGAAAGCCGGGTTGGCGTCTAGAGCGGCTGCAATTTCGGTAAATTCGTCCGCATCGGCGTCTATGGCAGAGCGCACTTTGCGCTTTTGTGCCGTATCGGGCATCCATAGGCCGCCGTATACACCTGTGTCGAAGCCTTGGGCTGCAACTTGCAGGTATATGCATGCGTCCGTGCAGCGGCGTCCGTTGGGCGCTATCAAGGCGCCTATATGGCGTTTGTAGGGGGCTTTGTCGGGGCTGAAGCGCACGTCTCGATATATGCGATATGTGCAATCTTTGGGTGCAAGGTTGCGCAATTCGGGACGGAAGGAGCTCAGGACGTTTATCAGTTTTTGCAGGTCTTCGAGCCATTGGTCGCGTACGGCGTTGTACTCGGCGCGATGTGCCTGAAACCATGCTCGGTCGTTATTGGCGGCCAGGGCGTCTAAGAACTTGAAATAATCTGTGTGTGCCATGTGCGGTGTATATGCTTGTGTGCCGGATATATGCGTGTGGCCGTATGTGTTCGGCGGGAACGAATACGAATGCCTAAGCCAATAGTACCGAGTATCGGAGTGCTATGCCGGGCAAGAGTCGGCATCGGGAGTGCCGCTTATTTGCTGTCGGGAATGTCCTCCCACTCGACGTCAACTATCTGTTGCTCAACTGTATAACGTGTGTGACGTTGTCCATTGTTCAAGGTCTCGGAGGAGGATACGGTGATATCCTCGAATGTGACGTATTCGCCTTCGTCGGGATCTATCTTTTTGCTGCGGCGCGGTGTGACATCGCTTTGCTCGCTGTCTGTGCCGTAGGCGTTATCCATGCCGCGGAAGGCATCGCGTACGCTCTTACGCGCGCGGTGTACAAAGAATGCTGTCCGTATCAGTGCAACGATGACAGGCAGTATTATAAAAATGAATAGCAGGAAAAATATAAGGCCTAAAATCGACATAATCTAAGAGGTTTGAGAGTGAGTTTTGTAGAAGACCACGTCCGTTCGGAGGCGGCATTTGCCTTTTGAACCGATTGCTGTGGGCTTTCGTGTGTGCTTATTGCTCTTTGCGAGCCAGGAGTGAAATCAGTAGGTACAGAATAATGCTCCAAGCCAATCCCGAGACGCCGTAGATGACCACGAATGCTATTGTGGCGAGTATGATGACGTAGCGACGGAAGTTCTCGGCCAAAGCAAAATTCTTGAATTTGAGCGAGAACATCGGAATGTGTGATATCATTGCCAGGCCGAATAATACGAAGAGTACGGCCATGCCGGCGGGCCCACCGGGGAGGTCCTGAGTCTGGTTGATCCATCCGGCTACGCCTATCCAGAATATGGCGTTGGCCGGTATGGGTAGGCCTCGGAAGGTGGTCTTGCCCACATCGCTGACGTTGAAACGTGCCAGGCGTAGTGCCCCGAATATGGGGATGACAAGTGCGACATAGCATAATAGGGAGTCCGGTGCGTAATGATGGCAGATATTGAGCATCATCATGGCCGGAGCAACGCCGAAGCTTACCAGGTCACTGAGCGAGTCAAGCTCGGCACCGATGTTGCTGTAGGCTTTGAGCAGGCGAGCGCAGGCTCCATCGCAGAAATCGAAGACGGCGGCGGCACCTATGGCGATTGCACACCATTGCCACCCATAGAGGCCGGCTATGCAATCCATAGCTCTGAAGGCAAAGATGATGGCAATGCAGCCGCTGAGGAGGTTGAGGCAGGTGATACTATTGGGTATCTGAGCGATGATGCGTTTCATAATCTTGGATTAAGTGGTGGTCCGGGACATCATTTGTCTGTTTTGGATGCCAATTGCGGGTCAACTTCGGGGCGGAGCAGACCTACTTGAGTGACGCCACCGATGGTCTTGTCACCGATATTGACATAAATCTCGGTGCCTATGGGGAGGTAGAGGTCTACGCGCGATCCGAATTTGATAAATCCCATGTGATCTTCGATGGATGCTTCGACGCCGGGGCCGGCATAGGTGGCGATACGGCGAGCAACGGCACCGGCAATTTGGCGCATCAGGATTTGCTGTCCGTCGTGAGTGCGGATGACCACTGTCGAGCGCTCGTTCTCGGTGCTCGATTTGGGCAGGTATGCAGCCAAGAAGCGGCCCTTGTGGTGTTTGGTGTATACCACTTCGCCGTCTACGGGAAACCAATTTGCATGGACGTTGACTATGCTCATAAATACGGACAGCTGGATGCAGCGGCAGTGTAGGTACTCGTCCTCGAAGACTTCCTCGCGAGCCACCACGCGGCCATCGGCGCTGGAGACCACGGCACGCAGCGGGTCACCGCGAAAACGACGCTTGGGTGATCGGAAGAAGTTGGTGACCAGGGCATACAGGGTACCCAATACGGCGGTGAATACTATGGCGAGTGTCAGCGGACGTACGCACAGCCACAGGGGTACGCATACGGCGGCACTGAACACAAACAGTGCTATCAGTATATGGACGCCTTCGTGATGTATTTTTACTCGCATGAGGTTAAGTGTCTGTAAATTGTGTGGCGTAGTATGCCTCGGCGGTTTTGCGACAGGTGCCGCGCAGCCGTTGTCGGTCGGAGCAAAGCGATGCTCACGGTATGAGACATATATTCAAGTTGCAAATTTACGCTTTTTTCTTGAGACAGGGCCACGGCTGACGGTCAAAAACGCCTGCAAGAACCTAAAAACACGTAAAAAGGCACATTTCGGAGGGATTCCGGCCCGGATTATCGTTGTTTGGCAGTCGGATGCTGCAATTACTCGTCCGGGAATGGCCCGGGAGTTCCGACCTGTGTCTCGCCTATCTTTTGCGATATAACAATAAATAAAAGTTGTGAGGTGGTGTCACAAAACGCCCTTTGTTGCGTCTAATATGTGGAGGCCAACCAAAGAAACAATTCATAATAAGACAACAAAACAAGCACAAGAATAATGAAACCAATCCGGGAAGATGTCCTCAGTAATTCGGAGGACTCCGAAGAGTCGCCGTAATGGGCTTGCCGAAGACATGAATTGACAGTAATACACAATCTAATAAGTATATTAAACAAATCTAACAATGAAAAGGTATTTGATGATGTTGTGCCTTGTCTTGGGGCTTAATGCTTCGGCCGTCAAGGTATCTGTGGACGAGAATGTCGAGTTTGTCAGCGCAATGTGCCGACTTGCCGGGTTCAAAGAGTATGTGAATAATGTCAATAAGCAGTATGTAACCACGTTGGATTCGGTGATGGCGCCGCTGAAGGGCTGTCCGGCAGTGATGCGTCTTAACGAATTGCGCGACGCACAGGGGCTGAGCTATGATGCTGTGGCCGCATTGGCGGCGCATACGGCGATACGTGACGGGCGTTTTGTGCTGCTGCCGGGTTCGGACCTCTCCAAATTGGATAGCCGTTGGAAGTCGGGGCAGGATGCCGAGGTGGCTCGACTGCTGGACGAGGCTTACCGTCAGAGCCGATTTCACGACTTCTATATATCACAAAAGCCGTTTTACGATAAGGTGATGATCAATGTTGTGAGTATGCTCGCCAATGTCGATTTTGCCTGGCTCGAAGATTTTTACGGGAGCGAGATACTCGGACGACTATCGGTAAGTTTGCTTAATTCCGGCAATTACGGTGTGACGTGTAAACGTCTCGGGATGCCCGATGAGTCAGTCATCATCATAGGCTGTTGGAAGTTGGATGAGAATGGTATACCGGTATTTCATGATAATGAGAGTCTGATAGTTCACGAATTTTCGCATCCGATGTGCAACCCGATAATAGATGACAATATACGGGCCTTTAACGGCAACGCTCAATTAGTGGCCGACTTGATGGAAGACGAACTTGCCGCTCAGGCTTATGGCGGTGCTCGGACGATGTTGTGCGAATCAATGGTTCGTTCTGTCGAGATACAATATGCCTTGGCGCACGCTAAATGCGCCGAAGACAGCGCGGCTGTCGAGACAGCCATTAAGAGCCAGGTCGCCGGCGGGTTCTTGGTGGTGCCCGAGATTGTGAATGCTATGACTGAATACCGCAGCCAACGCGACAGCTATCAGACACTATCACAGGCTGCACCGCTCATAGTCGAAGCTGTCAACGGACTTGATGTGACACAGCGTTATCGCGAGCTTAGGCGCGGACAGGTTTCGGTCATCGGTTGCTCCTTGACTGACGGCACTCGCGACGTGCCGGCATCGGATCGATATGTAGTCAAGGTTTTCTTTGACAAACCGGTGACTAACAGCGCTATGGCTTGCGATTATTACGATAATAATCCCGATATTTTCCCGGACATCTGTGATGCCAAGTTTGATAAAGACCGCCGCATTCTGACGGTGTATCTAAAGACCGAGCCCGGCAAAGAGTATGGTTTCAAACTGCTTGGATGGGCGTATATGACCGAAGCCGGATATAGAGGGCGCGGCGAAGCTGTTATACACTTCTTTACGGCGGAATAACGCATATACCCAAAGCGCGGACGCAGCCATTGAACCTCGTCCGCGCTTTTTGTTTGACGGAGTAAGTGTACTCAGTCGGGGAAAAATTATGCGACAAGCTGTATGTGAAAATAAGTTAATGTCCGCAAATAATTTTGTTGCTTTAATAAAAAGCACTTAATTTGCATAAAATGTTAGTTTTCGGCTGCTGATACAGCGAAAAATGCCGTGAAACCGCTCTCTTCTCACGACAAGACAGATGTACTTTTATTATTATTCACCCTAATAACAACAGACATGGACGAACTAAAGAAAAAACTCCTTGCCCTTGATCCTAAACAAAAATTTTTGCTCACTGCCGGCGGTGGCATACTCGTTGCCGTTCTTTACCTTATACTTCCACAGGTGTCTGTATTTGGACTGGCCTCGGTTATGGGCATAAAATGCTTTACGGCAGATAGTGCCTTGCTGCTTGTAATGTCGCTCGCTATCGTTGTACTTCCGATAGTATCGGCTTGTATGATATACTCGAAAAAAGTTGTGACTCCGCTGTTTGCCTATATCACGGCCGGGGTTTTTCTGTTCTTCGGTATTTTGCTTGGCTCTACTTTCCTGTCTCTGGCTATCGGCTGGTGGCTCACGCTCATCGTGGCCATCGCCTGGTGCGTTGTAAGCGCTCTGCTCAAAGGCGAAGAAGCTAAGATGTAATCAGTGCACACATAGACAAAAAGAAACGGTCGCTGCCATAGGGTTGTGTCCGTTTCTTTTTTTTTGCCAATATGAGGCGGAAGGGTATGATGATATGCCGTAAGGCCGAAAAAATTTGTATCTTTGTGGTATGGATACGGAAGAGTATATAGCCCGACATATAGACGCCGAGCCTCCGCAATTGGAGGCTCTGTGGCGTCGTACTAATCTGCGTCACGTCTATCCGCGCATGTGCTGCGGCCATATTCAGGGCCGACTACTGAAAATGCTGACGGCTATGGTTGCGCCGCATCGTATACTCGAAATCGGCGCTTTTACCGGCTACTCGACGCTATGCCTTGCCGAGGGTATGCCGGTGGGTTGCACCTTGGATACGGTGGAGGTGGACGACGAACGCGAGGATGAATTGCGTGCGCTTTTTGCCGCCGATGCACGCGGCGGCGACATCCGTCTGCACATCGGCGATGCCATGGAGGTTGTTCCGAACCTGCCCGGCCAATGGGATTTGGTGCTGCTGGACGCCGACAAGCGTCTGTATCTCGAGATGTTGGAGCTGGTGGCCGACCGAGTGCCCATGGGTGGCATAATTCTTGCTGATAATACACTTTGGAGCGGCAAGGTGCTGGCCGATGATGCCGCACATGTCGATGCGCAGACTCGAGCGCTGATGCGTTTCAACGATGCGGTGGCCGCCGATACGCGTTTCCAGAAAGTCATTCTGCCCATACGCGACGGCATGACGATAATGCGTCGCGTGCGCTGAACCTTCCGCCTTTACAGATCGTATAATATACATAAACACAATATAATATGGAGACAACACGTCAAGCCAAGATATCGCGACTTCTACAGAAGGAGCTCAGCGAATTGTTCCGCTTGCAGACAGCCAAGACTCATGGTACGCTGGTGAGTGTCAGCGCTGTACGCGTTAGCCCCGATTTGTCGGTGGCTCGCGCTTATCTGTCTATTTTCCCTTCCGAGCGCTCGGCCGAAATCATCAAGAGCATCAATGCCTCGGCCAAGACCATACGCTACGAACTGGCGCAGCGCGTGCGCTATCAGCTGCGTAAAACGCCTGAGTTGACATTCTTCGTGGACGATTCGCTGGACTATGCCGAGAATATCGACCGACTTCTCGCCTCCGACGGCATAGACGACAGGGCAACGGACAACGCTGTCGGCGTGGACACAGCCAAGACCAACGACTGACACGTCATGGCATCGATGCCGGTGTTGCGTATAGCTTTTCGCTACCTGCGGGCACGACACTCGCACAATGCGGTCAATGTCATCACCTTTGTGTCGATGGCCGGTATTGCCGTGGCCGTAGCCGCTATGGTGGTGGTGTTGTCCATCTTCAATGGCTTTGGCGACTTGGCTGCCGCCAATATGGCCGTATTGGATGCGCCCTTGCGCGTTTCGCCGCGCAGCGGCGGTGCCGTCACGAATGCCGACAGCCTGTGCCGCGTCATTGCGGCAGGCGTGCACGGTGTCACGGCCGTCCCGGTAGTCACCGAGCGAGCATTGCTTATCTCCGGCGAGCATCAAGTTCCGGTGGTGTTCAAAGGTATACCGCAGGGATATGACACACTGTCCACCATTGGCGGATCCATCATTGACGGGGCCTTGGCCTGGAATGTCCCCGACGCCTTGGGCGAAGATTTTGCCGCCGCCACCATCTCGGTAGGCGTGGCCAATTCGCTGTTGGTTGCGCCCGATGCCGACCATCCCGTGCGTCTGTATGTGCCGCGCAGGGTGGGGCGCATCAATCCCGCCAATCCCATGACGGCCTTCCGCGGCGCAACGCTCAGTGTCAGTGGCGTCTTCCGTACACAGCAAAACGATATCGACCGTGACCATATATTGGTGCCGCTGCAGGTGGCACGCGACCTTATGGAGTACGATGCGCAGGCCACGGCCGTGGAGGTGTTCCCATGTACGGATGCCGATGCGGACGCCTTGCGCGATGCCGTGTCCGAGGTCGTCGGGCCGCAGTATGATGTGCAGACGCGACTGCAACAGCGAGCCACCGCCTTCCGTATGATTGCCATCGAGAAATGGATTACCTTCCTGATGCTGGCCTTCATACTGGTCATAGCGCTGTTCAATATTGTCTCGACGCTGTCACTGGTGGTGCTCGAAAAGCGCCGCAATATGGAGACCCTGCGTTGCCTCGGCGCCACGCACGCCATGACGCGCCGCGTATTCATCACCTTGGGATGGTTGATTACGGCCGTCGGTGCCGCTGCCGGAATGGTGATAGGCGTGGCACTGACGCTGGCACAACAGTACGGGCATTTTGTCAGTCTCGGCGCCGGCGAACAGGCACAAGAGATTATGTCTATTACATGGTATCCCGTGCGGCTCGATCCGGTGGATTTGCTTGCGGTGGCCGCTATGGCCGCGCTCACCGGGTTGATAGCCGCCCAATCGACTCGCTTGTTTGTGCGGCGTCGTCCGCCTACGGCTGTCGTCAGCGAATGAGTGTCGGTGGCTGCCAACAACGGCCTAACCGCAAAATTAACCTAACGAAACTTACGGGCCGAAGCGCGTATCACGACCGCCGATGCCCCCAATAGATACAACGATATGCAAACAGTACTATTCCATTCCACAATATTCGGGCCGATACACAGCCGCCGCCTCGGCGTGTCGCTCGGTGTCAACCTGATGCCGGACGACGGCAAGGTGTGCACCTTCGACTGCCTGTACTGCGAGGCCGGGTACAATGCCCAGGGTGTCGGGACTACGGGGCTGCCCACACGCGAGCAAGTGCGCGAAATGCTTGAGGCGCAGTTGCAAAAGATGCAGGCCGAATCGGCACCGCTGGATGTCATCACCTTCAGCGGCAACGGCGAGCCGACGCTGCATCCCGAATTTGCCGGCGTTATAGACGACACCCTTGAGCTTCGCGACCGCTACTATCCGCAAGCCAAGGTCAGCGTCCTCACCAACAGTACTCGCGCCGGGTTGGACTCGGTGGCTGCCGCCTTGCGCCGCGTGGACAATAATATCGTCAAACTGGACAGCGCCGTCGATGCCACCTTCCGGACCCTCAATCGACCCACATCACCCGAGACGACGCCCGAGAGTGTCATCCGCAACCTCGTCCGGTTTGCCGGACAGGCAATAGTACAGACGTTGCTTACACGCGGAACGCACAACGGCGTGGCTGTAGACAACACCACTGATGCCGAAATCGAAGCGCTGTGCGACGCCTACCGCCGCATACGCCCACGTTCGGTTATGCTATATTCCATCGATAGACAGACGCCCGAACATTCGCTCACAAAGGTAAGTCACGACGAATTAGACGCTATCGCCGCACGCATCACCGCCGACACGGGTATACCCGTCTCGGTGGCATAGCCGCTGCGGACATAAACGCAAATCGGCGGACGCTTTGCAGGCGTCCGCCGATTTGTCGTATAGGGTTGGGAATGTGCCTAATAGCTTTTCTTAGGCCGTCCGCCGATTACGAAGCCTATGGTGATGGCGGCCGTGTGGAAGCCGCGCCGCACAATCATACAGTGTGCCGTCAGGCGTATGTGGTGGAACAGCTCGACGCCGGTGCGCGGCATTAGTACAAAGGCGTTTTCGGCCGAGACTGTTTGACAGTCTAAAGAGCCTACTTGGTCAATAGATGCAGCGCCTACGCCTATCCCGACAAACGGATTTATCCGATAACCTTGTCTGAAGTTGTAATCGCCTGTTATGCCGTATGCCCATGTTCGGTTGGTTTGATGCCAGTATGCATTCGGACGGCTCGATATATCAAAGTGACGGTTGGCGCCGTCAAGTTGCAAGAATACGCCGCAATCCCAAGGCTGTTCCTCCGTATTGTAACGTAGCTCCAGGCCAAGCGTCACTGAGACAAATGTATGCCCACCACGATATCCGCCAAGTGGGACTGTAAATCCGCCTCGTGCCTCGAACTCGAACATGCGGACTAATCGCGGCTCTACGGCATAGGATGATGCGATGCAGAATAGACAGACAAGGAGTAGTACTACTCGTTTCATTACTTGGAGTCCTTGTCTTTGAATATTCGTGCAGCGAGCCATTTTCCCTTGTATTTGATGGCGCCATACACGCTCCCTCGGTATATTTCAATTCCATCTTTCTTCGGAATTTTTATCCGAACTAATTTGATCTTGTTTGCAAAAGAGAATGTAAATTCCCATTCTCCGGGAAACCATCTTGCATCAAACTTGGAATTGATGCTGCGTTTATTATATACGCACCTGCTAAATGGGCCATGAATTACGTATGTGTACTTGTCCTGTTCGCACATCAGGCCAATATTGTTCTCATTGCCGGCCTTTGACTTCGCCCACGACGATGCCCCATTAAATGCGGCCTTTGCTGCCACAGAAAAAGCCTTGTAAAGGTCTTTTGTAGTGAAGTTGTAGTTGATGAATGGTATTTTTATCAACATTCGGGTTTTGCTGTCGAATGGGAATGTATGCGTTGTCGTTATTGTCGGGTTGTTGCCAAAAGATTTGTCTATTGTTATTGGTGGTATCGGGTTGGGGAGTACGTATCTTATTGTCGCAGTTTCCCATCCGTGAACCATGATTTCTGCCTTTATGTTCCACCATATACCACACACTTTTTTCTGCATTTTTAGCTTTGTGCCGGTATTGGAATATACCCTGTAGTTCTGATGGTAGAAGTTGAGGTTTAGCTGGCGGCGTTTCTTGAAGCGGATTAATGCGACAACGTTTTCGCCCCAAATGTCTGTCCAGGCCTTATGAAGCCAATTGCCGTCACCGCCATCAGTAAAGTCAACTTCTCGGATGTCGCTTTTAGGTATTACCTCTCCATTGCTTAATTGTGCGCCGAAAGAGGTGAAGTGTAGTGTAAGATTTTCCGCTTCTTTATTCATTGGGCTACCGCCGCCTGTTGCTTCGTCAAAGTTGTCCTCTCTTTCTGTTACGTATTCCATGTGACGGTAATCCATTGGAGTGAAGGACACGTTGTCAGACACCTTTAATGTTGTGTTGCCGGATTGGTCTGTAGCTTTGATGTCAGAGACAAGGGCTTCTATATCTTGCAGTTCTGCAGCTGTTTTCGCCGGTGTGAAAGCAACCCCGTTCTTGACGTATTTGTATACGGTGTCTCCTACCTGTATTTCACGGTCGGCATTCAGAAGTTGCGCGAAGCGGATGTCTGCGATTACCGAGTCGGAAGGGCAGAATTCGAGGTCTTCTTCGTCGTTGCGGATGGTGTCTAACTGCGCCGGAGTAAGCGAGGCCATTACTTTCCGGCGGTTTGCCTCGACAAGTGATTCAAACAGTTCTTCGTTGTCAGACAACTGTACTCCGGTGTTTTGTACCGCTCTCGAGCTGTTACCGGTTGGTTCTCCAAGCTCGTCAAGTAAGGCTTCTATCTCCGATGATGAACCGACTATCACACGCTGCATGCCTTTCTCGGCAGTGTTTTTGTTTGAGACGTCCTCTTTCGTTCTTAGGTCGTCGTCTTTGCAGGCATATAGAGAACATGCTGCAAAGAGGATTAGTAGTGGTGTTTTTGTCATTTCTTTGGTGGTGTTGGATTGTTTGGGTAAAATGATTGTTTTTGTATGGTAATGTGAAGCAATTGCCGCATCGTATATGGTTGATTATGTCGCAAAGATAGTGATTAAACGTGAATAACTTGTCATTTAGAGAACCTTTATTGGCAGAAGAGCTTTTTTCGGTCGGTTTTTATTCTTTGCTTTGTGGTAGTTTTCGACTGCGAGTTATTGAACAAGCGTAGCCGGTTTCTACCAAGCGAGATGATGCAATTATATAGCGGCCGCGCCGCAGGACGCTGTAAGGGGCGTGCGTGCGGCGCGGTATGCGTGGGGAGGGATCGGCGTGTGCGTCAGCGCTTGGGAGCGGGGAGGCGGCGCGTTACGAAGATTTCGGTGGGGAAGTGGTCGGAGTATCCGTTGAGGTATACGCCGGAGGCAAAGGTACGCCGTGGGTAGTTTTGCCGTGTGCCTTCGGTGTCTTTGAGGAAGTTGCGATTGAGGACTTCGGCACGCAGGAAATGCCAGCGATTTTCGGGTGTGTTGAGTAGGTTGCCGGAGACGATTATTTGGTCGAAGAGGTTCCACGAGCTCTTATAGGCGAGCGTTCCGGTGCCATGGTCAAGTATGCTCCAGAAAGGGTTGTAAAAGCAGTGGTCTTCCTTGACGTCTTTTTTGTCGCGTTTGGCCCCGAGGACTTCGGCGCATGATTTGTCCATGGGGTCGTCGTTGAGGTCGCCCATGATGATGACGCCGATTTGGGGGTCTACGCGCCACAGCGAGTCGGAGATGGCGCGGCACAGGCGTGCGGCGGCCTCGCGGTTGGGCGAGGATTTTTCTTGGCCGCCGATGCGCGAGGGCCAGTGGTTGACGATGACGGCTATGCGCTGTCCCATCAGTCGGCCGACGACGCACATTTGGTCACGTGTGGCGAAGGACAGTTCGGTGAGGGTGTGGTTGGTGACGTTTTCCAGTTTGAAGTACTTGGGGTTGTACAGGAGGCTGACGTCGATACCGCGTTTGTCGGGCGAGTCGTGGTGTGCGATTTGGAGGTTCCAGGGTGCGAGTTGCGGGTCGCGTACGAGGTCTTCGAGTACCGTGCGGTTCTCGACTTCGCTGACGCCTATGATGGCCGGCCCATAGGGTGTACGCTTGGAGGTGAACGATGATATGGCGCGAGCAAGGTTGTTGACCTTGTTCCAGTATTTACGGCTGTCCCATTGATTTTTGCCTTTGGGGGTGTACTCGAGGTCGCGGCCCAGCGGGTTGTTGGGAATGGTGTCAAAGAAGTTCTCAAGGTTGTAGAACGCGATGCCGGCGGTCTGCGTAATCATGCGTTCTGTCTTGTTGTCTTGTGCGTATGCCGAGGCAGTGCAGGCCAGGGCCAGCAACGCGATGGCAATTGTCTTGGTGAGTTTCATTGGTGTTTGGTATTACTTGAAAAAAACCGAAAGGCCGACGTGCCACACCGCCGGAGTGTGGCGGTGTGGCGTGGCCGGTCTTTGGCATGGGTTGTTACTCGCTCCAGGTCAGATTCCAAATGGACACGCGGTCCTTATTGGCGTCGAGCTGTGAGTAGCAGTTGTTGATGATTTCGATAGTGAAGCTGCCGTTGTAGTTGACATCAAGACTGAAGTCGTAGGCGGTCTTGGCCGTGATGGTGTCGAGGGTCACGACTTGGCTCTTGATGACGTTGCCGGCGGCGTCCTTGACGTTTACGGTGAACTGAGCTTTTGTTTCATTGAAAGCAAACCCGTACTTGAAGGTCAGGGTCTTGATGCTTCCTGTGAGTGTGGGCGATACGAGGCTGCCCGGCGCGGAGGTCTTGCCGTTGAGGGTCGGAGCCAGCGTTCCGGTGGCGCCGATGAACTTAAATATCGGGTTTGAATCGTTGTCTCCGCCGCCGAGGATGATGGCGCTGGTGGCGGTCCATCCGGTGTTGTTGGTGTATGTGCCGTATTGGGACTTTGCTTGTCCATTGTTGAAGGAGTTGAAGTCACCCTTGTAGTCGCCCGAGGGAGTGGGTGTCGGGGTCGGGTCGGGGGTGCTGCCGCCTTCGGCGTTGAGCAAGATGTTGTCTACGCACCAGGTGGCGTAATTGTCGGCCGCGGGCGAGGTGTACTCAAATCCGATGTAAATGATGCCGGAGAAAGCGCTCAGGTCCAGTTCGCCCGAGTTGGCCCAGCCGCTGTATCCGCTTGCGGGAGCGGTGGCCAGGGTGGGATTGAGCTGTGTGGCCTTGGCGGTGGCGGGGTCGGCTGCGGTGAGCACGAAGACCTTGAGGGCGGATTCGGTGGAGCCGTATCCGTTGACTTGGGTGTCGAAGGTCAGCACTTTCTTGGTGACTTTGGACATATCTATGGCCGGGGAGATGAGCCACTGGTCAAAGGGACCTGTGCCCTTGTATCCGGTCATAGCAGCGTAGTTGTTGCCGTTGTACGAGGGTACGTACCAGGCCTTGTTGCCGGTCACTTGCTTCTGCGTCCATCCGGCGGGGATGTTGGAGGATGTATCGAAGTTTTCGTTAAGCGAGGCCACGGGGTCGGTGGGGGTGGGTGTGGGAGGTGTGACGCCGCCTTCGAGCTTATAGGCGGAAGCGTTCTTGATGCCGGGGACGCCGCAATACTTCATAATGTCACCCTTGATCAGGAGTTTCTTGCCGAGGTTGCCGGGGTTGGCTTGGAGGTTGAGGGCGGTGCGTATTTCGCCGGTGGGGAGCTGTACGCCGATGCACTTGGAAACGTCCTTGACATCGGCCGAGGGAGCTACCAAGATATTGGTGGCCATGGTGGCGGAGGCATCGAAGTGAGCGGTCTCGGCAGTGATCATGTAGGGTGTAGCGCTGACGTCAGCCCATCCTACGATGTAACCGGTGACCCAAACGGCACTCTTGGTGGCTTCTTGAGAGGATTGCGGGTTGAAGGCAATGACTTCGGCAGCGGTGTAGGGGTTGTTCTCCGAGCCATCGCCGGAGGTTACGGGAGGCGTGGGAGGAGTGACGCCGCCTTCGAGGTCGAATTCGGTGACGGTCTTGACGCCGGGTTGTCCGAAGTATTTTTCGAGCGAGCCGTTGACGGCTACAACTTTGCCGAGGTTCTCCGGGTGAGCCTGGAGGTTGAGCGAGGTGCGCACATTGCCTACGGGGAGCTGTACGGGGATGCACTTGGTGTAGTCGGTTTCGTCGGCCTTGGCGGCGATGAAGATGTTGGAGGCCGAGGCGGCAGTGCCGGTGGCGTTGGTCATTTCGGCGGCGGTCTTGCCGGCGCTGGAGCCTACGATGTAGCCTTTGACCCATGCGGTGCCGGAGGCTCCGGCGAGTACTTGCGAGCAGTTGTAGGGCGACTCTTTGGTGCCTGTACCTTCGGGGATGCCTTCACCGCCGGGGTTGAGACCTTCGATAGAGAATTCATCGGTGGTGCCGTTGTTGCCGGTGATGCCGAAGGTGCCCATAGCTTTGGCGAGTGTGCCGCGCAGGGCGATCTGTTTGCCATAGTTGCCGGGGTTGTCGACGAGGTTGCCGAGAGTCTGGAGCTTGGAGCCGTCGGGCAGCTCGATGACGAGTGCATGTGCAATGTCTTTGGTGTCGGCGGTTTGTCCGATAACGAGGGTGTTGCTCAGCAGGGGATCGGCCTTCCATTCGATGTCATCGTTGGTCTTGACTTCGGTGACTTCGGGGCCTACGGCGCCGACGATGTATCCTGATACCCATCCGGACTTGTCTGTGCCGGCTTTTTCGAGTTCGATGGCTTTGTCAACGCTCCAGGGTTTGCTCTGCGAGCCTTCGGGAACTGTGGGGTTGCCGAAGTTCATGCAACCTTCGTAGTCGTTGAGTATGAGCTGCCATCCGCTGGTGCCGTAGTACGAGAGTATAGCTACAACGTCACCATGGCCTTCGGGAAGTGTTTTGTTCCAGAAATTGGAGTATCCGGAGGTGCGGACGTTGATGCTCGAACCATCTGCATCTACGAGGCTTTGGTTGACATTGGACTTATACTCGGAGAATGTGGCTTTGCCGCCGTTGGCGAAGGATACGTTGTTGAAGCGTACCAACTGGCTTTGCCATTTGATGAGTCCGGCGGGGTCGGTAGGCAGCTCGGAGAAGGAGTTGACTACGAGGGTGTCGAGTTTGGACACATCGGGGAAGCCGTTGAGCTGGGCGTGTGCGGTGAAGTACTCGGGAGACATGAATGATGCTTCCCAAGCGGCGCCGTTTTCGTACCATTCGGGCTGGCCGAGTTGTACGAGGCCGTTGTATTTGCCGATATACATGCCGGTGACGTCAAGTACGATTTCCTGACCGCGGCGGTATTTGAGGTAGAGGTTGTAGGAGTTGATGGACAGCGACAGGGCTGCGGTTCCGTCTTGGATGACGAGCGACTTGAAGACGTTGCCTGCTTCGTCGGAGGAGACGACGCGTCCGGAGATGACGTAGTGGCTGCCGTCGTCGCGTGTGCCTATGGTGTCTATGTAGTTGGTAGCGTCATTCCAATACTTGGTTTTGAGCTCGAGTATGGATGTATTGGGTTGGTCTTTGGCCACGGGGGCATCGATGATGGGATCGTCGATGTCGTCTTGGCAAGCCGTGGTGGCTCCCGCTACTGCGAGTGTCACGGCGACCCACGCCAGATATGATTTCAGTGGTTTCATATATTTTGTATGATGTGTTGGCTTGTGTTATTGAATATATGGGTGTGTCGTGACGCTTATTATTTGGTGGCGTTGAGTTTGACGTTGTCTACGCACCAGGTGGCGTAATTGGCATCCTGGGTGGCTTGGTAGCGGAATGCGATGTATACTTTGCCGGTGAAAGCCTTGAGGTCGATGCTACCGGAGTTGGCCCAGTTGCTGTATCCGCTTTCGGGCGCTGTGGCTAATGTGGCTTTGAGCTCGGTGGCGTCGTCAAGTTTGTCAAGATTGGTAACGACGTAAACTTTGAGAGTCGTGGTTTTGGCGCCGTATCCGTTGACTTGGGTGTCAAAGGTGAGGGTCTTGTCTGCCACCTTGTCCATATCGATGGCGGGCGAGATGAGCCACTGGTCAAATGGAGCTGTGCCCTTGTAGCCGGACATGGAGATGTAGTTGTTGCTGTTGAAGGATTTTACGAACCATGTCTTGTTGCCGGCGACTTGTTTCTGGAACCATCCGGTGGGTATTTCGGTGCCTGCATCGAAATTTTCGTCAAGCGAGGTCACGGCTTCGCCGGAGGGAGTGTCACCGCCACCGCCGGCCGAGGGTTCTTTCTTGAGCTCGTAGCCGATGAGGCCGCGCATGTATTCAGGGGCGGTTTCGTCTTCGCTGACGCCGATGAGGCGTATTTGCCATGAGCGGTTGTAGAAGCTGAGGATGCCGACAATGGTGCCTTTGCCTTCGGGGCAGTAGTAGTCGTAGAAGTCGCTGTATCCGCTGGTGTAGACAATCATATCACCGGTGCCATCGGAGATGGTGCGCGAGGTGTTCTTGTCTTTTTCGGCGAGTGTGGCTTTGCCGGCGTCCTTGAAGGTCACGTCTTTGATGGATACGAGGAGGCATTGCTTGGCCAAGAATTCTTCCTGATTTGAAATCAGGTCATTGAGTGCGCCGATGGTGTATTCGCCGATAGTAATTTTTTCGGGTTCGGAAAGTCCGTTGACTTCGATTTGTTTTGCGGCGAGGTCGGAGGCTATACGTCCGGGATAGTTGTTGTTGGGAGTCGAACCTATTTGCATAAGCTTGCCGTAGGCGCCGACATACAAGCCGGTGACGTCTATGACTATTTCCTGTCCGTACTGATAGGATTCGTAGAGGTCGTAGCTGTCGATATTGACTTGGATTGCTCCGGTTTCGTCTTCGATGACCAATTGTTTGAAGAAGTTGCCGGATTGGTCGGAGGATATTACGCGGCCTTTGATGATATAGTCTGAGCCGTCTTCGCGTTTCTCGACAAGCGTGGCGTAGTTGTTATCGCCTTTGTAGAACTTGGTCTTAAGTTCGGCAATGGTGGTGTTGGCTTGGCGTGTGGCAGTGGGTAGCACCATGGGCGGACGCTCGAAGTCGTCATCGCAGGACGACAGCGATACGGAGCCGGCGAGTGCCAGCAGGGCTGTATAGATGTATATTAATGATTTTTTCATTGTCTTGATATTATGTTTTGGGGCGTGATACTTTGGTGTTTACGCGATTTTTGCCGTATCAGAAGCGTACTCCGACGTTGAAGAATACTTTGACGCCTTGAGCGTACTGGTATCTGTTGGGATATTTGTCGCGTATGTAGTTTTTGGTATCAAGACGTCCCTGCTGGTATGCGTTGGTGACGATGTCGCGGTTGTTTAGGACGTTGTTGACGTTGAGGTTGAGGTTGAGCGATACGCTGCGGTTGATGTAGATCAATTTGCCTATAGAAACGTTGAGGCTGAATGCGTTCTTCAGTTTTTCCTGAGCGGAGAGCTCTTCAATTTTGGTCTGAAGTTTCTCGGGTGTGCAGTTCTCAATGTTTTTCCATAGTTCGGGCAGAGCTTCGTGGTATGCCGGGGAGAGCGACACGTAAGAGTCGCCCATCCAAGTGCCGTTGACGTTGAAGAACCAGTTGCCGGGAGCAGCCCAATCGAGGCCGAGGTTGCAGACTGTCTGGGGTGTCGAACCTACATAGTAATTTTTGAGGTATACGGTCTGGGTGGTGTCGGCGTATAGGCCGTTTTCGAATGAGCGTGTACCCTGCGGATTGTTCTTGTACTGATACTTGGCGTATGTGCCGGCGAATGTTGCGGTGAGGCTGGGTGTAATCTTGAAGGACATACCCAATTCGATACCCTTGGATACCTTGCGGACGCCGGTGAGTGCGTATATGGCGTAAGTGGAGTAGCGGTCATCGTAGAATCCCGTGCGCTCGGTAACGTTGTCGAGGTTGACGTAGTAAGCGGTCAGGGCGCCACGGAAGCGGCGGTATGCCCATCCGTAGGAGATGTCGGCCGAGAAGTCGCGTTCGCTGCGCAGGTCGCTTACCAAGGTGTTCTTGACGCGCGGTGCGATAAATGCTTGGTCGGCTCGCGGTGCGCGTGTGCCGTAACTGATGTGCGCGGTGAAGAAGTTGCGGCCGTCGAGCTTGTAGGTGGCACCGGCTTTGACGCCTGCATTGTCAAATTGGCTTGTGGAGCTCTTGCCTAGGGAGTTGAGTGGGGCACGACCATTGCGCATATGTCCGTCGCGGTAGAATTGGGTGAAGCTCATACGAGCACCGTAGTTGACATCCCAGTGTACACTGGTGAAGGTGTTTTGCAACCATCCTTCGGCCTTGAGGTAGTGGAAGTCGTAGTCGTAACCGAAGCGGTCACCCTTGGTGACGCGGCGGTTGGGGTTGTCGAGGTCGTTTTGAAGGTTCTGGGGCGCGATGGTGATGTCGCGGTCACTGAAGGGGTCAATGTCAAGCCAATATTCGCCGCCGAGGAGGTCGCGTATGGTCTTGTAGTAGGATGCCTTGGTGTAGTTGAACGACAGGCCGGCTTGCAACTGGAAGTGGTCGTTAAGACGGTGGTTGATGAAGGTGTTGAACATGGTGTTGAACTGCTTGTTCACGCGGTTCTCCATAATGTAGGACGATCCTTTATGGTCGGCTTCGTCTTTGCCTTCGTTCTGGATGTTGTTGAGTTTATTGATGGTGTAGAGGTTGTCCCAGTTGATCTGGCGGAAGCTTTCGTCGTTTTGCCACAGATAGGTGTAGTAGTTGGCTTCCTCTTCGTTGTCGTAGTATGATGGGAGGTAGCGGTAATATGTGGGGTTGGGGTCATTGGCCTTGTAGTACTGCAGAGCGGACTGCGAGTAGCTGGTCCAGCGAACGGCGGCGGTGGTGTTGAGCATCGTGCGATCGTCTTTGTAGAGCCAGGTGAGCATTGCTGTGGGGTCATAGGACTCAATGATGCGTGAGCTGCGCTTTTTGCCGTTTTGCCAGCCCCAGTTGGGATTGTAGAGGTTGTCATCTACCAGGTCGTAAACTTCCTGATAGGTGGCGGATGCGGTGGCGCGCTGCGTGGGACCGCCGAAGGCCGTAAGGGTCAGGCTGTTGTGCTTGTTCAGTACTTTCTCGAGAGATATGAACAGGCCGCCGCTGTTGTAGAATGTGCCGTCGATGACACCTTCTTTGGAGTAGCGACCGATGCCGCTGATGGTGAAGGCCCAGCCGTTTTTGCTCAGACCGGTGGAGTATGTGGCCATGGCGCGGAACATATAGTTGGAGTTGGTGTATGCCAGCGAGCCGTTAAATCCTGGAGCGTATGTGTCGGTGATGGTGTTGTAGTTGACGCTACCCCCCAGGTTGCCCATACCGAAGTTGGCTACGGCGGTGCCTACGGCGCTGGTTTTGTTGCGGAAGGCGCGCGAGGTCAGACCCAGTAGTGACGAGAAATTGAAGCGGCCGCGTATGGGGTCGTTCATCTCTATACCATTGAGGTATATGGTCTGATATTCGGAACGCATACCACGATAATTGAAGTACATGGGGCCGAAGTTGTAGCTGGCCGTGTTGTAGTATATGTCGTCGTTTGCTCCGGTGAGTGCCACGATATTCTGGCGGCCGTTGTCGTCATCATCGCCGGCGTCCATAGCGGACTCATCTGCATACATATCATTGAGGTCACCGTACATCTCGGCATCGTAGTTGATGGGGTTGAGCCGGATGGTGCCTACTTCGGTGATGGCGGAAGCCACGGTGATGTCGGCGCCGTAAGTTTCATAGCCGTCAAAGGCTACGAGCATACGGTCGCTGGTGCCGGCAGTGACGCGCAGCACGAAGTTGCCGTTGGCATCTGTGGTGGTATTGCCTTGCTTGCTTAGGCTGACGGTGGCGCCGGATATAGGCGCGCCCGTGGAGGCATTGACCACTGTACCAACGATTTTGGAACTTTGTGCCAACCCCGGCAATACTGCGGCCAGGAGCACAATCAGGAACAGTTTAAGTCTCATAAGGTGTTATTAGGTTTTAATAATTTATGTTGTCTTTGTATGTCGAAATGTAGTATGCGGCTATGGGACACGTCCCGGGCCTTTGGTCTTTAGGACTTTGACGGTGTGGTTTGCTCTTTCGAATTCTTCTTTGTTTGTATAAGCACAAGAGGTGCGTCGGAAGCGGGTGTGACCGTCGTTTTTTCCGCGAGCGAGGCTGAGTGAGACATCTCTATGTCGCGTACCCATATACTTATTTTCACCATAAGGGGGAAAACAAGTATTGCACGAAACCCTGCCGGGCATCGCACTTCTCAGCGGAAATGGACGTCAAAATTACACATTAATTTGCAAACAGCAGCATAATATGTTGTAAAACATATATTACATCTCCGTTCTTCCCTCATTTTTAACATTTGCCACTGTCATGGAGCGTTCCGAAACTTTTATGACGTTTGATGACTGAAACGTCTTGTTTATGGGCGCACTTTATATGTGTCGGCTGTGAAGTTTTAGGCTTTTGATGCGTTTTGCACAGTCAACATATCTTTACTGAGTTGTAGTACTCCGTTTGCATACTATTTGATTGTTTGCTGTTATACGGAGGTTGAGTCGGTGTAAATGTTGGAATGTTTTTTGCAATTATTTTCCGATGCAAAAGCGGGAGAAGATGGTGTTGAGAACTTCTTGGGAGGATATGCGGCCGGTGACGGCGGCGAGTGCTTCGATGCAGTCGCGCAGGGCGAAGGCGGCGATGTCGAGGGTGGCGTCTGAGGTGAGCGCTTCGGAGACGCGGCGGGCGGCGGCGAGTGCTTCGGCGAGTGCCTGACGCTGTCGGATGTTGGAAATCATAATGTCCGGGGCGTTGCCGGCAATTTTTTTGGCGTAGAATTCCAGCTCTTCGTATATGGGGTTTATGCCGTCTTCGGTGACTGTGTTGACGGCTACAATGTCGATATTGTCCGGTAGCGGGTCGAGTAGCGCTTCAACGCAGTCTTTGGCCGGGCAGATGTCGTCTTTGCTGACTATAAGGATGGTACACGCCGAGGGGTTGGCTTGGCGACGAAGTCGGGTGAGGTTGACGGCGTGGTGGCGCGCGGCTTCGTCTGCATCGGCGGGGCACAGCACGAGGGCTATGTCGGCTTTGAGCAGTGCTTCGGTGGCGCGGTCGATGCCTATGGCTTCGATGGTGTCGGCTTGTGCGCGGTCGCGTATGCCGGCTGTGTCTTGCAGTCGGAAGGTGTAGGCGCCTACGGTGATGGTGTCTTCGATAATGTCGCGTGTGGTGCCGTGGATGTCGCTGACGATGGCTCGCTCATCGCCTACGAGGGCGTTGAGCAGCGATGATTTGCCGGCGTTGGTGGCTCCGGCGATGGCTACGGTGAAGCCTTCGCGTATGGCGTTGCCGGCCGTGTAGCTGTCGTGTAATTGCTGAATATGCTTGATTATCTGTGTTATGGTGTCGCGCAGACGTTTGCGTGAGGCAAATTGGACGTCTTCTTCCGAGAAGTCGAGCTCGAGTTCGAGTAGTGCGTCCAGGTCTACGAGTTGGGTGCGTAATTGGTCGAGTCGTTGTGATATTCCGCCGCGCATCTGCTTGACGGCGAGGTCGTGTGCGGCTTTGGAGCGTGAGGCTATGAGGTCGGCGACGGCTTCGGCTTGGGCTAAGTCGAGGTTGCCGGCGGCAAAGGCTCGGCGTGTGAATTCGCCCGGTTCGGCTAGGCGTGCGCCGGCAGAGATAAGTGTCTCGATGAGGCGTCTTTGGACGTATGTCGAACCGTGTACCGATATTTCGACGGTGTCTTCGCCCGTGTACGAGCGCGGTGCGCGCATAACTGTGGCCAGGGCTTGGTCCAGCACCGATCCGTCGGTATCGATGATGTCGCCCAGGTGCGCCGTGTGGGTGGCGGCTTGAGCGAGGCCTCGGCCGCGCCAAATGCTGTCAACGATGGCTATGGCTTGAGGTCCGCTGACGCGAGCCACGGCGATGCCGCCCACTCCGGGGGCGGTGGATATGGCGCATATTGTGTCTGTATTCATTGGCTTATGAGGAGTGCCCGAGTGAGCCTGGCGGTGCTTATTGGCGGCGTTGCCATTGATTGAAGTTGTTTTGAGCTTCCACTTGGGCTTCGATGTCGTCGGGCAGTGCGGCAAAGAAGTCCAGTCCGGTGATGCTTTCGACTTCGTCTATGGATGTGGCGGCGGTCTGCATTCCGCCGGGTTGTACGAGGTTGGACATGACGAAGGCGATGCCTCGCGGCGGATTGGCGTACGGGGCGAGTATGACCTTGAAGAAGCGCTTGGGTACGGCGACTTTGGTCGCGCCTATGGTTTCGGTAATATGGTCCGTGAGTATGGGGCCGCAGATTACTATGAGCGCACTGTCGCGTGCGGCCCATCGGCGTGTGGCTTCTTCGAGTTTGCGCCACGGTCCGGTGTTGAGGTGCTGCGACTGGGGACAGATATTGGTGAGATAGAAGCACGCGTCCATAGCCTGACGAGACCATTTCATGTCGGCGGCCGGCGCCATGTGTCCGCGGTCGTATCCGCTGCGGCGATAGTCTTCGGGCGTGGGGCACCCGACTACGGCTTCGTCGGTACGGAAGTTGTTGGAGCGTTTGTACGGGCCGTCTATGCGGTCGCGCGTCAATTCCCATGCTACGTAATTGGGTGTATGCTTGTCGGAGTTGAAGTTGACGGTAAACCCGGGGTATTTGATTATTGCCCCATCTTGGGTCGTCGGCATGGAGACTTCCAGCAGTGCGTTGCTGTCGGTACCCTCGACACTCTGTGCCTTGGTGTCTGTTTGGCAGGACTGCCACCAAGCGAGGGTGGCGCCCACGAATACGAGTGCGTACAGCAGCCACTGTATTCCCGGGATTAGACGGCCGGATTTTCTGCGGCTATTTCGGCGTCGTGTCATATCTGTATTGTTTTGTAATATGGGTATTCGATGTCCCAGAGGTATAGCGCGTGTGCGGGCATGGATGTGCCGGCGACGCCTCGGTCCATGGCTGCGATGACTTCGGCCACGTGTTCGGGAGCGTACTTGTGGCGTCCGACGTCTACAAGTGTGCCCGTGACGGCGCGCACCATATTGCGCAGAAAGCGGTCGGCGCGAATCTCCAAGTACCACGAAGTCGGGCCTTGCCGGACCATGCGGCATACGGTGACATTGCAGATATTTGTCTTGGTGTCTGTGTGTAGCTTGGAGAACGAGGTGAAGTCTTTGTGACCGATCACCAAGGCGGCGCCGCGGTTCATAGCTTCGAAGTCCAGGTCGGCGGGCGCGCGCCACGACAGGTGGCGTATAAAGGGGTTCTCGGCCGTGTGCATCATGTATCTGTAGGTGCGGGTGGTTGCATCGAAGCGTGCATGTGCATCAGCGTGTACCGGCGTGATGGTGTGTACCGCTATGGCCGGACGGCAGATTCCGCTTAGGGCTCCGTGTAGGCGGCGCATGGCTGCCGCGTCTTGTGCGAAGTCGTCGGGGATGTCGGCGTGGGCCACCATAGTGCGCGCGTGTACGCCGGTGTCGGTGCGCCCGGCGCCTGTTACCTTGATATGGGTATGCAGCACCATCTCGAAGGCTTGCTCGAGTGTCTCTTGGACGCTGGGGCGGTCGGGCTGGATTTGCCATCCGTTGAATGGCGTTCCGTCGTATGACAGTTGGATGAATACTCGCACGTGGTATGCTCTTGGAGGGTGTTGAACTCAGGCGTGGTTGTGTCGTCTATGCGGCTCTGTCGGAGTTTGTAAAGAATGTAAAATCAGTCTTTTTCGAGGTATGTGTAACCGTACAGCCCCGAGCGGTAGGTGGAGATGAAATTACGGCCTTCCTCGGCGGTGATGGCGCCGCTTTTGACGGAGGCCGATACCCATGACTCGACGTTGCGCACCAGTTTCTTAGCCGAGAATTGCACGTAATCGAGGACTTCGGCTACGGTCTCGCCGTCGATGATGCGGTCAATGTCGTAATGGTCGGGGTAGACATTGATGTGCACGGCGTTGGTGTCGCCGAAGAGGTTGTGCATATCGCCTAAGATTTCCTGATAGGCACCCACGAGGAATACGCCGAGGTAGTATTTTTCGCCTTGTTTGATGGCGTGCACCGGCAGGGCGCACGACGGGTCGTGCAGGGTGATGAAATTGGCGATTTTGCCATCGCTGTCGCAGGTGATGTCCTGTATGGTGCAGGTCTTGGTGGGCTTTTGGTCAAGACGCTGAATGGGCATGATGGGGAATACTTGATCTATGGCCCACGAGTCGGGTAGCGACTGGAATAGGGAGAAGTTGCAGAAGTACTTGTCGGGTAGCATCTTGGCGATGCCTCGCAATTCCTCGGGCGGGTGCTTCATACTTGCAGCCATCTCGCCCACCTCGCGTGCAATGCTCCAGAATAGTTTCTCGACTTGGGCGCGTGTCTTCAGGTCAAGCACGCCCAGCGAGAAGCGGTCGAGTGCTTCTTCGCGTATCTGCAGCGCATCGTGCCATGACTCATATAGTGACGGGCCGTTGAGCTTGTCCCAGATGTCGTACAACTCTTTGGCCAGCTCGTGCGCGTCTTCGGGCAGTGTCTCGTCATCTTCCCATACGGGGAGGTTGGTGGTCTCGAGCACTTCGAATATCAATATCGAGTGGTGCGCCGTGAGCGAACGTCCGCTCTCGGTGATGATATTGGGTTGCTTGAGGTTGTTCTTTTCGCATACGTCCACCAGGGCGCTCACCGAGTCGTTGGCGTACTCTTGTATGGAATAGTTCATTGAGCTTTCGCTGGATGCCGAGCGTGTGCCGTCGTAATCGACGCCCAGTCCGCCGCCGATGTCTACGAAGTCGATGTCAAATCCGGCTTGCGACAGCTGAACGTAGAACTGCGTGGCTTCGCGCAAGGCGTTCTTGATGCGACGTATCTTGGTGATTTGGCTGCCTATATGGAAATGTATCAGCTTGAGGCAGTCCTTCATGCCGCGTTCTTCGAGTATGCCCAGGGCTTCGAGCAATTCGGACGAATTGAGGCCGAATTTGCTTTGGTCGCCGCCGCTCTCGGCCCATTTGCCCGAGCCGGCGCTGGAGAGCTTGATACGTATGCCGATGTTGGGACGTACGCCGAGGCGTTCGGATATGTCGGCGATAAGCCGCAGTTCGTTCAGCTTTTCCACCACCAGGTATATACGGCGACCCATCTTTTGGGCCAGCAATGCCAACTCGATATAGCTCTCGTCCTTGTATCCGTTGCAGATTACCAGGGCATTGGCGTTGGTGTTGGTGGCCAAGACGGCGTGCAATTCGGGCTTGGATCCGGCTTCGAGGCCGATATTGAATTTGGTGCCGTAGCACACAATTTCCTCCACGACTTGGCGCATTTGATTTACCTTGATGGGGTATATCATATAATTTTGTGCCGTGTATCCGTAGCGGGAGGCTGCTTCGCGGAAGCAGTTCGAAATTTTCTCGATACGGTTGTCCAAAATGTCCGGAAAGCGCAACAGTATGGGCGATGTCAGGTCGCGTTCCTGTAGGCGATCCATCAATTCTTTAAGGTCTACCGGAAAATCTCCCGGGCGCGGCGTTACGGTCACATTGCCTTTTTCGTTGATGTCAAAATAGCTGCGGCCCCAGCCGCGTATGTTGTACATTTCGGCGCTGTCATCGACGCGCCATTTGCGCATTGGCATATTCGTGGTCTCGTGTTAGGGTGGGTGGTGTGTAATGTAAGTGACGCGAAAGCCCAAGGCGCGCCCGTCGGTACTATCGTGCCTCGGAACGCCTCGTGCTTATCAGTGCAAAGTTAACCAAAAAAAACGAGATGCAGCCGCTTCGGACTATCGTATGTCGATATAAATATGCAAAAATACACAGTATTGATAAGGCGGGCTTTTATATCGGGGTGGATACGGCATTTGCGGTCGAGTAAAAATTTTCTCGGCAAAATTTTTTGAAAAATATTTGGTCGGTTCGCCGAAAGGTTGTACCTTTGCATCCGCAAAGAGGGCAAAGCGATGCCTATCCGATGCATGACTCCGTAGCTCAGTTGGTAGAGCAGCTGACTCTTAATCAGCGGGTCGAGGGTTCGAGCCCCTCCGGGGTCACAAAAATTGAAAGGGATTACAACACAGCGCTTAGGCGTTGGATGTAATCCCCCTTTTTTTGCGCGTTATGTAAAAACGGTGGATAATAAAAACATATTGCCGAGAGTTAATGGTTCGGGGGTGTATATACTCCTAAATCTTTGGCTCTCGGCAATTTTATACTTCGAGTGTCTGTCGTGTCGTGATGATATGTGGCGCTCGATAACGACGATGGTGTGTGTCGCCTGCCTGGCCTCTGAGCATTTTTATTTTATCAGGTGTCTTAATCCTTGTTTTAGTGGAGGATGGTCTCGGAGTAAAAGGACGTCGCATCACCTGGCTAGGAGCCGGGTTGTCTTAATCCTTGTTTTAGTGGAGGATGGTCTCGGAGTTCAGCAAATAGATGCTGAAATAGAGGATGCACAGCATGTCTTAATCCTTGTTTTAGTGGAGGATGGTCTCGGAGAACCTTAAAAGGTCGCCGACTAACCTGGCTAGGAGCGTCTTAATCCTTGTTTTAGTGGAGGATGGTCTCGGAGCTTATAGGAGGTTGTATCTTCTTAGGGAGTACACTTCCTAGTCTTAATCCTTGTTTTAGTGGAGGATGGTCTCGGAGGCAGCACATTGGATGCGAAAAGACCTCCACGTGCCATGTCTTAATCCTTGTTTTAGTGGAGGATGGTCTCGGAGAATAATAAATAATACCACGTTCCGCTGGCCTGAGGGGGGTCTTAATCCTTGTTTTAGTGGAGGATGGTCTCGGAGCCGCCGCCAACATCGCGGAAAGTCTGAAAGGAAAAGCGTCTTAATCCTTGTTTTAGTGGAGGATGGTCTCGGAGCGGGCAGAAAAAGTGGGACGAGCTAATGGTCTCGTCGTCTTAATCCTTGTTTTAGTGGAGGATGGTCTCGGAGCCGCCACTAATGACGAAGCATGGACTGCTTTGGCAGGTGTCTTAATCCTTGTTTTAGTGGAGGATGGTCTCGGAGAGTGCCATCGGCAACCCTTAAAATTAAAAAAATATGAAGTCTTAATCCTTGTTTTAGTGGAGGATGGTCTCGGAGAAGTCTCCAAGAGGATATCAAGGAGACCAAAGCAGCTGTCTTAATCCTTGTTTTAGTGGAGGATGGTCTCGGAGTGGACAACATTCAGTACAAGGTATCCTATAAGGATGTCTTAATCCTTGTTTTAGTGGAGGATGGTCTCGGAGTGTAATAAAAAAAATTGAGGCCCTTAAAGGAGTCTGTCTTAATCCTTGTTTTAGTGGAGGATGGTCTCGGAGCGCACTGAATGGCCTACATTAGTGCGCCTTTCAAAAAGTCTTAATCCTTGTTTTAGTGGAGGATGGTCTCGGAGCATATAGCCACACAGCTCTCTGTGTGGCATTCCTGGCCACAGTCTTAATCCTTGTTTTAGTGGAGGATGGTCTCGGAGCTCCAGTCAGGAGGGCTGGAGCACCATGTAGGTTCCTGTCTTAATCCTTGTTTTAGTGGAGGATGGTCTCGGAGCAAAAAACCTGTGGATTCCCATTTATGATGAAGATGTCTTAATCCTTGTTTTAGTGGAGGATGGTCTCGGAGAGCAACTTTTGCAATTAATTGTCAGCGAGATCGTTGTGGCGAAATTTTTAATTTCGTTAACGTTTGGAGACCAAAAATATGTACCTTTTCGGGTGTTATCACGGATGCAAATTTACGAATTTTAGATGAGTAACACCATACTTTACAGGATTATTTTCGACGTTTTTTGCTGAAAGATTGGATAGGAAGGGATAGGTATTTTCATGCAGTGTGAGTATGAGGTGCTCGGGTTTCGCTTGATGTGTTGGGGCGTTTGTAGGTGACGGCGATGTTGCCGCCGTTGATGCCCGAGCGTGTTGTGTGTCTTATTGTGGGGATAAAGAAAACAGCCCTCGCCGGATAGACGAGGGCTGGTTTTTTTGTGAGTGGGAACCTATGCGGTTATTTGTTCTTTTCTTCGATTTGTTCGACCAGAGGATCTACGCCCCACTGCTGCTGGGAGAGGCGGCGGTAGTTGTTGTAGCGCCATTGGGCGTTGGCCTTGGCGGCGGCGAAGAGCTCGGCGGCTTCGTTGGGATAGGCTTTGACTACGGAAGCGTAGCGAACCTCGCCTTTGAGGAAGTCTTCGAATTTGTCCCATTGGGGTTCTTTGCTGTCGAGGCTGAAGGGGTTTTGTCCTTGCTCTTCGAGTGCGGGGTTGTAGCGCCACAGATGCCAGTATCCACATTCGACGGCACGCTGTTCTTCGTTCTGACTGTGACCCATACCGGCTTTGATGCCGTGGTTGATACAGGGCGAGTAGGCTATGATGAGCGAGGGTCCGTCGTAAGCTTCGGCTTCGCGCAGTGCCTTGAGCGTTTGTGCCTGATCGGCGCCCATAGCTATCTGTGCGCAGTATACGTATCCGTAGGTCGAGGCTATGAGTCCGAGGTCTTTCTTGCGGATGCGCTTGCCGGAGGCAGCAAACTTGGCGATGGCGCCTAAGGGGGTAGCCTTGGAGGCCTGGCCGCCGGTATTGGAGTATACTTCGGTGTCGATTACGAGGACGTTGACGTTTTTGCCGGAGGCGAGGACGTGGTCCAGACCGCCGAAGCCTATGTCGTAGGCGGCGCCGTCACCGGCGATAATCCATTGCGAGCGTGCGGCGATGAAGCCTTTGAGCTCGATGATTTCGCGGCAGGTGTCGCATCCGCAAGCTTGGCACAGGGGTACAATCTTGTCGGCGACTTCGCGTGTGGAGGCGGCGTTGTGGGGTGCATCGAGCCATTGCTGAGCCAGGGCTTTGATTTGGTCGGAGCATTTGGGACATTCCAGGGCTTTGTGCATAAGGTCGGATACGCGTTGACGCATTTTCTCGGTGGCGATGTTCATGCCGAGGCCGAATTCGGCGAAGTCCTCGAAGAGTGAGTTGGCCCATGCGGGACCGTGGCCGGCGGCGTTGACGGTGTAGGGTGTCGAGGGTACCGAGCCCGAGTATATGGACGAGCAGCCGGTGGCGTTGGCTACCATTTCGTGGTCGCCGAAGAGCTGGCTGATGAGTTTGACGTACGGGGTCTCGCCGCAGCCCGAGCATGCGCCCGAGAATTCAAAGAGCGGTTGTGCAAACTGGCTGTTCTTGACCGTAGCCTTGATATCTACCAAGTCGGCTTTGTTGCTGACCTTTTCGACGCAGTAATCCCATTCGGGCTGAACTGCGAGCTGGCTTTCCAGAGGCTTCATCTCCAGAGCCTTGACTCCCTTCTTGCCGGGGCATACGTCTGCACAGTTGCCGCAGCCGAGGCAGTCGAGAACGTCGACGGCCTGGATGAAGCGTGTGCCGGCCATGGTCTTGCCGATGGTGGCCAGTGTGCGGTCTTCGCCGAAAGGTGCGGCTTGCATTTCGGCTGCATCGAGCACGAAGGGACGGATGGCAGCGTGGGGGCATACAAATGCACACTTATTGCACTGGATACAGTTCTCGGGATTCCATTCGGGGACGAAGGTGGCCACACCGCGTTTTTCGTAGCGGGCGGTGGAGTTGTGCCATGTTCCATCGGGATTGGCCTCGAAGTCGCTGACTTTGAGCAGGTCGCCGTCTTGTGCGTTGATGGGACGTACGATGTCGCGTACAAATGCCGGAGCGTTGTCCACGGCGATTTCGTCGTCGGGGAGTTGTGCCCATGCGGGATCTACGCTCAGGGTGTGATACTCGCCACCGCGGTCTACGGCTGCATAGTTTTTGTCGACAACGTCCTGACCTTTCTTGCCGTAGGACTTGACGATGAATTTCTTCATCTGTTCGACGGCGAGGTCTACGGGTATCACTTCGGTGATGCGGAAAAATGCGCTTTGGAGGATGGTGTTGGTGCGGTTGCCCAGACCGATTTCCTGTGCGATGCGCGTTGCATCGATGTAGTATACGGTGATATTATGCTGTGCGAAGTAGCGCTTAACCTTATTGGGCAGGTGCTTGGCCAGTTGCTCGCCTTCCCAGATTGTGTTGAGCAGGAATGTGCCGCCGTCGCGCAGGCCGCGAGTGACATCGTACATGTGTAGGTATGCCTGTACGTGGCATGCCACGAAGTTGGGCGTGTTCACCAGGTATGTCGAGCGGATGGGTTTGTCGCCGAAGCGCAGGTGCGAGCAGGTGAAGCCGCCGGACTTTTTGGAGTCGTAGGCGAAGTATGCTTGGCAGTATTTGTCGGTATTGTCGCCGATGATTTTTACGGAGTTCTTGTTTGCACCTACCGTACCGTCGGCGCCCAGACCATAGAATTTGGCCTCGAAGGTCGAGGGGTCGCCAAGTGCCATTTCCTTGACGGGGGGCAGCGAGGTGAAGGTTACGTCATCAATGATGCCCATGGTGAAGTGGTCCTTGGGCTGCGGCAATGCGAGGTTCTCGTAGAGACCGATGATTTGTGCCGGAGTGGTGTCCTTGGAGGCCAGGCCGAAGCGTCCGCCGATAATCATGGGGGCGTTTTCGCGGCCGTAGAATGCTTCCTTGACGTCCAGCAGCAGGGGCTCGCCGTTGGCACCGGGTTCCTTGGTGCGGTCGAGTACGGCTATGCGCTTGGTGGTGGCGGGGATGGCTGCCAGCAGGTGCTTAACCGAGAAGGGGCGGAACAGGTGTACGCTTACCAAGCCGACTTTCTCGCCTTTGGCGGTGAGATAGTCTATGGCTTCCTTGGCGGCCTGAGTGACGCTGCCCATGGCGATGATTACGCGGTCGGCGTCTTTGGCGCCGTAGTAGCTGAACAGGTGGTATTCGCGGCCGGTGATTTTGGTGATTTCGGCCATATAGCCTTCGACGATGTCGGGTACGGCGTTGTAGTGGCGGTTGCATGCCTCGCGGTGCTGGAAGAATACGTCGCCGTTTTCGGCCATGCCGCGCGATACTGGGGCGTCGGGGGTGAGGGCACGTGCGCGGAATTCGGCCAGTGCCTTACGGTCCAACAGGGGTTCGAGGTCTTCCTGCTGCATTTCTTCCACTTTCTGGATTTCGTGCGAGGTGCGGAAGCCGTCAAAGAAGTTGACAAAAGGTACACTGCTTTTGATTGCGGCCAGGTGTGCCACGCCGGCCAGGTCCATAACCTCCTGTACCGAACCTTCGGCAAGCATTGCAAATCCGGTCTGGCGTACTGACATCACGTCCTGATGGTCGCCGAAGATGCTCAGCGCATGGCTGGCCAATGTACGTGCCGACACGTGGAATACTGTCGGCAGCAGTTCGCCTGCAATCTTGTACATGTTGGGAATCATCAGCAGCAGGCCTTGCGAGGCTGTGTATGTTGTGGTAAGCGCTCCGGCTTGCAACGATCCGTGCACGGCACCGGCGGCACCGCCTTCGCTCTGCATCTCTTGTACCAGCACCGTCTCGCCGAAGATGTTGCGACGGCCGGCTGCGGACCATTCGTCCACATATTCGGCCATCGTCGATGACGGAGTGATGGGGTAGATGGCAGCGACTTCCGAGAACATGTAGCTCACGTGGGCAGCGGCTTGGTTGCCGTCGCATGTTACGAATTTCTTTTCTCTACTCATTGTTGGTGATTTATGTTGTTGTATTTCAGTATATTCTATTGTATACCTATCGGATAATTCTTTGCAAAGGTACGACTTTTTTTGCAATTACGGTGCGCCGTTAAATTACTTTAATACTGAGGCGGCGCGCACGCGCATATGCGACCCTTAATTGCCGTGTCCTTAACGTCTTACGTCCGGCATTATTTTGACCTCTTTGGCCCGACTCCGATGTCGTCCCGATACCTGCCGAAGAGAGTTTGCGCCTGAAAAGTGCGACTTGTCGCACTTTTCAGGCGCAGGGTGGGGCGTATGGTTGATATGTATGGCGTTACATCGGGGGGCGTCCGCCGCCGCGAGGGCCGCCTGGTCCTCCGGGAGGCGGTCCTCCGGGGCCGCGACGCCGGTCGTCGGCATTGCGGTCTTTGGGCTGGTTGCCTTTGCCGAAGGTGTTGAATTTGTAGCTGAAGGTAATCATAAAGTATCGCGTGAGCGAGTTGTAACGGCTGTCATCGATGTAGTTGGCGGTGACGGTGCGGCTGACGTTATTCTTTTGGCGCAGCAGGTCGTAGGCTTTGAGGGTGATGGTGGCGTTGCGGCCGCTCAGGAATTGGTAGGCTATAGAGGCGTTCCACATCCATTCGTTGCGGTCGTATCCGGCGGAGTATCCGCTGGTGGCGTCGTAGTTGAGGTCGGTGGAGAGCACCAGCCCGAAGGGGGTGTAGTACGAGCCGTAGAAGCTGAAGCCGTAGGCGTGGACATCGCGGTTGCTGCCGGACTGGACGCTGTTGCGCGAGGTCTGGAAGTTGTAGCGTGGGCGTACTTCGAGTTCGATGTTGTCGGGGCGCCATGCCAGCGAGGGCGATATCATCACGTCAAAGGCCATGGAGGTGTTGCGCAGGCCGTTGTTGAAGCCGACGTTGTGGTTCAGGCGTGTGCCTATATGGGTGTTGAAGACGAATGCGCGATTGCGTAGCGGTTGCGAGAACATACCCATGGCCATGGCGGACCATACGCCGTTGACGTTGTCGTAAGTGGTGGTCTGTCCGCCGGTGGTGGCGTCGTAGGTGGTCTTGGATACTATGGAGTTTTGTGTGATGTCTGCAAAGGCCATAGCCATAATGGAGCGCTGTGCTTCGGAGTTGAAGTTTTGGTAGCGCATACGGATGTTGTGCGTGAATGTAGGGTCCAGCGAGGGATTACCGATGACGATACGCAAGGGGTCGGACTTGTCGGCCACGGGTTGGAGCTGTGTCATCGAGGGCTGGGAGGAGCGGCCGCGATAGTCGAGGTTGAAGGTGCGCTGTTTGGATAGTTTCCAGCGGTAGCGCAGGTAGGGCGCAATGTTGAGGGTATGGCGGGTGGGGATGTCGCGGGCGTTGTCTATAAGGTCGTGCGAGCTGGACATTTGGGGCACCAGCGACAGTCCGGCATCGATGGTCCAGACTTTGGAGACGTGCTTGAATCCGGCGCGTATGTCCTGGCTCATATAGTTGTTGCGGAAGCTGTTGCTAAGTTCGCTGTTCCATTCCAATTCATCTCCTATGACGGGGTCTTGGTCGTATCCGCCGGGCCACGACACGGGGCGGTCGTAGGTGAGGCGGTCGGCGTTGTTCCAGCGGTAGCGCATACGGTAAGCGAAGGTCAGGAAGTTGCCGTTCTTGACGTTGCCCAAAGGTTCGGTCCAGCTCACGCGTGCCGATATGGTTTTACTCCAGGTGTGGTCTGTGGCGTATTGGTCGTAGACATCGGTTTTGTTGTCAAGCAGAAAGAAGCGGTTCCACGAATAGGTGTCTTCGTGTTCGCGTACGTTGGAGGTTCTGGCATCGAGGTGTACGCTGAACGAGCGTCCGGGACGTGAGGCAAATTTGTGGTTATATATCATCGAGAGACCGAATTCCCAACTGGTGCCATCGCTGGTGGCGTTGTTGCGGCTTTGGGTGACCTTGGTGAGGGCTTCGTCGCCGGCGCGTGTCAGCGATGAGTCGACACTGAGGCCGTCGCTGGAATTGTACATCATGCGGGGACGTATTTCCAAGGTGTTGAGGCTGTCGGGATTCCATTGTATGCGGAAGTCGGCGCGGAAGTTGTGGCCGCGGTCGTGTGCATACTTGCCGGAGTTGACGTACGATGTCGAGTCTTCGAAGAGGTACTGACGGTCGGTGGTGGAGGAGGTGCGGGCGTCGGTATTGCTGTACATTACATCGCCGCCTACGCGGAATATCTCCTTATTGCCGACGTTGAAGTTGAGACCCAAGGCACGCGATGTGGTGATGCCGTTGTCGCCTCCGAAGCGGCGGAAGCGGCCACTGGCGCCGTCCGTAAAGCCGGGTTCGTTGATGTTGTTGATGCCGCCTAAGAGGGTGATTTGATTGTCGTTCCAAAAGCGGTTGACGTTGAACGACCCCATATATCGGCTATCGGTGCCGACACCGGCTTCGGCGTTGCCGAACCATCCGTTCTTCATGCCTTTTTTGACGGTGAGGTTGATGACGGTTTCTTCCTCGCCGTCGTCGACGCCGGTGATACGAGCCAGGTCACTCTTGCGGTCTACGACTTGCAGCTTGTCTACCATACTTACGGGTAGGTTTTTGGAGGCCACCTTGGGGTCGTCGCTGAAGAATTCTTTGCCGTCCACGAGTATCTTGGTGACTTCCTTGCCGTTGGACGTAATCTTGCCATCGGAGGATACCTCGACGCCGGGCAGTCGCTTGAGAAGGTCCTCGACTACGGCATTGGGCTGCACCTTGTAGGTGTCGGCATTGAATTCGATGGTGTCTTCCATCACCTTGACCGGGGTGCGTATGCCGGTGACGGTGACGGCGTCCAGCGTGTAAGCCTCATCGGAAAGGCGCAGGGTATCCACGCGCAGAGCTCGCCCGGCCATGGTGACATTGACTGTCTGACGATTATGGCCTACGTACGAGGCTTCGAGTACATAGCGACCGTCGGCGACATCGCGCAGCACGTAGCGGCCGTTGGCATCGGCGGCAGCGGTTTTGACCACTGTCGAGTCCTTGCCGCGCAGCAGTCGCAACGAGGCGCCGACAAGTGCATCGCCATCGGTGTCGGTCACGACACCGGAGATATTGTAGGCCAAGGTATATAGTATACCGGCCAGTAGGAACATGGACGTCATTGTCGTACGTCCGGATCGGCGTATTTTCATCTTTTACGTTTTATCGTTTCTGACCAATAGACCGAAGTCGAGGCCTAATGTTTAGTCGGAGTCATGTCCTTTTAGCAGTTTTTAGGATTATAAAATTTATTTTTGCTGACAGCGGGCGAATGCTTACCTTTGCGGTATGATTATATTCTGTTTTTCGGCCACGGGCAATTCGCTGGCTGTAGCGCGGCATATTGCTCATACACAGACCGGCAGTCGCATCATCGGCATAGGGGAGGCACTCAAGGTGCCGTCGAAGGTATGGGAGGACGATGCCATAGGCATAGTCACGCCCACGCACACGGGTCGTATGCCGGCGCCGGTAGAGCATTTTCTCGAGACGGCTAACATCCACACCGATTATTTCTTTGTGGTATACACCTGCGGCGTGACGCCGGGACTCGGGGTGAACATTGCTTGCCGTGAGGCGCACCGCCGTGGGTTGCAAGTGACCTACGCCAACAGCATCAAGATGGTGGACAACAATTTTATGCTCTACGATGTTCGTCGACAGATAGAGACCGTCGATGCCAAGGATATCCCCGGACATATGGCTGCCATCGCCGCCGATATCGCGTCTCGTCGTCGTTATATTGCGTCGCCGTCGGTGACGGATCGCCTGATGGGGATATGTATGAAGGCTATGCCGTCCTTCAGCGGCTTCTACCGTCAATATCGCTGTGATCCGAGGCGTTGCAACGGCTGCGGTATCTGCACCGAAATATGTCCGGTGGGAGCCATTTCCCGCGACCGGGACGGCCACCCGGTATGGCATCGCGAGTGCATACGATGTACCGCCTGCTATCATAACTGCCCTCAAAGCGCTATTACTCATGCACATATCAAAGGCGGATATTGTCAGTTCCGAAACCCGGAAGTGACCTTGCGCGACCTTATAGACAACGGCTGATTTCCCTGTTCCACCTAAAAAAAGAAATCATCGCCGGGCATTGCTGCAGGACGTTAAACAATCTGCGTCTGATGTCCGGTGTCTTGTATGAATGATTCGGTGGCCGCGTGCTTCAGAATTCCGAGAACGCCAGCGGCAGCAGTGACGCCACCGACGGCAGACGGTATACACAATCGCGTCCGGCCAGCCAGACTGTTACGGGATGCTTGGCCAGAACTTCATATTCCAATAGTGCCTGACGGCAGACGCCGCAGGGCGATACCGGTTCGGCGACAAAATCGCCGTCTTCGGCACGCGCCGCGATGGCTATGGCTTCGAAATGAGCTTCCGGATAATTGGCGTGCGCATAGAAGCAGGCCGAGCGCTCGGCGCATGTGCCGGCACTGAAAGCGGCATTCTCCTGATTGGCGCCCGTGATGGTCTCGCCGTTGTCCAGTAATATGGCGGCACCGACACAGAAGTGGCTATAAGGTGCATACGAATGATAGGTGGATTGACGAGCCTTTTCCACAAGGGTGCGGACGGCGTCGTCAGGCAATTCATCGTAGCCGTAACGGACTACGGGGACAGTGATTCTGATGTCTTTCATTGTGTCTGTTGAGAAGAGACGGTGGTTGTGATAGGTTTTTGGCCGTGGCCGAGGCAATGATTGCGGCGTACTGGATGCAGTCTCGCCGAGGTCGTCTACGCGCCGCCGCGCCTTGCCAAGGCGAAACGGGCTGCAAATGTACGCATTTTTCGCCAAAGCCCGGCATTTGAGCGCCTAAAAATTATACGCTTTTGCATAATCAACGTGCGCATGCGCCGATATGGGCGCGTTCACTCACGCGCTCCATGCCGAACAGCTGCACGGGCACTCCCGATGGATAAAACATCACATTGTACACTGCCGTATCGTGTCGGCGTCATCCACAACCGTGCGGACACTACCCAAGCGGTCGGGCACGTACCATAGGTGCGTAAACGTCCGCCCGGCGGCATCCTGCATCGGCTCGCCGGAGTAGACGCGCTCCAGCGACAGAATATTGGAATTGCGGTCGTACTCGAAGACCTCGCCCGATATATCATAGCCCGGCTGTGGGTCGGACACGGCGGCCGTGGCCGTGGCCTCGGCAAGACGTCCGAAGCCGTCATACCGATATGTCTACATCGTCTGCGACAGGCCCTCGCCTTCGACGCCATACTGCCGCTTGAAGATGGCGCAGGGTGACAGGTAGCACGCCGCTCCGCCCTCCACGGGACTCGCCTTGAAGAACGTCTCCGTCACCGCCGCCCGAGCCGCCGCGCCCGCCGCATCCCCATACGTCGTCACCGTCACCCGGTTATGCTGCGCAGGACAGGGCACGACACACACAAGGCACGCCGCGAGTGCTGCCGCAACGATCACGGTTGCCACCTTTGTCGGCATCGTGCTATGTTTTTCGTGGGTTCGCGTTGGTGTGGGAGGTGTGGGGTAAACGAGAAGAGGTAATAGGGGGGGGGGATATATGGCGTTGTGTGTCGGGGAGGGAGTGGTCAGTCGGTGGGGGCAATCATGGCGAGGAAGGCATTCTCGTCAATGATGGGGATGCCGAGGGTGCGTGCCTTTTCGAGCTTGGCAGGGCCCATATTTTCGCCGGCGAGGACATAATCGGTCTTGCGCGATATCGAGCCGACGTTCTTGCCGCCGTGCTGCTCAATCATTTGCTTGTATTCGTCGCGGCTGTGCAGGGCAAAAACGCCGCTGATGACTATTGACTTGCCGGCCAGGGTGTTGCTGACGGGGGCGGCGTCTTCGGCAACGGCCATTTGTACGCCGGCTTGGCGCAGTCGCTCGATGGTCTCGCGGTTGGTGTCCTGCGCGAAGTACTCGATGATGCTACGGGCGATGATTTCGCCCACGTCCTCAATGGCTTGCAGCTCGGGCAGGGTCATAGACATCAATCGGTCGATACTTCCGGCGGTACGTGCCACTTTTTTGGCCGTGGTCTCGCCCACATTTGGTATGGATAGGGCAAAGAGTACACGCTCGAAGGGAACGGTGGTGCTGGCGCCAATGCCGTCGATGACGCGCTCGGCGCTGCGTCGGCCGAAGCCTTCGAGGTGTTCGAGGTCGCTCACTTGCAGCGCATACAGGTCGGCGGGAGTCTTCACTTTGCCTATATTGTACAGCAGCTCGGCTGTCTCGGCGCCTATTCCGTCGATATTCATAGCGTGTCGGCCGACAAAGTGCTCGATGCGTCCTACGATTTGCGGCGGGCAGGCCCATTTGTTGGGGCATACCCATGCGGCTTCGCCCTCGACGCGTACCAGTGGGGTGCCGCATTTGGGACAATTGGTGACGAAGGCTACCGGAGTGCTGTCGGCAGGACGCTGTGATATGTCCACGCCGGTGATTTTTGGTATGATTTCGCCGCCTTTTTCGACGTATACCATATCTCCGTTGTGTATGTCGAGGCTGCGCATAACGTCGGCGTTGTGCAGGGAGGCACGCTTGACGATGGTGCCGGACAGCAGTACCGGCTCGAGGTTGGCCACCGGAGTAATGGTGCCCATGCGTCCGACTTCGAAGGATACGTAATTCATTCGAGTGAGGGCGCGCTCGGCTTGGAATTTGTAGGCTATGGCCCAGCGCGGCGACTTGGCGGTAAATCCGAGGTTGAGTTGCTGACGCAGCGAATTGACCTTGAACACCAGGCCGTCCGTGGCTACGGGTAACTTGCGGCGTGCCGTGTCCCAGTAGGTGATGTATCGGTCGATTTCATCGATATTGTGCAGCAGCGTCATGGCATTGCTGACCTTGAAACCCCATTGGCGGACGCGTTGCATATTGTCGTAATGGTTGTCGCAAGGCAGGTCCTCACCCAGCAGATAATAGAAATAGGCGTCGAGGCCTCGGCGAGCCACTTCGGCGGGGTTGAGCAGCTTCAGCGTTCCGGCGGCCGCGTTGCGCGGGTTGGCAAAGAGCGGGTCTCCGGCGTCTTCGCGCTCGGCATTGAGGCGGTCGAAGGCTTCCCATGGCAGGAGAATTTCGCCGCGCAGCTCGAACATCTCGGGCCAATCCGAGCCTTGGAGCGTCAACGGAATGCTGCGTATGGTCTTGACGTTTTCGGTGACTACATCGCCGCGCACGCCGTCGCCTCGAGTAACCGCACGTACCAAGCGTCCGTGTTCGTATATCAACGATATACCCGTACCGTCAAATTTCATCTCGCCCACAATGGCTATATTATCTTCGGCGGCGAGGTCGCGCCGCACGCGTGCGCCCCAGGCATCGACTTCCTCCACCGAATAGGTATTGGCCAGGGATAGCATTGGGTAGATGTGCGCCACTTGTGCAAATCCGCGAGTGAGGTCGCTGCCGACGCGATGCGTGGGCGACAGGGGGTCATCGTACTCCGGATGCTGCTTTTCGAGGTCCTCGAGGCGGTGCATCATCTCATCGAATTCGCGGTCCGAGATAGTCGGGGCGTTGAGTACGTAGTAGTTATGGTTGTGCTCGTTGAGTTCGCGGCGCAGGCGCTCGATTTCGGCGCGTATGCTGTCTGTATTCTCCATCGTTGTGTATTGTGTTCCGGTGATGTGCAAATTTAGCTATTATTTCTGTAAGGTCGGGCAAATTTGGCGGAGCAAAGCAAGTGCGGATGCAAAAAAAATGCTACCTTTGCAGTCCCCAAAGCGAGAATATCATACATCCCTCAATAAAAAATAGTTTTATGAAAGTATTAATCAAAGTCGGAGTTGCACTTAATCTCCTTATCGGTCTCGGACATCTACTGTGTCTGGCTGCGTTGGACAAGATTTTTGTCATTTACGGCATCAGTGACGTTATGAATCGAATAGCGCAATACGGGGCATATTGGCCGTGTATTATCACCATCCTCATCGCCGTGGCATTTTTTGTCGTTGCGCTTTACGGACTGTCAGTGCTTAAGGTTATTCCTCGTCTACCGTTGCAGACCACGGCTATGACGACCATCGTCGTAGTCTTCTCGGGGCGTGTGATTTGGGGCCTTACGATGCTTATCCCGCATTTCACATGGCTCGAAATGTCATCGACGGGCGTCGCGCTGCTACTTGCCATATGCTATCTGCCTTATCTGTGCAGCAGCAAGGTACGCGGTTGATATACAGAATTTTGCCATGTAATTGTCGTACTTACAGCCTGGAGCGTCTCACGTCTTCGTATGCAGATATGATGCGGATTGTGCGTTGGCACGATGCGGATTAGGAAAATTATGATTAACTTTGCGGTAACAACATCCGCACTGATATGAACGAAGACGACATCAAGGCATTGGCCTCGGATAACGACGGCCTTGCCAATTACGAGTATCTGGCCAATAACATCGGGCGCTGCGACGATGACATTCCGACCATCATCGACAATATGCAGCGAGTGGACCTCACCGGCCAATATATGGCCAGTGCGGCGCGATTTCTGCACGCCATCGACGCCGAGCATTACGCCGATGCGGTACATCGTCTTGTGGCGCTGACCATAGACCGCGACCGCGAGCGCCGCTACCTGGGCGACCTGATGACGAGCATCTACGGCGAGAATTATGCCGAGAAGGCACCGCAGCTTATAGCCTCGGACAACAATTTCCGCCGTATGTACAAGCGCTTGTTTCCCGACAGTCCTATGTAAAGCGTCGAAAATTTCCCAAAACAGGATAACATATCTAATTATACACCAATGATTAAGCAAATATTGGGTGTCATGGCCATAGCAACGGCACTGACAGCATGTGCCGGCAAGAGCGCCGATGGTGCGAATGCCGAGGCCACTGACTCCGTCAAAGCACAGACCACAATGACAAATCCCGACACAACCGTACTTATCAAGACCACCGAGGGCGATATCACCGTCCGCGTCTATGGCGATACGCCCAAACATCAAGCCAACTTCTTGAAATTGGTGCGCGAAGGCTATTACAACAATACGCTGTTCCACCGCGTCATCAACGAATTCATGGTACAGGCCGGCGACCCTGACAGCCGTGACGCCAAGCCCGGACAACAGCTCGGTGCCGGTGGTCCCGACTACACCATCGAAGCCGAGATTGTATATCCCAAGCACTTCCACAAGCGCGGTGCACTGGCAGCCGCTCGTCAGGGCGACCAGGTCAATCCCGAGAAGCGTTCCTCCGGCTCGCAATTCTATATTGTCACCGGCAAGAAAGTTTCCGAGGCCGAACTTACGGCTATGGCTCGCCAAGGTGCAATGCAGGACGAGTTCAATCGTCTGGCTCAGGCCCGTATGCAGCAAATACGTGCCATGCAGCAGGCCGGCGATCAGCAGGGCCTGATGGCGTTGCAAGACGAACTCATCAAGCAAGTCGATGCCAAATTCGCCAATGACAGCACCGCCGGGCTGTCCAAGGAAATCATAGACGCATACTCAAAAGTCGGCGGCACACCCTTCCTGGACCGCAACTACACCGTCTTCGGTGAAGTCGTTAGCGGTATGGACGTAGTCGAGAAAATCGAGAAGGCGCAGACAGACGCCGGCGACCGCCCCGTCAAGGACATCCGTATAATTTCGATGTCCATCATTGATAAGAAATGACGCCGGGTCGCGACCGAAACATCGGCGCGCCTGACAAGCGACACGACACCGCCGCGGACTTTGCAATAAGCGAAGACGCGGCGGTGCATACCCTTGCCAACGGGTTGCGCGTAGTACACAGTCGTGACGAGGCCACCGCTATGGTGTGCCTCGATGTGCTTTATGGCGTCGGCGGACGTGATGAAGGACCGGAGAAGACCGGCATTGCGCACTTGTTTGAGCATCTGATGTTCGGCCCGTCGGTACATGTCCCCGATTATGACGGCACGCTCACTGCTGCCGGCGGGCGCTCCAATGCCTGGACCTCCAATGACTTTACTAATTTTTACGCTATAGCGCCGGCGCACAACGTTGAGACGCTTTTCTACCTCGAAAGCGACCGTATGCTCTCGCCGGCCTTTGACAGCGAAAGCCTTCGCGTGCAGCGCAGTGTCGTCACCGAGGAATTCAAGCAGCAATGCCTCAACCGTCCTTACGGAGTCACCGGCCATGCGTTGGCCAAGATGATGTATCCGCCGACGCACACCTATTCGTGGCCCGTAATCGGTAAGGAACCGGCACATATCGCCGCCATCACCTCAGAGGATACCCATCGATGGTTCGAGCGGCATTACACGCCGAGCAATGCCGTAGTCGCCGTCACCGGGAATATAGGTCGCGATGAGGCTTTTGCCTTGGCAGATAAATGGTTCGGCGATATTCCGCGTCGCGATGCAGTGGCAACGCCGCCTATGGCGGTGCCGGCATTGACGTCCGCACCTTGGGTGCGGTGCGACGATGCCTCCGTGCCGGCCACGGCCATTACTATGGCATGGCTTACAGATCCGTACGGCACTACCGATTACACTGCGGCGGACGCCATCACCGATGCCTTGGCCGCCGGAGCCGCCTCACGCCTCTATCGTCGTCTTATCATAGACGGCGACGGCACCTTCAGCGGCGTGGATGCCAGTATTACCGGAAGCGAAGGCCCCGGGCTGTTGGTCGTCTCGGGACGCCTGTCCGCCGACGGATATGCCGATGATGACACTTGCCGTCGTGCCGCCGAGATACTTCTGAGCGAATGCAATCTACTGTACGGCTCGGATGGCGTAAGCGAGGCCGAATTAGAAAGACTCCAAAATCGCCAGCGTGCCTCCTTTCGCCTTGACGGTCTTGACTATGTAGGCCGTGCCGCCGCTCTCGCGTTGGCTGTATATCACCGCGAGACTCCGGATGCACAATTGCGCCGCTACTGCGCATTGACCACCGCCGATATGCGCCGCGTTGCGCAGCAATTGTTCAGCAACAGCCTGCACGGCACGCTCATCGTAGGGCCACCCAAACCGAAGCAATTCATATCCCCTCCCTCAATCTAAACATCAATCAATGAAAGAATTCGTCATATCTCAAGAAGCCAACGAACGAGCCGTACTCGTGGCACTCGCCACGCGCGAGCAGCCCGAGGAAAAGGCCCGCGAATACCTTGACGAACTGGCCTTCCTGGCCGATACGGCCGGGGCCGTAACCGTCAAGACCTTTATACAGAAATGCGAGTATCCCAATCCGCGCACTTTTGTCGGCAAAGGCAAATTGGAGGAAATCAAGCAGTTTGTCGAGGCCAACGACATAGGTCTTGTGATCTTCGATGACGACTTGTCCACCAAGCAGGTGTCCAATATCGAACGCGAGTTGCAGGTCAAAATTCTGGACCGTACATCGCTGATATTGGATATCTTCGCACGGCGTGCCCAGACGGCGCACGCCAAGACGCAAGTCGAATTGGCTCAATACCAATACATGCTTCCGCGTCTGACACGTCTATGGACGCACCTCGAGCGACAACGCGGCGGTATCGGTATGCGCGGTCCCGGTGAGACTCAGATCGAAACCGATCGCCGTATCATCTTGGACAAAATCGCTCGCCTCAAGCAGGAACTCGCCTCCATAGATCGACAAAAGGCATTACAGCGCAAGAACCGAGGCAAGCTGACGCGCGTCGCCTTGGTAGGCTACACCAACGTGGGCAAGTCCACGATTATGAACCTGTTGAGCAAAAGCGATGTGTTTGCCGAAAATAAGCTGTTTGCAACACTCGACACCACTGTGCGAAAAATAGCCATCGACAATCTGCCGATATTGCTCACAGATACCGTCGGATTTATACGCAAACTGCCTACACACCTTGTCGAATCCTTCAAATCGACGCTTGATGAGGTGCGCGAAGCCGATGTCCTGGTGCACGTTGTGGACATTTCGCACCCTAATTTCGAGGAACAAATACAGGTCGTGGATCAGACCTTGCGCGAAGTCATAGGCAAAGATGCCGATACGCCGGTAATACTGGTGTTCAATAAGATAGATGCTTTCACCTATCAGCCCAAGGACGAGGACGACCTCACCGAACGCACCACACGCAATATGTCGCTGGACCAACTGCGAACATCCTGGATGGCTCGTATGGGCGATGACTGCGTCTTTATCTCGGCCAAGAAAAACCTCAATATACCCGAGCTGAAGGCTCGCATCTACGACAAAGCCGCCGAGGTACACCGCCGCCGTTTCCCCTACAACGACTTCCTCTATCAAAAATACGATGATTTGGCGGAAAATCAGACGCCGGCCGGCGAATGATGTCGCGTAAATCACAGTGATACAATATATTTCAAGTACAAAAATGAAAATAGCAATCATAGGAGCAGGCGCCATGGGCGGCGCAGTGGGCCGCGGACTTCTTGCCGCCGGTGTCTCGCCCGAAAGCCTGCGCGTATCCAATCCTACGGACGCTAAGCTGCGTCCCTTTGCAGACGCCGGGTGCGCCACGACTTCCGATAACCGTGCTGCGGTAAGCGGTGCAGATGTTGTCATTGTGGCTGTCAAGCCATGGATATTGCCCGATGTGTTGCGTCAGATTGCCGCCGTCACCGATTCGGCGCACACCCTGCTCGCGGTCATAGCTGCTTCCGTCACGTGTGCCGAAATAGACTCGTGGATAGACGGCAAATATGCCGCCGGAGCTCTGGTAATGCCCAATACGGCTATGAATGTGCGTCGGTCAATGACCTTCGCCGTGCCTCTGCCCAAAGACAAGGAAGTCCCCGGTCAAATCATAGAGATGTTCGAAAAACTCGGAACAATCAAAGCCATAGACGAGGCGCACTTGCCGGCGGCTATGGCGTTGGCTTCTTGCGGTATAGCCTATGCGTTACGCTACATCCGCGCTGCCGTCGAAGGCGGTGTCCAGATGGGCATACGTGCGGCCGAGGCTCAGGATATAGTGGCTGCCACCGTCGAAGGTGCCGCCGCATTGCTTACCGAACAACCCGGAGCACATGCCGAAGCCGAAATTGACAAGGTGACCACTCCCGGCGGGGTGACCATACGTGGACTCAACACCATGGAGGCCGCCGGATTTACTCATGCTGTGATCTCGGGGCTGCTTGCTTCGACATCCAAATAATCGGTTGTTATGCGTAAAAATAGTATGCGCCGCGTAGTTGTCAAGATAGGCAGTAACGTCCTTACCCGTGCCAACGGTCGCCCCGACATTACGCATATGGCGCAGATAGTCGGCCAAGTGGCTGAAATACGCGAACAAGGCAATCAGGTCATCCTGGTGTCCAGCGGCGCCGTGGCCTGCGGCCGCTCCATGGTATCTCCCGAGAGTAGGCTCGATGCCGTGGGCTGTCGCCAGGTGTTCAGCGCTGTGGGCCAAATCAAATTACTCAATATCTACAGCGCTATGTTCGCCGAATACGGAATCACCGTGGGTCAGGTGCTGACGCAGAAAGACAACTTTGCCAATCGTCGCGCCTATCTTAATCAGCGCTCCTGCATAGATGCACTGCTCGAAAGCGGCGTCCTGCCTATACTCAACGAGAATGACACCACCTCGCTCACCGAGCTGATGTTTACGGATAACGATGAGTTGGCCGGCTTGGTGGCTTCTATGACCGATGCTTCGCTGCTCATCATACTGTCCAATGTCGACGGAATATTCACCGGCGACCCGACCGACCCGTCTTCAAAGTTGATAAAGCGCGTGCTGCCGGGCGATGACCTGTCCGGCGTCATTGTGGCGCGTAAGAGCGGCTTCGGCCGCGGAGGTATGGGTACCAAGTACGGCGTGGCACGCCGCCTTGCTGCCGAAGGCGTTGATGTGGTTATTGCCAACGGCGTACGTCCGGACATTCTGCGCGCCGTTGCACTGGACGATATGGATGCGCCCGACACCCCCTGCACGCACTTCGTGGCTGCCGATACCGACATCAGTCCCGTGCGCCGATGGCTGGCGCGCAGCACCTCCTTTGCCAAGGGAGCGATACACGTCAATGCAAAAGCCTCCGAGTTGCTGCTCAGCGACCGCGCCGTCAGCCTGCTGCCCGTGGGCGCTACGGCCATAGAAGGATCTTTTGACGAGGGAGACATTGTCGCTGTCATCAATCCCGCCGGCCGCCGCATTGCCGTAGGCCGTGCCGCCTGCGATGCCGACACTGCACGCGCCGCCCTCGGACATCACGGCGAGCGCCCGCTCATACATTACGACTACCTTTTTATCGAATAACGCACAATGCAATACACAGATATAGAAACCTTGCTGCAACGGGCGCATGCCGCCGCTCCGACCTTGGCCGCTATGGACGAATGTCGCCGCACGCAGGTACTCAACGATGTGGCCGATGCCATTGAGGCTCACGCCGATACCATCCTCGAAGCCAATGGGCGCGATCTTGCGGCTATGGATTCCGCATCCCCACTGTACGACCGTTTGCGCCTGGACGAGTCACGCTTGCAAGGCATAGCCGCCGATATGCGCCACGTATCCTCGCTGCCTTCGCCGTTAGGCATAGTTACGGACGCCAATACCCTGCCCAACGGCCTGTACATTCGCCGTGTAAGCGTACCCTTCGGTGTGATTGCGGTCATCTATGAGGCACGTCCCAATGTCACCTTCGACGTCTTCGGACTATGCTTTAAGAGCGGCAACGCCTGTGTGCTCAAGGGCGGTAAGGATGCCGTAAACACCAATGTGGCAGCCGTGTCCGTCATACACGAAGTGCTGCGGCGCTACGACATAGACACCGCCGTTGTGGCTATGCCCGAGCCGACGCATGAGGCCACTCGCCGGCTTCTCGAAGCACGCGGCCTTGTAGACTTGTGTATTCCGCGCGGCGGACGCCGTCTAATCGACACCGTACGCCAAAACGCCAAGGTTCCCGTCATCGAAACCGGTGCCGGGGTGGTGCACGCGTACATCGATGCCGCTGCCGATATCGATGTGGCTACCGCCATAGTCACCAATGCCAAGACACGTCGCGTCAGCGTATGCAATGCGCTAGATACCACTATAGTACACAAATCACGATTGGCCGATATTGCCCGTATATGCGCACCTCTGGCCGACAAATCCGTAGTCATATATGCCGATACTCCGGCCTATAAGTCGCTGCTTGAAGGTGGATACCCGACATCGCTGCTTGAACACGCCGATGATGACGACAGCGCTCCGATATGGGATACCGAATGGATGGACTACAAGATGGGGTTGCGTACTGTCGACACCATTGAGCAGGCACTTGCCCATATAGCCGCGCACGGCAGCGGACATTCCGAGGCTATAGTCTCAGAAGACGGCGAAGCTGCCGAAATATTCCGCCGCAACGTCGATGCCGCCTGCGTATATGTCAATGCGCCGACATCCTTCACCGACGGAGCGCAATTCGGGCTCGGTGCCGAAATCGGCATATCCACCCAAAAGCTGGGGCCTCGCGGCCCTATGGGTCTGCGCGAAATCACCACTTACCGCTGGTATATCGACGGTCACGGCCAGACACGTCCTTGAAAATATGCCCGGCTTAGGGTTGAGTTAAACGCTTGAAACGCACGATGGTGCCGCTTTTTTAATTTTGCTTTTTCAATTTCGCCTCTAAAAATTTTGTGGAGACAAAAATAAATTGCTAACTTTGCAGTCGCAAAGGAGGGCGACCGTCCCCGAGACATAACGGCCAAGCGTGTATGCGAGGCATACAAGACGTTACCCTTCCACCACGGAGAGGTGGGTGAGTGGCTGAAACCACCAGTTTGCTAAACTGACGTAGGAGTAATCCTACCACGAGTTCGAATCTCGTCCTCTCCGCTCTATCAGGTCCTGCAAGAGATGCCCTCCTGCAGGACTTGATTTTTTTAGCTTAGTGCCTCAGGGTAAAGAAAGTTTCGGTATCGTTCGGCACAAGCGATGCAATTTGACCATTCGGCACGTTTGAAAGCACGTTCGCACGACACCTCTACGTACCATACATGATAATCCTTCAAGTATTCAACGCAGAATCTAAAGAATTGGGAATATGCTTCTTCAGGTTCACGACATAGTCACCATAGTCACGGCGGTCACCATATTGTCAATGGTGGTCGTGTTATCTTTGTTTCACATCGGGAGCGGTAGTCGCTGGTGTCAGTTGCGTTGTGCGCGCCGATACCTTGCCCTGGCTTCCGCCGTGGTCGCTCTCACCGGAGTGCTCGGCATCACCTTCGGCGATCAAAATGCCGGTTGGGCGCTTGTGTCATCAAGCACGCTGTTTGTGGGGCTGATTCAAGCCACGATATTTACGTACGTTTGTATATGGATGGTTCATCCCGAATTTCGGAGTCGTATACCCATAAGCATTGTGTTGTCGGGATGTGCCGTAGTGGGTGGAGCCGCCATAACGTTATCCGCTGTTTCGCCGGAGGATTACGAGGATTGGCGTTGGGCCTGGTCGGTTTTTTTTGCCGGGCAGATGATCGGGTATTGTATGCTTTTTGCCCGAGAATACCGCGCAGGCAAGCGTCATATTGACAACGAGTACGAAGACGATATAAGTTATCGTATGCGCTGGATTCGTCGTTGCTTTCTCGGAGCACTGACTGTAGGCATAGGGGCGCTCGTGTTTTCGTCCGTAGCGATGCCGTTGGCGTACTTTGACTGCTTTATGGCGGCATATACGCTATATTATCTATATATAGGCATTTGTGTTATCAATTACCGCACTCGCGGTGTCTTCATCGTTCGTGTCGCAGACGTCACCGAACATCAAGAGGAATGGGGTGTTGCAATGAGTATGCCCGATGCCTTGACGACAGACGAGAATGCCCCGATGGCGGATGATGCCCATGGCAACGAAATCGCGCCGATGAACCTGTCCGAGGTACATACACTTATCGAAAAACGCCTCGCGCAATGGTCCAAAGCCGGATTGTACCTATGCTCGGATATACCTATGGACGATATTGCTCGTTATATGGGCGTGACGCGACGTCAATTGAGTGCATACTTTGCCGAGGTGCTGCACATGCAATTCCGCATATGGCGCAATACCAAGCGCATAGACTATGCCCGCACACGCATCGAATCCGATCCTTCCGTTTCGATATCCTCGCTGCCGACGGCCACCGGATTTGCCAATGCAAGCAATTTCTACACCGAATTCAAAAAGCAAACGGGTATGACCCCCTCGGAATACCGCGCCAAGTGCCACACCGCGCGACACTGTGACGCTTAGCCGGGCATATTTACATAATTAGCCGTCCTTTTTTGCGGAGGACACTTTTTGCTGAAAAGCCATTTACTTTTGTGCACTATACATTATGACCGGCATTGCTGTCTGTCGCGGTGGCCGTATTTTCGTCTGTGCCGTTATTTCTCAATTATTATCCGTATATTTGCAGGTAAAATATAATACCACCCAAAACCAAATCGATGAACAAAGTCATTACGATCTTAATTGTCATTGCTATGACTGCTATGACAGCGATTGCTAAAGAAAAATCTTATCAGCCGGAGAACTACTCGTATATTCGCGGTATTGAGCAATTCTCCGAGCAAAACTATGCCGAGGCCTTAGATTGGTTCAACAAAGAAATCAAAGAACATCCGGACAACGGGTATGCATATTGGTTTGTCTCGGCTATTAAGCTCATCCAGAGTGAGTACGGCGAAGCATTATCGGCCGCAAATACCGCACTCCGGAAGGTAACCAAGAAAGATAATGAGTCAATATCGTCCATATATCAAACGCGAGCCAAAATCCATATCGCGTTAACTGATACGGTGGAGGCTCTCAATGACTATGCTCTGGCTATCAAAGCGGACACCAAAGATACGGATGCGTTGGACGGCCGTGGCGATCTATTGTATTTTATGGGACGCTATGACGAATCGGATGCTGATTTTAATAAGGCGCTCAAAATAGACAATACTAATCGATACAGTATTATGGGTCTTGGACGCAACAATGCCGCGCGTAAGAATTGGGATGCCTCCATCGATCAATACAGTCAGGTCGTCAAGATGTATCCCGATTACAGCTCGGGATACTCGTTTCGTGCCGAAGCATATATCGCCAAAGAAATGTGGAACGAAGCCACAGAAGACATCCTCAAGGCTCTCGATATTGATGGGGATGCCAAGGCTACATCGCTTATGAGAGATCTTAAAGGCGAGGCACGCGATGCGATGAAAGTAAGACTCCGGATTAAGGCTAATAAGGATAAGAAGAACGGCCTTTGGCAGTATTTCTTAGGGCTGATGGCTTATGATGACAAAGACTATAATGATGCCATACTTTGTTATCAAAAATCTTTCGAAATAGATGCCGATCCAGTTTTAATGTACAATATTTCGGAATGTTATATGAATCTTGGGAACTTTCTCTCGGCCCTGGATGCCGTAGACAAAGCCATACAGATGGATGACACGGACACGGATTATATGCTGCGTCGTGCCAATATTCTATCGATACTCAAACGCAATGACGAGGCTATCAAACAGATAGACAAATATATAGAGGCCGATGCCGAGGATGCTAACGGATACCTGGCCAAAGCCGAATACGAATACGACAAGAAAGACTATGCAAGTGCGGTAGAAGATTACACCACCGTCACGGTGCTTGCTCCGGACTATATGGCCACGTATCTCAAACGCGGTCAGGCATATAACGCTATGGGCAAGAAAGAGCTCGCGATCAAAGACTTTGAGAAAATTGTTGAGATGGACACCGTGCAAGGCAGCGCGATACGCGGGTACGCATTGATACGTCTGGGGCGCAACGATGAGGCTCGCGATAATATAAGCAAGATTCTTGAGGCCGACAGCATAGACAATAACTACAACATCGCTTGCTTGTATTCGCTGTTGGGCGATACAAATTCGGCAATTGTATATTTACGCAAGGCATTGGATCAGGATCTCAGCTACTTTGTACACCTGCGGGATGACCAAGATTTAGACAATATACGCGACACCGAAGCCTTCAAGGCTCTTGTCGACGAATATGCCGAAAAGCTCAAGTCAAATCAGGGTACCGAAGTCAGAGCTGTAGACACCGAAGACACATCGGACGACGAGATGGAGACTTCCGAGGTGCCGTTTACAAAATCGGATGGAGTGACCAAGGTTAAATGTGTCATCAATGACTTGCCTCTGAGTTTCATCTTTGATACCGGGGCGTCCCTCGTGTCAATGTCGTCGGTCGAAGCAACTTTTATGTACAAAAACGGATATATCACCAAAGATGACATCTGCGGCACCTCCGCGTTTATAGACGCCAACGGCGACATTAGCGAAGGCACAATTATCAACCTTCGCAAAATCAAATTCGGGAAATTTGAACTTACCAATGTACGTGCATCCGTAGTTCATAATCAGGTGGCTCCGTTGCTGTTAGGCCAATCCGTACTGGGACGTCTCGGCCGAATCACCATAGACAACAAGAAGTTATGTCTCATCATAACGCATAAGAAATCGGCTAAATAATAGCCGCGTGATGCGCTCAGGTGCGAGGTACACGCAAAAAATGCAGCTATCCGGAAAGGATTGATACAGCAAAATATTATGGCTGGGCGACTGATAACCAGTCTCCGAACCATCATATCTTGTTTCACTTGAGTTTTTGGCAAATAAGAAAATCTTAGTCCTATTTCATCTCTCTTTTTGGCTTATATAGACTGAGTTTATCGTACAGCAATAATAAAAAAAGCAGTCGTTCAATAAAAGTGAACGACTGCTCTTCTATGTAAGCTAAGATAATTCTTATCTTATGGAGTTGTTTAATATTGAGTGTTTTGCGGGTCGAAGTTGGTCCATCCCTCGAGCCAGTTGTCAGACTGGTCCTTGAAAGCTCCTATGTATCCGCCCTTGCCGTCAGACAATTCCGTTGCAGGGCAATAGTTTTGACCGGTCTTCATCGGGTCTGTGAGATTGAGGGCAGCCTCTGTCATGACTTTGTTGTTGGGGTTGGACAGGAAGAACGTGTGGGAGAATGATTCTTTTGTCCTGTCTTCGGTTTCTGTGGCATAATCAAAGAAATAATCCTCATATTCTTTATTCTTGTCAGAACCGACAACTCCCATACCGGCGAATATTATATTGTCAAGACGGAATTCGCCCTTCTTGGCGTACGACACGGTATTGCCTTTTTGTCCGTCAACAATCAGTCCGATTGGATAGCCTACGGCGAGAAGGTTCTCTGCATTCAGCTTGCTGCCACGACGGATCTGAATTGCCGACTGGAATTTGCCGAGCTTGGAGCCGTTGTCCGGGAATACGTCCCCTGCGGTGATGTAGTCGGAATTGTTGCGGAAATCGCTGTTTTTAGCGGTCATCGGGCCGATGAAGGTGACGTGCTTGAATTTTGCGGAAGTAAACGGTGTCGTTTCAGCTCCGGAGGCGTTGTTGTCGCTCTCGAAACCATTGCTCTGCGATGTGTCTGCAATGCGCGGATCACGGATAGACAGACAGTATTCGACATTACCGTTGAAACCATTGTCTGTGTCAAACTCATCGTCCCATCCCTTGTATGCTACAAGATACTTGCAGTCCACCGAACCGCCGAACCATTCAAAGGAATCGTCATTGGAGTACGACACCTGAATATGGTCAATGGTTGTTCCACGGCCTACCGAGCCGAGTGTGATGCCGTTGATCTCCTTGTCCGTGTCAAAGGGATAGCCTGCGAACTCAATTCGCACATATTGATATATGCCGGAGTTGTCATTGTCGTTATCGCCTCCGTGGATTGTGGTCGGTCCACCCTCGATCTGCATGGTTTTCTGGTTGTTGTGGGCTTTGCCACAAATTATCAGACCGCCCCAGTCGCCGGGTCTTCTTTGGCCGGGAGCTTGTGCGGAGGTCATCACTATCGGTGCGTCCTTGGTGCCTTGCATTTCGACATATCCGCCGGGCTCCACAATAAGTGATGCCATTGTCTTCTTGTCGCCTTTGATGACTGTGCCGGCCGGGATGCGGAGCTTGGCTCCGGCATCAACATATACCCAGCCTTTCAGCAGGTATGTCCCTTTTTCAAGGGTGACATCACCGGTGAAATGGAAGTTCTGCGTTCCATTTCCCAGTTCCTTTCCTTCATTGAAAAGGATGCCGGCCGAGTATGCCACGTTGCCCTTGTAGGTCACTTCGGGGTCCTTCGGCGTGGGATTGGGTTCATCGTTTGACGAGCACGACACCATTGTCATGGCCGCTCCGAGGGCTAAAGCCGCTATAAGGCTTTTGCCTGTCTGCTTAAAGTTGATTTTCATACTCTCTAAAGAATTGATTAGAAACTGTATCCTATTGGTTGATTAGAAACTGTATCCTATTGTTATGTTGAAACTACGTCCGGGTTTATATGTTCGAGTAACTTCCTCTATTGTTCTCTCTTTACCATTCTGTACTACCTCTTCCATCTGTTTGAACATATATCGGCTTGCAAGAATGTCGCGTATTGCAAATTTTACATTGAATTTGCCGAATTTCTTTGCGACCGAGAGGTCAAGGCTGTGGCGCGGCATCTCGTATGAGTTGGGGATGTTTCGTGCCGTGCCGTCGGATGCGGTGCCATAGCGGTTGCCGACACCGATGATTCTCTTGCCGATGCAATTGTAGAGGAGCGCAGCGTTCCATCCATAATCGCTGTTGGAGTAGAACAAGCCTGTGTTTATCAGATATGGAGACTGCCCCTGCATCGGACGGTCTATGTTGTTGGAGCCTGCCGCAAATTGCACCTTGCTTTTGATCAATGCTCCGTTGAAGGAGAGTGAAAAATCTCGGAGTCCTATGAAATCAAGGCTTTTGCGTATATCAACCTCTATTCCGTAATTATTAGCTCCCTTGGCATTGACGAAGGAATATACCAGATCCGTACCGCCGGAAACCGTGTATGTCCACTCGATTGGATTTGAAAAGTGCTTATAAAACAGCGCAACTGATATCTGTTCGCCCTTTGACGGATACAACTCCCATCTGAAGTCAATATTGTCTATATAGGCCGCTTCCAAATCCGGATTGCCCATCACATTGCTGCCAAGGTCGAAATCATAATAGACCGAGGAGGAAAGTTCGCGGAATTCAGGACGGTTTGTCGAGCGTCCGTATGCCGCCCTCAGTTGCTGTTTTTCGGTAAGATGATATGTCATATTGACCGATGGGAATAAATCCGAGTAGTCATAGTTGGTACGTTGAATGCTTTCTTCGTACTGACGTGTGTTCATTTCCAGAATCTGTCGGCAATACTCATATCTTACGCCTGCATAAACATCGAATTGTTTCCAAGGAATGTTAAATCCGAGATAGGCCGCTCCGAGTCGCTGACCGGCATTATAATTGTTCAGGAAATTGACCTCTTCGTATATGTAAAGCTTATCAGGTCCGTAGTTTCCGTCCACCAGCACATTGTCCTGCACATCGGGGTCGAACATAAAACCGTCGGGCAATGTGTTGTTAGGTTTCCAGCCATATTGAAACTGTCGTGTACGATAGGTGCGTGTACGGTACTCGCCATATCCTCCGGCTTTCAAAGTCGGTTTCACATTTCCGAAGTCAAATTCATGACGGTAGTTGGCAGAAAGGGATGCCGTGTGTTCGTCAAGCCGTGTAAATTCCCGACTTATACGATAAATTCCCATTGTCTGCTCGGTGCGGTCGGTCCGTTGAATAAGCCTGCGATCAGGCAGATTTCTTTGTGCGAAGGCATATCCGGCACTCCAGTCAAAGAAGTCGCGGTCAAAGGAGTGACGTCCGGTCAACTGCGTGTTGACTGTCGGGCGCGAGGAGTGATAATACTCCATATCATTGATGTTGTCACTCTGGGCATTGAACCCGACGCGCTCCGAATACCTGTTCTTTATCGTCTGGTTGAATATGTTCTTCCATTCGAAATAATGCTTGGTGTCGGCCGGTCGGAACGACAGATTAAGCATCGCACCCAAACGGGTGTCGTGCGTATACTGGTTGTCGGTGGCTTTTCTCAACGGTACGGTCTTGTCGTTTGTGATGTCAAAGGGACCATAAAGCGAATTTTCCATATTGAGGTATGTGCGATAACCGCTTGAAAAATTCACGGCTCCAAGTAAGCCCAAACGTGCATTGTTCAGGACACTCCAGCTTTGGCTGTAACTTGCATTAAGTTTTAAGTCTGCAATCGGATGGATTGTCTTTACCCGCCAATCGTTGTCAAAGCCGCTCTTGATCGGGTCTATCATTCCGTCATTGCCGGGATATGTTGGTAGGACAGCATCAAAGCCTCCTTTAATAGCGGACAATGATCCGTTTGCTTTGACATATTTTCTGAAATGGGTTTTATCATTGAGGCCTAAGCCTACCGATATATCAAAGAATTTCTGTGATGATTGACGCTTGGTGTTCACCAATACGAATCCTCCGGTGAAGTCCGCGGGGTACTCCGGTGCCGGGCTTTTGACAATCACCATATTGTCAAGCTGAGAGCTGGGGATTATATCGAACGAAAAAGCTCGAGAATCCGCTTCGGAACTTGGCACCGAGCTTCCGTTAAGCCACACATTATTATATCTTTGAGCCAGGCCGCGTACCATTACAAACTTGTCGTCTATTATAGATATACCCGGAATGCGTCGTATGACCTCGGAGGCATCCTTATCCTGTGTCTTGGATATCTCCTGAGCGGAGACGCCGTTTTGTACAACTGAGCTGTTCTTTTGCTCCTGAATTTGCGCCACCTCGCTATCCTTACGGGCGATTGCCGTCACCGTGACTCCGGTAAGGGTCTGAATTTCAGGTGCCATTGCAAAATCAAGATGTATGGTATCACCAGATATTTTGAGATCCGGCATAGACAGGTCCTTATATCCTATATATTTCGATACAATAGTATATCGACCGGATGGTAAGGACAACGTGTAGTGCCCGTCAATATCTGCAACCGCTCCGACATTCGGCATACCGATGACATGCAACGCGGCTCCGACAAGCGGCTCTCCATTTTCTTTATCGCTGATTGATCCTTTCAGAATGGCTGCATTTCCATTGAACCATAACAGAACCGGGACCGAGAATGCAATAATGCGTTTAATGTGGGGTTTACTCATTCTTTTCCTTTTTTCTCGTTTTTTTTCACTGCAAAGTTCCTTGATAGTTGTTTTATGGATGTTGTGTATATATATAGTATTTATTAAGGCATAATATCCATTTTGTTGCCTTAAAAAATTGCTGTTACGTCTTTGATGCTTATGCTTATAACACACTATAATACAGGTGGTTAATGCTGACTGAGATGTGGTATTGCTTGGCTGTCGTATTTATTTAACTTGCTTTAGCTCCGCGATATAGCTTGTTCTTTGTTTTATGTGGGACAATTTCGCACCCACTCGAATGCCGGTATGCTCTTGTGGTTTGTCTTTCAATGTGATATGCGCAAACATCGGTGCATAGCCTAAGCCCTTGAAGTGAGCGAACTCTATATTTTTCGGAGCCAAAAATAGATGGTCTCGGAGGTGCGCCGAAAGCTTCGAAAAGGATGTATTTCCCGGCCTTTCAGGATTGTTGAAAAGGATGCGGAAGACCGCATATTTGAATGTATTAAGCTTTTTAACGAAATGCAGTTGCTGTGATTAAAAAAGTGTTGATACATTTGCGATATGTGTGGTAGCCGCACATCAATCAGTACCTTATGTTTGTTTTGAGGATGACTTAACGCCGACTTTCAACGCCATGCCATATTTATGATGCTTGTTCATGATTTTGCCGGCGCTCACTATGTTTTATGGGTGGGCATCACCGAGTGTCGCCACAAGCCGTTTCGTATGCCATGGAACGGGGCTGACCGAGCCCGAACATTCCTCATTGTGGAATTTGTCCGATGTGTCGCACTTGGACAAAGCCGGGCTGAATCTTGCTCCGCGATATGTTCTACCTCCGGGCCTTTCGGAAAAGGGAACGCACAGCCGCACCGATGACGTGATGAAACAGCTGGCCTATTTGTACGACTACGACGGAAGAGGACGGCTCGTGTCAAAGAAGTTGCCGGGAGCGGCTTTTGCCGAGTATCGTTACGACCCGGCGGGGCGCATCGTTGCCGAACGTGACGGAAGACTCGCTGGCGACACCTGGCATTTGTATGTCTACGATGGCTGTGGCCGACAGGTGGCCAAGTACCGCTGCGGCATGATGGATGATGAGATAACGGAATTTGCCTCCGTATGCCGCACGGCCTCGCTGACGACGGCAGCCGATGAATACGACCGTGGCGGCTACACCCTGACGCCCGTCTCGACGGCCTGGCCCGGCGACGTGGTCTGGGCTTAGTACTACGATGACTACCGCTTTGTCTCGGTGCGCGATCTCGGCGCGGACTTCGCCTTCGAGGCAACCGATGCCGCCTCGGCGCACGCCTTCACCACGGGGCAGCTGACCGGCATGTACACCGGCAGCGGCCACGAGGCGTACTACTATGACGACGAGGGGCGCGAGATACAGCGCTGCGCCACGGGCTTCAACCGCGGGCGGCGCTGCATCGCGCGCAACTACGATGGTACTATTGCCTTGTGTACATTTATTATAGGGATATTCAGAAAATAGTCAACTGATTATTTTCTGAATATCCCTATAATAAAAAAAGACCGCACGCGGACAAGGCGTGTCGGTCTTTTGCGTTTAACCGGGAACTGCTTATCAGTTGTTCGAAGCGGCGGCCAGGGGTGCGGGCACTACGTATACTCGTGCGGCCAATTCCTGATCGAGGGCATATAATGCCATTCCATCGTTGCCTATGAGGCGCAGACGATCAACGAGCTGACGTGCATTGTTTTCCTCTTCGACTTGCTCGGATACAAACCAGTCAAGTTTGCCGCGTGTGGCGTAGTCGTGTTCGGCTTCGGCCAGAGCATACAGATTGTTGATGAGCGAGGTGACTGTCTGTTCATGTTTCAAGGTGTGCTCGAAGGCGGCCAGAGGTGTGTCCCAACTGTCGGGTACGGCTTCGATGGGCTGCAGACGTACACGTCCACCGCGCGAGTTGAGGTAATTGATGAATATTTCGGCATGAGCCTGCTCCTCTTTGGTCTGAACGCGGAACCAGTTGGCGATGCCGGGCAGTCCGGCGTACTCAAAGTTCATGGCCATGGCCAGATAGAGGTATGCCGACCAAAGCTCTTTGTTTATCTGAGTGTTGATTGCATCTTCGATGTTGTTGTTAATCATAGCTGTATATATATGAAAAGTGAATAATATGCGTGTACTTTGATTTATACAACAAATGTCTCGGCAAAAAGAATGCCAATGACAGTTTTTCGGTAGAATTGTCAGCCGACTCAGCGCTTGTTGAGAAGTGATTGCAGGTATGGTGTGGAGCGTATTGCTATGGCTCGTTGTATGTAAGGTGTGGCAGCATCGCGGTTGCCGCAGGTGATAAGATAAGCTGCCAAGTCCAACAGGGTGTCATAGTTGTCCGGGGCTAAGTCAAGGATGTGCCGCCAAATGTCGGCTGCTTCGTCACCATCGCCGCAGAGCAGTGTGCCTCGCGCCTTGACGCGCAGGTATGACACGTTCTCCGGGAAGCCTTGTAGCATCTTGTCGGCGTAAGCCACCATCTGCGGCCCGTCGTTACGATTGTCGTAGTATTCGAGTAGGCTGCGATCCACCATACGTGTCATCCAGGGGAAGTTGTCGCGTGCGCGTACCAACAGATCCTGGTAGATGCTTGGATGTCCCAGCGCAAAGGCGCGTGTACGTATGCGTGAAAACAGCGTGTCGGCGTTCACCAAATTATCCATAGCATTGTGCACCAGCGACATGGCGGCGGTTGTGTCGCCGGCCAGTGTATTGCAGATCATCGCATCGGCGTATATGTCTGTGTCATCGGGCGTCCGGTCCAATATAAGCCAGTATATTGCGCTGGCGTTTAGCCATTCGCCTTGTGCGACATATCGTGCGGCCTTGGTGCGTAGCGCGTCTGTTTCGCCGGCCAAAGCGTACACGCACGCGAACAAGGCGCATATCGCGGTGAGGAGTACTTTGCGGATATTCATATCGGTGCGTGGCTATTGACGCTCAAGTTCTTCGGGATGTTTGAGGTAGTATTGTTCGAGCATATGGTGTAGGTCGAAGTAATGGTCGCTTTCCTTGGGGTCTTTTTTGCCGACTTTGACGGTGACTTTTTCGTAGTAAGGCTCGACAAATTCGGAGTTAGTGACGGTGACTTGTGACCCGGAGAGGTTGAAGAAGTCGTATTCGTGTGTTTGATATGCTACGACCCAAGCACTATCGGGGTTGTCGCCTGTGCCTGATGATGCTATGGTCAGTAGTAAGTTGTTGAGCTTGGATGCCCATATTCTGGCTATATTGACTTTGCCGAGGCTCTTGTAGGCGTATACCATATAATTGAGCTGACGCAGATCCAGAGGGTTGTCGCCGAGGACTTTTTCGGCAACGCTGATTATGCGCTTGCATTCGCCCTTTGATAGATGGTCGCGTTTGAGGTAGATGGGGCCTAATTGTTTGACTTCGTTCTCAAACGGTGACGGGCGATATGGGTCGTAGTCCTCCTGAAATATGGCGCCGTAGTAGAAGTAGCGGTATTGTTCGGCAGTCATCGAGGTGTCGTTTTCGAAGAACCTATCCATAAGTCGAGGAAAATAGAACTGCGATGCGGGGTCGGTGGAGGCTTCTTTTATTTTGGCCATGTCGGGGTGGACGTGTGGCATACGCGGCCTTTGGGCGTATACCCCGAGGCCGACCATCATCGTGGCCGCGAATATGGTGAAGAGTGTCAGTATTCGATTCATATCAGAGAGGTCATAGAGTGGTGAGTGTCAGCAGCCGCGCAAGTGCCATGCCGACAATTGTCATAGTGACGACGGCTGCGGCGCCGGTGCGCAACAGCATATCCCAAAATGGTCGTGACGGGAATGGGTAGTGCTGCCGGGCATGCGTAATGATGCGCGAAAACGCCAACATCCCGAACACCGCGCCTATGGCAGCACCTAAAATCAGCCCGGCCATGGTGTTGACTATTAGCCCGATGATGGCTCCGGTTAGCGTTCCGGTGACCACGAAGGGTCGTGCGTTGTCGCAGTCTTCGCTGTCGCGGCGGTCCGAGTAGGCAACTATGGTGGCTATTAGAGCTATAAAGCCCCATAGCACCATCTCGCTTATGTCCCATACGGCGGAGAGCCCGGTTCGACAAGTCCACATACCGATGTAGGCACACAGCGCCGCAGGCTTGCGGCGGAAGTACGCCAAGATTACGGCGGCGCTGAGCAGCAGTCCTGTCAGCACTACCATTATCGGGTCCATTGTCAATTGGGCGTTGTCCATTGCAAGTGGCGACGCTGCTATCTTTGGTGTCGCTATTGGCAAAGGTAACAAAAATTCGGCGTAATGCCGCCGTGTGCGCTGTGCGTGCGCGTACTTTTATGAAAGTTTTGCACAACTGTTATCATATCTGAACGGTTGGGCGCGCTGTGCTACGGTAGCGTACGACGATGTGTGTGGGGTGGTTATTTGTCTGCCTTTTGCCCGGTTCGGGCGGCTTCGGCGTCCATATCGCGGCGCGATTTGGATTTGATGACGAGCCATACGCCGCCGAATATCAGCGCGACGGCTATGGCTTGCTTCCAAGTAAATATGCACATGCCGGCTGCGAGGCTGACTGCAACGGCGACAATGGGCTGCACGTAATTGTAGACACTGACCACGGTGGGACGCAGAACTTTCTGCGCCATCTGCATCAGCAAGTAAGCCAAATAGGTGGCGCATACTACTACAAAGGCTGTGCCGAGCCAAGCTTCGGTGCTGACGTTGCTCCAGTCGGTGTCCTTGACGTGTCCGAACAGGAACGGGGTGAGTAATAGTGTGGCCCATGTGAACATCCATTTGCTGACCGTGATGGGCGAGTATCGCCGCAGGTAGTCGCGATATAAGGCGAGGTAGAGCGCAAACGAGAATTGGGCGAGTATGCACAGCAGGTCGCCGCGTACGTCTCCGGCACGTGAGTCGTGAGCTGTAGCGGTGCCCAAAATCAGTATCAGAGCTCCGGCGCATCCTATGCCGACACCCACGGCTTTTTTGCCTGTAATGGGTTCGTTGAGGATGATGGCCGAGAGTATCATGGCAAAGATGGGCAGCGAGGTGGTCACGATGCTGGCATTGGAGGGCGAGGTGATACCAAGCCCTATGGTGAAGCAGCACTGATTGCCGATAAGTCCGAGTATTCCGGCGCCGCTGAAGGCCAAAATGTCTTTCAGCGGCACGTGCTCGTGCTTGGTAAACAGCGATGTAAGCCAAAATAGAATTGCGGCACCGCTGACGCGAAGAAGGACGAGGTTGATGCCGTCTATGCCGTTTTGCATTGTCACTTTCCCTATGGGCGCCATCAGTCCCCAGATGATGCATGCGGCGAGTATGCAAAGATGAGCCGTGAGCGGTCGGTTGATGTTCATAATGTGATTGCTTGATATGTAGAATTAATATATGGGTTGTGTCAAAATAGCGAATTGTTGGGAAGAAGCAATATATTGCACCCCTACAAGGTTTTCCCCGTTCTGATACAACCTCGCGTGGCTGTTTGCTGTTTTAGAATGCACAAAGGTACGCTTTTATTTAGTCTTGCAGTAAACTTTTATAGAAAACTGTCATTGCTGTGATGGAATGCTGTGGGCATTTGTCGTTTTGGCGCACCTTTTGCTTGATAACCTATAAAAGACTTGATGGTTATGAACAACAATAGATCGTATACTGCTGTAAATATCACGTTCCTGAAATCAATAAAAGAACGTGACGATGGACAGAACATCAACTCGTGCGTGGCGATGCATTCAGAACAAACGCGTGTGGCGTAATCGTTTACGCCTGATTTTTCGAGCATTCTCTCCGGCATACCTTGATGACCCCTCAACCGGGACTAAACGCAAGGCAGAAACATGGAAGGAGCTTCGCATGGTGAAGTGGTGTCAGGTGTATCGTACTACCGGCCAACCTTGTAGCTGTGAAATGTGTAGTGGCGAACGATACAATCGTATCGATTTCAAGAGAGACACCGAAAGAGTTGTTAGGGAAGAGCTCGAGATGAAATAATCTGTATAATCTGCGACCGATATTTCGTTTTTTGGCGATATCGGTCGCAGATTATATATTCAGCCAACCAATTAATCGGCTTATTTCAAATCCACTTATCAAAACGGGGTGCGAACATATCAATGTCGCGCTGAGGAAGTCCTTGTCTCCGGGCTTCATTGCGCCATGATCTCATTGCGGCCCTAACGTTATTGATAATATCCCGAGCTTTCTCGGAGGACAGCATATAGTCTCCTGCTGATTTCAAAAGAATATCAATGTTTGATTCGCTTGTGTTGCGGTTAATCAGTAGGCGCTGGAAGTCGGAGCGTGTAGGGTTGATATCGTATGCCGGTGAGAGTTCCCAGCCTTTGCGAGTCAAAAGAAAACCGTGATTGCGGAAGTGATCGTCGGAGTTGCCGACAATGATGTAGAATGCTACTCGACGATATAATTCTTCAAGATTTTGTTCAACATTACTGCCGTGCTGAATAATGAAATCAACAATATCTGTATAGCCATAGCCTGTGGATGCATTGTCTCCATCGGTTAGTCCGAGGAGGGTTAATGCGGATGCGAAATGTATTCGTTTGCCATCGGTCGTCCGATCAAATCGTTTTGAAATAAGAATATGGTACTCGTCACCGTCAATCGTGCGTGTTTCCGCAACATTCAATCCGGCTTTCCGACCCATTACATGACAGAAGTGTTCCCATTGAGCCACATCGTAATCGTCTTTTCGAGAAGGAAATTTAGCGACAGTCAGACTTCCATCCTCGTCAATGACAGACGCTTTGGGCCTGGCGCCTCCAAGTGATGTGCCCGGATGTAATAGTTGTATCAGCCACTTTTTTGAGGGTAACAATTGTTTTTCATCGCTGGCTTCAATCTTATGTGCAGCATACATAAGTTCTCTGACACTTGCTAATGGCGGGACGCGAAGGCTTGCCTCACAGTTGATGAATTCGCCTGCGGGATTATAAGCAAATCTAAAACCACCCATACGCGAAGTATCATCGATACCTATAAGATAGTCGAAAGAAGAGAGATGTCGCGCGGCTCTTTTTTCATCGGCAGCGGCAATCAGTTCTCGCCTATTAAGCAATGTGCGCCCCCAGCGGTCGGGTATGGCATCGGAGAAGCATGCGAATATGCCTCGCTCGGGGCGCGTGTATTGGATTCCCGCAAAATTCTGTAAGTCACCACTGAGGAATATGTCTCCATACTTCGCAAGCCATTCCTTGTTAAAGGAAAACCCGTATGTTTCATTGCCGCGTACCGAATCGTAGGATAATTCGCCAATCAATAGAGGTTTATCAAGCCAATAAAAGTCGGCATATACAAATAGTTTCTGCATAGCTTAAACTTTTTTAGAGGCACGGGTGCGATGTTTGAGACAAAGATCTTGTAGGTTGCGTCCGAGCGTATCTTCTTTGGCAATTAGAAGAAGATCGTCATCAAGCTGAAGGACGTAAAGGACGCGGGCATATATGCCCATTGAGACGGTCGGCGAGCCTTTCTCAATGCGATTTATTGTTAGTGGTGAACAAGTGGCGCGTTCTGCAACTTGAGCAATCGAGAGGTTGCGTCGCAACCGAGCGAGCTTTATATGTTCACCCAAGATAGCCATCTTTTGCTCCAGCTTTCGGGGAAGCACAGTCCCCATTGTATTCTTAGCCATACTCAATATTACTTTTAATGCGGTAAAGTTAATAAAAATATTTATTATATGATATATTGAGTGTCTAAATAATTATATGGTCATTGGCGTATGGGCAAATTGCAGGGAGATTCAGCGCAGAATGTTTAGAGGTTTGCGGCGGCTGTCATCGCGCAGAAGTGTCAATGTGCGTCCAGCCAGTTGTCGGCGATGCCGGTGGATACGTCCAGCGGCACGGGTGACTGCGGCCACGCCTGCGACATCTTCTCGGTGACCAGGGCGCGCAGAGCATCTTCCTCGCCGGGTACTACGTTGAATACCAGTTCGTCATGTACCTGCAAGATCATTGTCGAGCGCATTCCGCGAGCTTTCATCTCGCGGTGTATAGCCACCATAGCTATCTTGATGATGTCGGCGGCAGAGCCCTGCAGCGGCGCATTGACGGCGTTTCGTTCGGCAAAATTGCGCACGGTGGCGCTTCGCGAATTGATGTCCGGCAGGTAGCGTCTGCGGCCGAATATGGTTTCGACATATCCGCGCTCGCGCGCTTGTTCGATAGAGCGCTTGATGAATGCGTCTACGCCCGGATAGGTATGCAAGTATCCGTCTATGAGTTCTTTGGCCTCGCCGCGCGGTATACCCAGACGTTCGCTCAGCCCGAAGGCACTGATGCCGTATATTATGCCGAAATTGGCGGTCTTGGCTTTGCGGCGCTGGTCTTCGGTGACGGCATCTTCGCTTTCGTGGAATACTTTGGCAGCCGTGGCGCGGTGGATGTCCTTGCCTTCGCGGAAGGCTTCGAGCATTACGCTGTCGCCGCTGAGCGCTGCCATAAGTCGCAATTCGATTTGCGAGTAGTCGCAGGACATAATTTTGTCGCCTTCGGAAGTGCCTATGAATGCGGCACGTATACGACGTCCCTCGGCGGTGCGTATGGGGATGTTCTGCAGATTGGGGTTGTTGGATGAGAGGCGTCCCGTGGCTGTGGCGGTCTGGTTGAAGGTGGTATGTACCATTCCATCCGCGGGCGATACCATCTTGGGCAGAGCCTCGACGTATGTCGACTGGAGCTTTTTGAGTGCACGTATGCGCAGTATTGCATCTACTATCGGCCATTGGGCGCGATATTTTTCCAGAATTTCTTCGGTGGTGGAATAGGCGCCGGTTTTGGTGCGCTTGGCTTTGGGGTCGATTTGCATTTTGCCGAAGAGAATCTCTCCCACTTGCGCCGGTGATGCGGTGTTGAAACGCGTTCCGGCCATCTGCCGGACATCTTCCTCAAGTGCGGCGATGCGCGATGTCATTTCGACGGCGATGTTTTGCAGCAGCATCGTGTCTATACGCACGCCGGCATACTCCATATCGGCGAGGACGCGTATCATTGGCAGCTCGATGTCGGTGAGCAGATGTTGATGGCCGTTGTCTGTGATACTTTGCTGCAAAGGACTATATAGCCGTAGTATGGCGTCGGTCCTTGAAGCCATACGTATTGCCACTTGTGCATCATCGCCCGTGATGCCGCGGCGTAGTGTCTGCACCGGCACGCCCCAGTCGTGTATGTGTACTTGAAGCATTTCGGCAGCGATGTCTGCCAGCATCTGCGAGCCCTCGGGACGTAGCAGGTAGTGCGCCACCGCAACGTCGTAGTAGTTGTCCGGCAGATCTATGCCTTGGCGGCGCAACACCGTGATATCGCGCTTGATCGTAGCTCCGAGCACGGTACGCCCGTCCGGCGTAATGATGCGCGATACGGCGGCGGCCAAGTTTCGGTCTATTGTTCCGCCGATGGGAATGTATAGCGTGGATTCGGCGCAATTGTTGCCGACCGAAAGTGCTATGCCCAGCAGTCGCGCCGACATAGCGCTCTCGCCTTCGACGTTGAGTGCCATTGCGATGTGCGGATAGGCATCGGCATTGTGTTTTGCGCCCCACGCTTCAATGGTGGAGGGGGCATCGGTGATGGTGATACCGGCTGCATCTATGGTTGGAGCATCTAAGACGGCATCTGACGGAGCATCGTCTGCAAGGTCAAAGAGCGAACCCATGCCATCGTTGTGCTGCGCCGGGGCAACAACCGGAGCAGCCTTTTCCGGCGTCCGGGCGTCTCTGAGGCGTGTGAGAAAGGTCTTGAATTCAAGGTCCGAATAAAGACGGCGCAATGCGGCATAGTCCGGGTCGGTGCGTCGTAAGTCTTCGGGCGTGTCGTCCATAGGGACATCTGTTTTGATGGTTACAAGATGGCGGCTGAAACGTATCTGCTCGGCGTTGTCGGCAATTTTGCGGCCTAATGCACCTTTGATTTCGGCGGCATGTTCCAGCATATTGTCTACATCGCCCCATTGAGCGATAAGTTTGACTGCGGTTTTTTCGCCCACACCCGGACATCCGGGCACGTTGTCCGAAGCATCGCCTTCCAGCGCCAGCAGGTCAATGACTTGACTTGGCGAAGATATGCCGTAACGAGCACAAATCTCCTTCGGGCCGCGAATTTCGAGGTCCTGCCCGCGTGTAGCAGGCCTCAGCATCAGGGTATTGTCGTTTACAAGCTGTCCGTAATCCTTGTCCAAGGTCATCATATATGTCGTAAAACCCTGTTTGGAGGCGGCTGTGGCCAGTGTTCCGATGACGTCGTCGGCCTCGTAACGTTCCACTTCGACGACTTTGATGCCCCATGCTCGGATTATATCCTTGATTACGGGGATGCTCAGCGTGATGTCTTCGGGCTGTTTGTCACGTCCGGCCTTGTATTCGGGGTACTCCTCGTGGCGGAAAGTCTTGCCACCGGGAGGGTCGAAGCACACCGCCATGTACGGCGGATTGTGCTTGGTGAGAATTTCGCTTAGGGTGTTGCAAAATCCATATATCGCCGAAGTGTTGCGCCCGTCCGATGTCGTGCGCGGGCTGTTGATAAGGGCGTAATATGCGCGGTATATCAGTGCGTAAGCGTCTAACAGAAAGAGTTTTTTGTCGTCCATAGTCGTGAGGTATCGAAGTGTAGGCGCATGCCTTTTGCGTGCGTCCGTGCTTTCACGTATGGCCGACACCGGACGCCCGTCCCTACAAAGGTAGCCCTTTGCCGCGAGATAGGCAACATTTGAAGGTTTTTGGTTATTCTAAATTTTTCTAAGAATAACGTTTCGACTTCGGCTTTAACCCGAAAACCGTGGGCGTTTGTTAAAAGAAATAGTGCACGAGGCGTTTCCATCAGTCAGGAATGTTTCACGAGATAGTGATGTTTTACAAGTCCGGGATTTCTCACGAAATCGGGTATCTCAACCGAATAGCGGTCGAAGGCCGAGGGCGTGGCGGATGTCGGCGATGTCGGCCGTAGGGTCGTCATCAGTCTCGGCGAGTAGACGCTGCGGCGGAATAATGCCGACTGTCTCTGGATTGAAACGTGCGCCCATGGACAGGTACATACCATGGTCAAGTAATTGACGCGCCAATTCGGGACGTCCTCTGAATCCGTGGATTATCCATAGCGGAGTGTGTCCGCCATTGCGTTGCATCACCTCTTTTTGGACCTCGTAAAGGCGGTCGTATGCGCCTACGATATGGACTATCAGGGGTTTATGTAATTCATTGGCTATAAATGCCTGACGCCTGAATACTGGCAGTTGCACTTCGATACTCGGGCCGCGCCGCAGGTCGATGCCGGTTTCTCCGACGGCATAGGCGTTGGGCCGTCGGAGCGCGTCTTCGAGCCATACCCATACCGGGTCTGTGGCCTTGTCTGCTTCCCACGGGTGTATTCCGGCGCTGAAAAGCGTGGGCGGACACGGCGGCGCGGTGTCCAAGGCGATATTTACGACGGCCGAACCATTATCGCAGTCTTGCCGATGCGTATGGATGTCGGCCGGAATCGGTGTCGGCAGCGGTGGTGGGGTCAGGATGGTTTTCATCGGCGGATTGTGTCGTATTGTGCGGGAGCGCTTGTAGACAATGTATTACGGCACCGGGTCGTATCCGCTGCCGCCCCAGGGATGGCAGCGCAGTATGCGGCGTATGGCCAGCCAAAGTCCGCGTATAGGTCCGTGTTTTTTGATGGCTTCGAGTGCGTAGCGGCTACACGTGGGCGTGAAGCGGCAGGATGGCGGAGTGAGCGGCGAGATGCAGGCGCGGTAAAAGTATATGGGAGCGCACAGCAGCGCGACAAGTAAGGTGCGGAGGCTATGCGCGATGGCACTTATGCCGGCTCTCAGAACTTGTATGGGCGATTTCACTTGTCGCCGTCCTCGGCGGCGGCAGCTTCGTGGTCGATGGCTGCGGGTATGCTCGGCAGCGCGGCAAGTATGCGGCGTACTGCGCCCACTACTCGCTTGTAAGGCAGGACGCTATCGGCTACGTAGATTAGAGCCAATTGGATGTGGCGCTCATCGGTACGGTCGGGACGGGGGATGGACAGACGCATGGCTTCGCGAACGCGACGACGCATTTGTACGCGGTCGACGCCGTGGCGCAGGCGTCGCTTGGGTATATTGACCATGAAGGCGATGTCGGCTTTGGTATCATCGCTCTGACGCCACACGGCACGCAACGGGTATGCCAAGGCTTTGCCGATGCCGTCTGAGCCGTCTTTGGCGGTGAACAACGCATCGAGCGTGGTGGTGCCACGCAGTCTTTGGCGTCGTTGCAGTGTCTGTGCGGGCATAGTCGCTTGGTCGTAAGTTTGTATGGATATGGCATTGTCGTGCCGGGTAAGTTGCGGCACGACAAGTTGTGCTGTGTGCCGGATTTTATTCGGCGGAGTCTTCGTCGCTTATCGAGTTGAGATAGCGGTTGATGGCCGAGGCCATGGACGGCGACTCCTTGGTGGGTGCTTCGATGTCCAGTCGTAGCCCGGCATCTTTGACGGCGGCGGCCGTGGCGGTTCCGAAGGCAGCGATGACTACATCGCCCTGCTTGAAATCGGGGAAATTCTTGAGTAGCGAGTTGATGCCTTGCGGGCTGAAGAATACCAGCATATCGTAATCGAATTTAGCATCTTCGGGGAATTCGTTGGGTACGGTGCGGTACATCACTGCGCGAGCGTAGTGTATCTTGGCTTTGTCCAGCATCTTGGAGTCGTCCCCGTTGCTGACGTCGGATACGGCGAGAATGTAGCGTTCGTTCTTGTGTTTGGTGATAAAAGGCATCAAGTCGGCGAGCTTGCCGGTTTTGGCGGAGAAAATCTTGCGTTTGCGGAATACAATATACTTCTGCAGATATAGTGCAATGGACTCGGTGGTGCAGAAGTATTTCATAGTGTCAGGCATAACGAGACGCATCTCTTCGCATAGGCGGAAGAAATGATCCACGGCGGTCTTCGCAGTGAAAATGATGGCTGTAAAGTCGGGAATGCTGACTTTCTGTTGGCGAAATTCGCGAGCCGAAAGTCCTTCGACTTTGATAAAGGGATGAAAAACCATTTCGACGCCGAATTTTTCGGCGAGATCGTAGTATGGTGACTTATCGGATGCCGGCTTCGGCTGCGAGATGAGTATCTTTTTGATTTTCACTGCCTAAATAATTGTTTTATTGTTACTTATGCGCCTACGCTGACGATTTTTAGAGCACAAGAATATAGAAGAATCACAGGTGTGATTTCGAGAGTGCAAAGGTACAAAATAAAGTAAAATGGCGAGGAAATATTAGTGTAAAAAATGCTAAAACCTTTGATAAAAAATGCGATACGCGCCAGGATGTATAGCACGGCGGCGATGATGAGAGCCACTCCGGAGGCCGGTGGGTCGAATACGGCGAGGGTCACCGGCATGGTCAGCGCCAAGGCCAATGGAACTTGTGTGGCGTTGTAGGCACGCAGCCACGCTCCGCGTTTGTGTGTATCGCCGAAGGCGTATCCCACGATATTGTATCCGGCGAGCATAAAGAGAAAGTATGCTCCGACGGCCAGTGTCAGCAGTAGTGTGTGCGCCGTGCCAAGGTCGGCCACGGAGGGTGTCGACGGCTCCAACGCTTTTGATAACAATATTGTGCAGCAAATGATGAGCAGGGTATATATTCCGGCGAGGCTCCATCGGTCGGCGGCGTCACGCTCATCGTAACGTCGGGTGGCGCGTACTCCGGGGCGCAGGTCGTGACCTATGGAGGAGAGCAATCGTGAGCCGCGGCGGAGGCTGACTATGGCAACTATGACGCCGATGCCGAGCAATGCGGGCATATCTGAGTTGGCCCCCGGGGGCAGTGGCCGCGGTTCCAGCCCTTTGGTCCATGCCGGGGGCTGTGACGGCACGGCGGTATGTGTATGTGTTTGTTTCTTAGTCGGTTGGGGGATATGGCAGATTGCCAGGCTATCGGCCGTGAAAGGCGCGTGTATGTCTTGCATAAGCACGCTGTCGGCCGGATCCGGGCCTATAAGTACGGATTTAGTGGCTGGCGCATCAACCTTTGCATGTTTGGACAGTGAGACTGCAGCAGGCGCGGCGATGCGAGGACTGTCGCTGCGTCCGAGATGCTGTATGGTGTCTGTCGTGACCGGCATAGGCTGTTATTTCTCTAAATAATTGTGCTCTGTATTAGAACGATACTACGCCCAGTGCTATGTCCGCCGCTTCCTCGGCGGTGGTGGCTACGCGGTACAGCTTCTTGTCGCTGTAGGTGTTGAGGAAGCCTTGGCGCTCGGCACATGATAGCATCGCCAGTAGGTCATCGTAATATCCGTCTACGTTGAATATTACGACGGGGCCGCTGTATAGGCTCAGTTTGCGCCACGTGATGATTTCGAGGAGTTCCTCGAAGGTTCCCACGCCGCCGGGCAGGGCTATGGCAGCATCGCTGAGCTCGGCCATAGTGGCCTTGCGCGTGTGCATATCCTCGGTGACTATGATGCGGCTCAGGCCGGGGTGCTGCCACCCGCGTTGCTCCATAAAGCGCGGAATGACGCCTATGACGCTGCCTCCGGCGGCGAGTGCGGCATTGTTGATGGCGCCCATAAGGCCGCGGCGTCCTCCGCCATCGATGACGGCGGCACCGCGTTGTACCAGAATGGTGCCGAGTTGTTGCGCGGCTTCGAAATAGGTCTGCGGAATTTGCTCGGACGATGCCGCGTATACGGTCACTGCCGGATGCGGGATGCTGTCATATCGGGCGGCAACCATCAGTATTGTTCGTTTTCGTTGGGGAAATCGCCGGACTTGACGTCTTCGATGTAATGTCCTATGGCTTCGTTTATAATTCCGGCCAGGTCGGCGTAACGACGCAGAAATTTGGGCGAGAAATCCTGATTGATGCCCAGCATATCGTGTATCACCAGTACTTGGCCGTCAACGCCGCCTCCGGCACCGATACCGATGACGGGGATGGTGAGCTTGGAGGCCACTTCGGTGGCCAGTGCGGCGGGAATTTTCTCGAGGACGATGGCAAAGCATCCTATTTCCTGCAACATAAGGGCATCAACTATCAGCTTCTCGGCTTCTGATTTCTCCCTGGCGCGTACGGCGTATGTGCCGAATTTGTTGATGGACTGGGGCGTAAGGCCCAGGTGTCCCATTACGGGTATACCGGCGCTGAGTATACGCTCGATGCTTTCGCGCACTTCGATGCCGCCTTCGATTTTCACTGCTTCGGCGTGACTTTCCTTCATGATGCGTATTGCATTGGCCAGGGCTTCCTTGCTGTTGCCTTGGTAGCTGCCGAAGGGCATATCGCACACCACGAGAGCGCGTTTGGTGCCCTTGATGACACTCTTGGCGTGGTATATCATCTGATCCAGCGTGATAGGAAGCGTGGTCATATTGCCGGCCATGACATTGGAGGCCGAGTCGCCTACGAGGATTACATCGATGCCGGCGCCGTCTACCAGCAGGGCTGTGGAGTAATCGTATGCTGTAAGCATACTTATTTTTTCGCCGCGAGCCTTCATCTCTGTCAGGCGTGCGGTGGTGACTTTTCGTTTGTTGTCTACTGTATTGGTTGACATAATGTTTTGATGGGTATAAATGTCTTTGGGAAGCGAGCTCGGACAGCAGTGTCTGCATAGCCGTGCGCATATTCCGGGGGTCGTTTACGATAAAATCGTCCGCAAAGTTACAAAACTTCGCGGACATAGCCGCATCCATATACGCCAAGGATGTTATATATCGCTGTTTTTCAGACTTGGACGAGTCAAGGAGGTGCCGAAGCTCTTCGAAGAACCGCTGTCTTCCTATGCCGCGCTTGTCTTCTGAGACGTTCTGCAATTAATAGTCTCTTTCCGAGAATTTGGCTTAAAAACTCCTGACTTTTGGTGGAAACGGCACATTTCACGTCAAAACATTTGGTGGAAATCGTATATTTTGGCCAAAAACATTTGGCGGAAAACGATGAAGTGTTTGATGGATAATTCGTTGCGGCGCGGACGTAAAAACGCGGTGCGGACGGGACTCTCGGATCGGTTTATCGGCTTTCGGACGCGTCTATTTTGCTGCTTTTGCGCCGAGGCAGAATGTATGCCAGGGCCTCGCTTTGGACTGTGGAGCCGAGGTAGCGGTTGGCGATGAAGTATAGGACGGCGCCGAATACGGCTTGTGCCGTCAGTGCCAGCAAGGGCGAGAAGCCGAGGATGTTGCCGATGGCCAGCATAGCGACTCCGATGACTGCGGACATGGCGGCGTAGGGCGCTATATCGGCCAAGTAGCGGCGTATGGGCACGGCGGTGGCACGGCTGACGGCGATGAGTGATGCAGCCCATGCGACACCGGCAGCTGCAAGCTGACCCCATAAGAGAATTTCGACGCCGAGGACGATGTTAGCTGTCGTACTCAAAGCCATATATGGGAATGTGATGACGATGGCCACCAAAGCTATGGCATCGCGCAGCACTTCCAGGTAGAATATGGTGCGTGCGCGTCCGAGGGCAAGCAGGTAATTTGAGTACAACCCTGTGAGGACGGTGAATATTCCTCGCACCAGTAATAGCTGGAATAGTATAATGGATGCGTCCCATTTGTCGCCGAAGAGTATATGGAATATCGGGGTGGCGCATACGGCCAGCCCTACCATTGCGGGAAATAGGATGTATGCGGTGACGCGATCCATTTTAGAGGCCAGGCGCGCAAAGCGTTCGGCTTGATCCTGCACGCCTGACAGTACCGGGACAAAAGTCGAGGTGAGTACCTGACTTAGGGATGCGGTCATCATCTTGCTCCATTTGTCAGCTTGGCTGTAGTAGCCGAGTGACACCAGTCCTACGCGATTGCCTATAAGGAAGGCGTAGATGTTCAGGAATATGGTGTTGAGCAGAGAGGTCAGCATCATACCGGCGCCCACGCCTGCAAACGATCGCAGGGCTTTCCACGAAAGCCGATACAGCGGTCGCCATTGGCTCATAATCCATAGCATCAATGTCTTAACGGCTGCTACGGTGAGGGTTTGCCATACTATTGCCCAGGCGCCGTATCCGGCGAAGGCCAGCCATATTCCGATGACGGCTCCGGCGCATAGCCCGCCGGCATTGGCTATGGCTACCGGGCGGACGTTCAGTTGTTTTGTGTATAGATTGGTCTGGACGATGGCGGCGGCATTGAGCGGCAGCGAGAGAAACATCACGCGAGCCAAGGCTGTCAATTGGTCGCCGCCGTGAAACCATTCGGAGATTGTCGGCGCTGCCATAAATAATATGGCATACAGCGCGAAGGAGGCTATGATGTTGAACCATAGCACCGAAGAGTAGTCCAGGCGAGAGGGCGCCTTGCGCTGGATTAGGGCTGAGGATAGCCCACTGTCTATCAGTAATGAGGCAAATGCCTGGAAGACAAGCACTGCGCCTACAAGACCGAAGTCGTGTTGAGACAACAGCCGAGCCAGCACCACGCCGGTGACGGCGTAGAGTATCTGCGACCCGAAGCGGTCGATGACGTTCCATTTCATGGAGCGTGCCGTGCGCCGCTTCAGGTTGTCCTGCTGCGTGGCTGTTCTGCTGTCTTGCTCGTTGGCCATTTAAGTGCCTGGTTTGCGCGATTTTGTGCGCCGATACTTATGGCGCGTATTGTGTCGGCTGAGGGGGGCGGTTCGTCAGCCTATTGTACGGGGAAGATTTTGATGCCGAGAGTGCGATTTGTGGTCGTCGGACTGCCTTTGAGGTATATCTTGCCTGAGCCCAATCCCGTGACTGTGAGCTCGTTTGTCACCCAGCAATCCACCGTGCCTGTGCCGTATATCGTGCATCTGCCTATGGTGGCCTTGATTGTTCCGGCTTCGATTGTTCCGGTGCCGGTGTTGTTCAGCTTGACTGTCTGTGCCTCCCCGGCCAGTACCAGATGGCCGTGTCCGGTGGCGATTTTGCCTTCAACGGTGGTGGCGCGTAGTCCGCGAGCAATAAGCGTGCCGTTGCCTACGATACGAGCTTTGAAGGTGGATGCCGGTGATGGTGTATCGACGTACACGGTTGAGTCACCGGAGTTCTCAACCTTGCTTAAAAAGGATGAGAACACTGTGACTGTGGGCAGGCGGTGGCGCTGTGCATCTGTGATTTCATCCGAGAGCTCGATTTTCAGTTTGTTTTTGTTGTTCGAGAACAAAACCATAGAAGATATTTCCGGGTCGCAGCTAAAGCGCACATATCCGGCCGAGTCGTTGCTGCAGCGGTATATAACGTTGATGTTGTTGACTACTTGGAGTTCGTCAAAAGGTTTGACATTGAGTTCGTAATCGGCGGCAGCGGCAGGTGTGGCCGCGGCCATAGCGATGGCCGACATCAGGGTGACAGCGGCTTTGCGGATCGAAGTGTATAATGTGATGTTCATATTGTTTTTTAGTCTGTATTGTTGTCAATTGTCTTTGGAGTCTGTATTGTTGTTGTCAATTGTCTTTGGCGGTGTCTCCGTCCATGGCTATAAGCATTGCTTCCACTTGGTCCAGTATGGAAGCCAGTTGCTCCGGCGTATCGGCGCGAAGCATGGCCACGCGCGTGGGGCGGAACGAGGGTATGCCCTTGAATAGGGGACTTACGGCCAGGTGACGCCGTATATGCAGGATGCCGCGGTAGTCATCGATGCGTTCGATGCTTTCGCGTATCTGACGCCGCAGTATGGCAAATTTGTCGTGCAGCGTCAGGCCGTCGCCGGCTTCGGGGTCGCCGCTCAGTAGCGCGTTCTTGATTTGACGGAACACCCAGGGGGCACCGATGGAGGCGCGACCTACCATGACGGCGTCCACGCCGCTGTCTGCAAAGGCACGTAAGGCCTCGGCTCCGCAGGTGATGTCTCCGTTGCCTATGACGGGAATGTGCAGGCGAGGATTGGCTTTGACGCGTGCAATCATATCCCAGTCGGCTGTGCCGGTGTACATCTGTGAACGTGTACGACCGTGTACGGTGATGGCGGCTATACCGCAGTCTTGCAGGGCTTCGGCCAGGTCTACGATGATGCGGCTGTCGTGGTCCCATCCGGTGCGCGTCTTTACGGTCACCGGCAGGTGTACGGCATCAACAACGGCACGGGTGATTTCGAGCATTTTTTGTGGCTCGCGCAACATTCCCGCTCCGGCGCCTTTGCCGGCAACTTTTTTGACCGGGCATCCGAAATTGATGTCCAGAATATCCGGGCCGGCGGCTTCGGCGATGCGAGCGGCTTCGACCATCGCATCCACATCGCGGCCGTAGATTTGTATGGCTGTGGGGCGCTCGGCATCGTTGATGTGCAATTTGCGTGTCGTGGCTGCAATATTGCGTATAAGGGCGTCCGCGGACACAAATTCGGTATAGGTCATATCAGCTCCCATTTCCTTGCATATCAGGCGGAAGGACGCATCGGTCACGTCCTCCATCGGAGCTAATACGACCGGACGGTCGCCAAGGTCTAAATTACCAATTTTCATTGTGTCTGCGATGTTTGGATGCCGCGGTGTGTGTCGCTGTCGGCTTTTTGTCGACGATGAAACCGTTCCTGCGGCTGTCGGGAAGACAAAGTTACCACTATTTTTTGTAACGACGTTGAGGGTAAGGCGTATTAGGATACTATTAGGATTATTTTACCATTATTAGCGCTTTACGAGCCAATGCGAAGCTAATCGTCGAGGTTTCAGCTAAGGCGTCCGAGCAGCGCGATGTCTATGTACTGTCGGGACATCGCGCGTGCCAGGTCGGCATCGGTAACGTGTCCCATACAGGTGTATACGGCGCGCTGTATGCCGCTTCCGAGGTTGGCGATGCTATTGACGCCACGCGTGTCCACGAGGTCGGGGAGCAACGATACCAGGGCGTTGCTCAGGGCCATAGCCGTGGTGCGCGGTACTGCGGCACTGAGGTTGCGGAAGCATACGGCGTTATGAGGAAGAGTGTGTTGTGATTGTGTATCGGCAAGATCTACCGAACTCATTGTCGCCAAAGGGCATATATCGGACTGGGTGATGTCGTAGACCAAGACGCCGTGCTTGGCCGCAGACATAGACGCCGCCGAAATCATATACGGCATTGCCGTGGGTGTCAGGATGATGACGTCAGCCATGGTGATTGCGCCTTGCAGTACGTGCGGCTGCATTGCACTGCATATCAGCCGTCCGCCGCAGGCGTCCATGGCTGTGCGCAGCCCATAGGTGTTGTCATCGAAAAGACGTACGGTGGCGCCCAAGCCTAAGGCCGCCGAGGCGGCGGCGCGTGCGGCGATGCCGCTACCGATAACAACGACTTCGCAGGGCACGATTCCTGCTATTCCGCCAATAAGTATGCCTTTGCCGGCAGTGGTGTCGGCGTCCACTTCGGCAAGGCGAGCCACGGCCATGGTTACGGCGGCGCGTCCGGCAATTTCGCCGAGGATGTCGCTGAACGGATGCCGCGTCTGCGCGTCTTGGATTTGGAGCATGGATATTGCGCAAATGCGGCGCTCGAGCAGGGCTTTGAGAGCCGCGGCATTGTCCACTTGCGGCTCCAAGGTCAGCAGTGTAGCGCCTCGGCGCAGGTGTGCGGCGTCATCTGCCGAGGGCGCTTCGACGGATACCGTGATGTCGCAGTCGAGTGCTTCAGCGCGATTGGTCAGTCGCGCTCCGGCGGCGGCATAGCGCTCGTCCGGGTAGTTGACAAAGGCGCCGGCACCACGTTGAATGCGTACTTCGATGCCGTACTCGCCTATGATTGCGGCGGCTTCGGGCGTCAACGGCAGACGTCTGTCGCGTATCGGCGCCGGAATGCCGAGTGTGAGGTAGCGTTGGCGCGATACTGTCGCTTGCTCTTGCTCTTGCGGTGTGGGTTGTATCATGGCTGTCAGGGCATTAATTGAGGATGAAGGTGTCGATGAATAGGCGGACGGAGGTGGCGACTTGCTCGGCGTCTTCGAGTCGCGAGCTGTCGAAGCGCAGATGAGCGCGTCCGTAGTAGGCGCTGCGCTGCGCCAGTGTCTGTCGGACGTAGCGACGTAATTGCTCGGCATCGAGATTGCGCACCAGCGGGCGGCTGTCGCCGTATATAGTCAGACGCCGTACCAGGCAGTCCTCATCGGCGTCAAGCCATACGACGGTGCCGCCTTGGAGCATCATGTCCATATTGCCGGCATGGCAGGGCGTGCCGCCGCCGCAGGCGATGATGGCCGAGGGCGTAGCCGGGGACGTTGTTTGCCGTGCGTCCGAGACCGTCATACCGGACTTGGATGCAGCTGCCGAGGTGTCCTCGGGCTGTGTGTCGGCGTTGGCCGACGTCTGTACGATGTCGCGGAGCGTCTCGGTTTCAAGGGCGCGGAAAGCCGCTTCGCCCTGACGGGCAAAGATGTCGTTGACGCTGTCGGCGCCTACGCGGCGGCAAATTTCATCGTCGAGGTCGGCAAAAGGTATGCCCAGGAACGTTGCCAGAGCCTGCCCCAGAGTGGTTTTGCCGCATCCCATAAAGCCCACAAGGAACAGGGGCTGTCCGCCGCGGCAGGTCATTGCTTGTTCTGTTTGGCCAGCAGGTCGCGTATCTCGGTGAGCAGTTGTTCCTGCGTAGGTCCGGCGGGTGCGGCAGCTGTTTCTTCGGCTTGTTCCTTCTGACGGCGCAGGCGGTTGATGACCTTGATGGCGATGAATATGCAGAAGGCTACGATGAGGAAGTCGACGATGGTTTGCACGAATGCGCCCCAGGTGATGGCCACCTCGGGGATGACTTCTTCGCCTTGGGTGACGGCATCTTTGATGACGAATTTATAGTCGCTGAAATTGACGCCGCCGGTGAGCACGCCGATGACGGGCATGATGATGTCGTTGACCAGTGAGGTGACGATTTTGCCGAAGGCGGCGCCGATGATGACGCCGACGGCCATGTCCACTACATTGCCTTTGATGGCAAATTCCTTGAATTCAGAAAAGAATTTCATAATTATGTCTATTTAATCCGCGGGCGTGTCGTCGCCGGCGGCAGGTATGCTGAAAAACGAAAAATTGACAGCCCCATAGACCCGATGGTCGGTGAAGTGCGGCAGTGCGGAAAAGTCGTACTTGTCCGAGTGTTCAATGATGAACAGGCTGCCCGGATGCAGCAACCGGCTTGAGAGTACTCTGGTCGGGATGTCTCCGAAGCCGGGGAGATTGTAGGGCGGGTCGGCAAAGATGATATCGTAGGACGTGGGCGCTGTGTCTATGAAGCGCAACGCATCGCCACGCACGATGGTAATATCGTGTGTGCATCCGAGCTGGCGGGCAACATCGTTGATGAAGCGTGTTTGCGGTGCAGCTTTCTCGACGGCGGTGGCGTGTGCGGCGCCGCGGCTCAACATCTCAAAGGTGATGGCGCCTGTCCCGGCAAAGAGGTCCAGCGTATCGGCGTCTTCGATGTCCGCGATGCCGCGCAGAATATTGAAGAGATTTTCGCGTGCCATATCCGTGGTAGGGCGGGCAACGATACCGCCGGGTACGGTGAAGCGGCGCCGTCCGTATTTTCCGGAGATTATTCGCATAGTGTCAGGCTTAGCAGTTCGAATGGTACTTGTGCCGCCTCGGCACCCAAGTGTAACGCTGTGGTGGGGAATATCACCGGCATTACGAAATTTACATACGGCTTGAGCCGTGCCATCAGACGGTCGCGCAATGGAGCCTCGCCGCTGCACATCATACGGTCGTTGTCGGCATCGAAGCCCAGGTCTTTGGCGGCGGCCAGTGCGTAATATACGGCGTCATCATCGCCGCCGGCGGTGACAAAGGTGTTGGCCATAGTGAGGCCCTTACCGTCAAATGCTATGATGTCTACGGCATCGGTGCGTCGGTGTATGTGCATCTTACCGGCATTTCCCAGCAGTCGTCCGCATGCTTCGAAATAGCGGGTCAGCGGCACCATGCGGTGCATAATGCGTGCTTGTACAAAGGTGCGGCGCAGAAAGCCTTCAAGTGCCGGCGATATAAACATCGCTGCGAAGGCCTCGCCGCCATCGTCTCCGTGGAATGGCGGCACTTCGGCGCAGGTGCATACAACGTTAAGACGCTCGGAGGGGTACAGGCTGTCGGCAATGTCGCGCATGGCGGCGGCGTCTTCGGCCACGGAACGCGGCACCATAGTGTATCGTTCCGTATCGATGTACACGTCTATGGCATCGTAATCGTCCGTAAGTTCGGGACGTGTGTATATGGCGTCCTCAACGGACTTGACATAGGTGGCTGCGGGCGTCAGTGAGACGGTGACGCGATGCAGCGATTCTTCGACTGCCGGGTCAAAGGATACGGCATTGATGGAATCCCGGTTTAGTAAGATATTGAGGCGTTGCACGGTATGTCGGTTTTTTGTCGGGGGGGAGATTGTAATAGAATGGTGGACTGTAATCAAACAGTCGGCTGTGTCTTTACACAAGGCTGTTGAACGATGCCGGCAGCGGTATGCTGAAATTCATATCCTTGCGCGTCACCGGATGAACAAAGCGCAGTGTGCGGGCATGTAGCGCCAGACGGTGTATGGGCGAGGTCTTGGCACCGTAACGGCGATCGCCGGCTATGGGCGTACCCATATCGTGCATATGTACACGTATCTGGTTTTTGCGTCCGGTGTCAAGGCTGACGTCCACCAGTGAGTATCCGTTGCGGCTTTTGAGTACCTTGTAGCGGGTTACGGCTTCCAGTCCTTTGGGGTCGTCGGTGCTGTACATCAGGTGCTGTGAGTTTTCCAGCAGACGGCTGCGGTACACGCCTTCGGGCGGCTCGGGACAGCCTTCGACGATGGCGGCGTAGCGGCGGTCCAGCACCATATTGTTCCAGTTGTGCTGCATAGCATCTTTGGCCTTGATATTCTTGGCAAAGAGCATCAAGCCCGAAGTGTGCTGGTCCAGTCGGTGGACGATAAAAAGTTTATTGGCGGGATTGAGTCTTTTGAGGTAGTCGCGCAGTATCGAGTAGGCGGTGCCTTCTTTTTTGTTGTCCGTCCCGACGCTGAGCAGCCCGTATCCTTTGTTTACCACGATGATATCGTCGTCTTCGTAGACTATGCGCAGGCGCGGATTAGACAGCGTCTGCCACGGGCGCGTGAAGTTGATGCTCACCGTCTGTCCCGGGGCTACCGGTGTGTCAAATTGGTTGGTGACGTTGCCTTCAAGTCGTATCTGGTCGTACTTGAGCAGGGCCTTGACGGCGGTGCGAGACTGCTGCGGCAGGTTGGTGCGCAGAAAATCAAGTAACGGAATCTCCCGATCCGAGGTATTGGTCAGTTCCGAGATGTTGTCTTGTCGCATGTGCCCGTGTCCGGTGTGTGTGCCGGGCTTGTATGCCTGAGGTTTGTTGCGGCTCATTTCGCTGTCTTTTTACGGGTGGTGGTACGACGAGTTGTTGCGGCGGCTGTGGCGGCGCGTCGAGCGGTGCGCTTGGGCGCGGCCGCAGGTGTATTGACTACTTCCATGGCCTGCTCGAGGGTCAATTCGGCTGCCGCTTCGGGTGTCGTTCCGCGCGCCAGCTTGTAGTTGGTACCCTTGTAAGCAATGTAGGGGCCGAAGCGTCCGCGCAGTATTTGCAGCTCGGGCTCTTGGTCGAAGGTGCGCAGTACACGGTTGGCGTCTTCGGCGCGCTTGGCTTCGATAAGTTCGATGGCGCGGTCGAGCGTGACGGCGGCCGGAGCCTCGTCCTTGGGTATGGATACGTACTTGTTGTCGTGGCGTACGTACGGGCCGAAGCGGCCTATGCCCACGCTGACGTCCTTGTCTTCGAAGGTGCCCAGTATGCGCGGGAAGTCGAACAAATGCAGTGCTTCGTCCAGCGTTATAGTCTCGAGGCTTTGGCCTTTGAGTAGTGATGCAAAGCGAGGCTTGGTGTCGCTGTCATTGCTACCTATCTGTACCAGAGGGCCGAAGCGGCCGATCTTGACGCTTACCGGCTCGCCGGTGGCCGGGTCGGTGCCTAATTGACGCTCGCCTACTTTGTGCTCCAGTCGCATATCCATAACCTTCTCGACTTCGGGATGGAACTTGTCGTAGAATGTCTCCATCTGGCTGTTCCATTTTAATTTACCGGCGGCTATGGCGTCAAATTTCTCCTCAATTCCGGCAGTGAAGTTGTAGTCAAGAATATTGGGGAAGTACATGGTCAGGAAGCTGTTGACAACCACTCCGATATCGGTGGGCATTAGCTTGCCTTTGTCCGCACCGTATGTCTCGGTATGAGTGGCTTCACTGATTTTGCCATCGGCATCCATAGTCAAGGTCTTGATGTCGCGCTGTGCTCCGGCGCTCTCTCCTTTGGTGACGTAATCGCGTGCCTGAATGGTGGATATGGTGGGCGCGTATGTTGAGGGACGTCCGATGCCGAGTTCCTCCATTTTTTTGACCAAAGACGCCTCTGTATATCGCGGCGGCTGCTGGGTGTACCGCTCTGTGGCAGTGAGACTTTCGCCTGTGACGCTGTCGCCTATGGCCATTGCCGGGAGCATATCGGTGCCTTCGGCGTTGTCGATGCTGTCGTCGTGTCCTTCGATGTATACTTTGAGAAATCCATCGAACTTGACGACTTCGCCCGAGGCGGTAAAGCGTTCGGTGCTGCCGGCCGGTGTGATGTCTACGATGGTCTTTTCGATTTGTGCGTCAGCCATTTGTGACGCCACTGTGCGTTTCCATATCAGGTCGTAGAGGCGGCGTTCCTGTGCGGTGCCTTCGATGCTGTGGCGGTCGATATAAGTGGGACGTATTGCTTCGTGAGCCTCCTGAGCGCCCTTGCTGCTGGTGTGGTAATGGCGCTGCTTGAGGTATTCCTTGCCGTGGGATGCGGTGATTTCCTGCGCAATAGCCTCCAATGCCACTTGCGAGAGATTGAGCGAGTCGGTACGCATGTAGGTGATGAGTCCGTTCTCGTAAAGCTTTTGGGCAACCATCATAGTCTGGGCAACGGTCATTCCGAGCTTGCGCGAGGCTTCCTGCTGGAGCGTAGAGGTGGTGAAAGGCGCTGCCGGAGACTTTTTCAGCGGATGTACATCAACGCCGGTGACCGAGTAGGATGTGTGAGCGCAGCCTTGGAGTAGGTTGCGAGCCTCGTTTTCATCGTCTAAACGTCGGGCGAGCTCGGCACGAAAGTGTGCGCCGCCGGCGGTGGCAAAGATGCCGGTGAGGCGGAAGTAGCGGTCGGGGGTAAAGGCCTTGATTTCCTGCTCGCGCTCGACGATAAGGCGTACGGCTACGCTTTGGACGCGGCCGGCCGAGAGTCCGGGTTTGATTTTGCGCCACAGCACGGGCGAGAGCTCGAAGCCGACGACGCGGTCGAGTACGCGGCGTGCCTGCTGTGCATCCACGAGGTTCATGTCTATGGTACGCGGATGCTTGATGGCATCAAGTATGGCGCCCTTGGTGATTTCGTGGAACACTATGCGTCGTGTGGTCTTGGGGTCGAGGCCCAAGACTTCGCTCAAATGCCATGCTATGGCTTCTCCTTCGCGGTCTTCATCAGATGCCAACCACACGGTTTGTGCCTCCTTGGCGGCGCGGCGCAATTCGCCTACGAGATTCTTCTTGTCTTCCGGAATTTCGTAGATGGGCTCAAACCCTTTGTCGACATCGATGCTGAAACTATGCTTCTTCAGGTCGCGGATATGTCCGTAGCTGGACATGACCTTATAGTCGTTGCCTAAGAACTTTTCGATGGTCTTTGCCTTGGCGGGAGACTCGACTATGACGAGATTTTTCAACATGTCGTATTGATATAATCGGTGATTATTCGTGAATATGTTCGGAGCCGGAGCGGCCACCCGTCCCGGCTTTTCGGTCGGCAAAGTTAGTCATTTTTTGCCAATCGTCCCCAAAATCTATATATTAATGTGTAATTGTCGCTTCGAAGAGCGCCGCGGCAGTACTGCAATGAGCCTTGCGACTATCGTATTTCGGGGATTCCGATGCGGAGCAGGTAGGAGTATACGCCATCATAATATTCGGGCTTGCGCGTCTTGTCCGGCGGATTACCATGGTCGCCTTCGGGTACTACGATGACCATGCCTTGACGTGCGCGCGTAAGCAGGACGCGATAGGCATTGATTTGGTAGACTTGGTTTGCCTTTTTGTGTATTTTCTGCCAGTCGTCACCTCCTCTGAGCTGATGGTGCTGCCATAGCATGGCGTCGGGGTCAAGCCTTAAGTCGGCATCCCAGACCACGCAGGACCAATCGATTTCCAAGCCTTGAACCTCAAATTCGGTGAGGGTGTCTTCCAATGCGTTGGACGAGCGTATGTCGTCATCATCATCCAGAAACCAGTGGACAAAATCCGGCTTGTAGCGGACGTTGACACTTATGGCTTTCAGCCTTTCGCCTTTGCTGCATGCCAATATGCCGTAGCGCTCGCTGCCGCGCGCTTTTTGCTTGAGCCATTTCTTGGCTGTATCGAGTGAGCGTGTAATTACTATCGGATAATTGTACAACTCGTTCAAGGTGTCGTGTGCCTGCCGGGGTTGCAATTCAAGCAATTGATGTACAAACAGGCTGACCTTTTCGGCGCGGAATGAGCGCATACTCACCGAAAGATGCAGCGATGTTTCAACGTGTATTTGGTCGTTGCTCAGGCTTAGTGCTTCGAGAGCCCGCCCTTCGGCATATTCTTTTTCGTGCAATCGGTCGCTCAGGTATACGTGCCAGTGCGTAAACCTGCGGTTGATGGCGTTTATCCATTCTGATAGTCCGGCTTCGCCCTTGTTGATTTCCTGGCCGCCACCTACCAGACACACCACCAGCCCCCAATCGACCTGTCGGTCCATGCACGAAATCAGATATTCCGGCTCGCTGTACGGGAAGTTTTGCAGCTTTTTTTTCTGGCCCATAAAACGAGCCAATTCGTCCTTGGTCCATGCACGTTGAGCCTCATCGAATATTGCAATGTGCTCGGTGGGGATGTATGCTTTGTCGGTATGTGTTCTGAAATAGCCTTCTTTGGGGACAATCTCGCCGTCGCGAATTTCGGTGCCTTCGAGGTACAAGTCGCGGTAATGGTGTATCATCTGGATGAATGTCTTGACGCGGCTTCGGGCTTCGGTCTTGGTGCAAGGCTTGGTGCTGCTTCGGCCTTCTTTGAAATCCTTCTGGCTTCTGCGTACAAGGTCACGTGCCAGGGCTTCTTGCAATACTTCCACCAGCGGGTAGTTGCCCGAGAGGTACACGGCCTTCTCGCCTTTCTCGAATTCGTTGATGGCGGTTTGCAGGCCGATCAAGGTTTTGCCGGCGCCGGGCACGCCGGTGACGAAGCATACGGCCTTGCGCCTGAGCGCGCGACATTCGGCGATGATATGCGTCAGTCCCTGCATGGTGGATTCGATGTCTCCATCATGTCGAGTGATGTCTTCGACGGTGTGCTCGCGATATAGCGACACGGCGGCCTCAATAATTGTCGGCGTGGGCTCGTATCCGCTTATGGCCCAATAGAAATCATTGTCATCGATATGTGTTTTTTTGACGGAAGACAGTGCAAGTGACAGTGCTACAGCCAGTTGCCGCCGATTGGCTTGCATAGGGTTGTATACCTTATCCTCGTATTGCTGCAATTCGATGTGGCAGTTGCGGTCTGCTTCGTTCGGCGCTACCAAAATCGGGATAATGGAGCGGTCAAGACTGCCCTCTTGAAAGTTTTTCAGGTCAATGGCGTAGTCCCATACTTGCATGAGGCCTCCATGTGAAAACTTCCGGTCCTGTGTCGTGGTCTTGAACTCGAGTACAAAGACGATGCCGTCTATGATTACAATGACATCGGCTCGGCGTCCCATGCGCGGAATGTTGTACTCGAAGAATACGCTGCCATGGCCCCGATATGGAGACAAGACGTCTTTGAGCACTTCGATTTCGGATACCCACGAGTCTGTTGTTTCGTTGTTTATATCGTGGGCGGAGGCTTGGACCATTTTGCCGACAATTTCGTCGGAAGAGCGGTCAAGGAAGTCGCTGATAGTGTCGTTGTAATAAAATCTAATGGCGGACATGGTTGAAATCGTATGAGTTGGAAGTTGTTTAGTAATCAGTGATATGAATTGCAGGTGGTTGGGGTAATCGGCCTTGGGTTAGCGGCGGAGGTGGCGGCGGGCGGTGCGGCTGTCGGCCGGGGCGAGCGTGCCGTCGTCGGTGAGCGTGCGCACGATGTCGGCTATGGCGTGCCGCATTTGCGGACTCTGGCCGTCGTATAATTCGGCATCGGTGGCACCTTCGGGGCGTGAGCATCCGAGCAGTACGCGGTCGCGAGCGCGGTCCCGGAGCGATGTGGCGGATGATGAGGCGGCTCGTGCACGGCATACATCGCAGGTGCCGCAGTCGGACGCGGGCGTCTCGCCGAAGTATTCGAGCATCTGTCGTACGCGGCAGCGACTGTCGTCAAATACAAAGGCGCGCATGGCGGCGGTGCGTGCGGCCATGATATCGCGGCGTGCTTCGTAGACATCTCGGCCTATGACTACGTGCTTGGGTAGGTCACGCGAAGTTGGGTAGTAAATGTATGGTATAAGGCTGCGCGGTATGTAGTTGAGAATATCTCGGCGCGACAGCTCGAGCAGTGCGCGGTAGGTGGCTTCGGCATCCAGCCCGGTGTCGTGCGCCAGTACCCCTTCGTCGAAGTACACGTAGTCGGCGAAACTGCCGGTGTAATTGCGCAGGAAGGCGGTGAGCGTGCGTTCGGCATTGTCGCTCATGTCCATACCGTAGAGCGCGTCGCGCGTCACCGTCATCATCGCGCGTGCCTTGGCAAAGTCCGGGTCGTGGTATTCGATGGCTCCGGCAAGTGTCAGTATGGACAGTGCCGAGCGCGTGACTCCCGGTTGCAGCGAGTAGACTTCGCAGAATTTATCGAAGTCGAAGGGGTACACCCTGTCGTAGCCTCCGCCGACCGGTACATCGAGGAAGTTGCCGGCCAATTCGTAGACACGCAATATGTATTCGCGCGGCGGAAAAGCCTCGCTCAGGCGGCGCGTCAGTGTGCCTTTGTCCGTGTTTTTGGCGATGACTACCGCGAATGACGGCAGACCATCGCGTCCGGCACGTCCGGCTTCCTGATAGTATTCTTCGAGCGAGGAGGGTAAGTCGTAGTGTATGACGGTGCGCACATCGGCCTTGTCTATGCCCATCCCGAAGGCATTGGTGGCCACGATGACGCGTGTCTTGGAGGATTTCCACATTTCTTGCCGCCGGGTTTTTTCGTCGGCATCCATACCGGCATGATATGCGGCGGCGCTGATGCCGCGTTCGCATAGCATCTGGGCTATCTGCACGGTGCGTCGGCGGCTGCGCACATACACGATAGCCGTACCGGAGGTGTGGTCGAGTACGTCAAAGAGCTTGGCGTCTTTGTCCTCGATGTGCCGTACTACAAAGCTGATATTGGGGCGTGCAAAGCTCAGAGTGTATTCGGCAGCATCGGTGCCGAAGTTGAGCCGTGCCATAATGTCGCGGCGCACCTGCGGCGTGGCCGAGGCTGTCAGCGCCAGTACGGGAACGTCCCGAACAATTGTGCGCAGCTCGGCAATTTTGAGATATGACGGACGGAAGTCGTAGCCCCATTGGGATATGCAATGTGCTTCGTCCACCACTATCAGACGTATATCGAAGGCTTGCAAATGCTGTCTGAACGTCTCGGAGCCGAGGCGTTCGGGCGATACGTACAGTAGTCGCAATATGCCCAGACGTGCTCGGTCGTAGACGAGGCGTGCCTCGCGCGGCGTCTGTCCCGAGTAGAGTGCTCCGGCGCGTATGTCTCGTTCTTTGAGGGCGTCCACCTGGTCCTTCATTAGCGAAATCAGGGGCGTCACCACCACGGTAAGGCCCCCCAAAATCATTGCCGGCACTTGGAAAGTCAGCGACTTGCCGCCACCCGTGGGCATCAACCCCAGGGTGTCGTGCCCTTGCATCACCGAGGTGATGATGTCGAGCTGGCATGGGCGGAAGCTGTCGTATCCCCAATAGCGATGCAGGACTTCGTGTGCTTGGGCTGAAATCTCTGCTGCTGTCTGCATGGGTCGGTATTATTGGGGATGGTGGGTGTCTGCATCAACTGTGCTCGAGACTGTCGGCGTGAAGCTTCGGACCGCATCGGCAGGCGTTACTTATCTTCTTGTGGCAGGCGGATTTGCTTGACTTGCAGTTGTATGGAGGATGTGGCGTTGCGATGCTTGTTTTCCTCGATGGTGTAGCAGATGTCGAAAGGCTTGCCCTGATGGATGTGGTCGAAGTATTGCGCCATATTGAAAGCGATGCCGTTGAATACTTTGCCCGAGGTGTCGTCTACGATTTCGAGTTTGATGTGCTCGTTGTTGCGGCCTACTATGCGGCTGGTGCCGAAGTCTTTGACGTCGCGAGTGCAGAATACGGGTTTCTGATTGCCCGGACCGAAGGGCGCGAACATACGTAGCATCGAGACAAATTCGGGCGTAATGCGCGTAAAAGGCAGTATCGCATCGATGTCCAATTGTGGTGTCAGCTGCGAAGGCAGGATGTTGTCGGCTACATATTGCTCGAAGCGGCGAGTGAATTCGGGGATATTCTCCTCGCGCAATGATAGCCCGACGGCGTAGGTGTGACCGCCGAAGTTTTCGAGCAGGTCGCGTGATGCTTCCACGGCCTTGTATACATCGAAGCCTTGTACGCTGCGGCTGCTGCCGGTTGCGATGCCGTCTTCGTTGCCGCGTGTCAGCACTACCGAGGGCTTGTAATACAGCTCGGTAAGGCGTGAGGCCACGATGCCGATGATGCCTTTGTGCCACTCGGGGTTGTAGATGACTATGGATTTATGGTCCGAGACATCGTCGCCGCGTGCGCTGAGTATGGCGTTGGCTTCGTCGGTGATGCGTTTGTCCAGCTCTTTTCGATCTTTGTTGTACTGGTCGATGGCGGCGGCGCGTTCGTTGGCGTCCTTGGTGTCGCGCGACACAAGCAGGTCCACGGCTTCGCGGCCGGACTGCATACGTCCGGAGGCGTTGATGCGCGGTCCTATCTTGAAGATTACGTCGCTGATGGTGATTTCCTTGCCGGGGAGGCCGCAGATGCGGATGATGCCGCGCAAACCTACATTGGGGTTGCTGTTGAGGCGTTTGAGGCCGTGGTAAGCCATGACGCGGTTCTCGTCCACCATGGGCACGATGTCGGCGGCTATGGATACGGCCACCAAGTCGAGCATTCCTTCGAGTTCGCCTGTGCCGATGCCGTTGCTTATCGAGAATGCTTGCATCAACTTGTAGCCCACTCCGCAGCCCGATAGATGGCTGCACGGGTATGTCGAGCCTTCGAGCTTGGGGTTGAGTATGGCCACCGCATCGGGCAACTGCTCATCGGGGACGTGGTGGTCGCAGATGATGAAATCGATGCCGAGGGTCTTGGCGTAAGCGATTTCGGCGTTGGCCTTGATGCCGCAGTCAAGGATGATGATGAGTTTGACGCCGGCGGCGGCAGCTTCGTCTATGGCGTGCATACTGATGCCGTAGCCTTCGTCGTAACGTGTCGGAATATCGTAGTCGATTTCCGAGTAAAAATTTTGCAGGTATCGGTATACCAGCGCCACGGCGGTGGTGCCGTCGACGTCATAGTCGCCGTATACCAAGATACGTTCTTTAGCCCCCATGGCCCGGTTGAGGCGGTCCACAGCTTTGTCCATATCGGGCATTAGGAATGGGTCATGCAGGTCTCTAAGCGAGGGGTGGAAGAATTTCTCGGCCTCGTCTATAGACTGTATGCCACGTTGCACCAAGAGCTCGCTTATGGGCGAGACCTTGGCGTACCGGCGTGCCAGCTCGGACTCCAATTTTTGTTTTTCTGCGGACAGGGGTAGATAGTTCCATCTACTTGTCATTTATGTTGTTTTTTATTTTTTTATCGTGTCTGCGGACACGCCGGGGCGTGTCTCTGTCGCGCTGTCGGGGATAAGCCCGAGGAAGATCTGCCCGTGGGGGCGTGCGCGTGTATATGGAGCCGTGGCGGCGTGGTGTGCGCCTTGCGACCGGTCCGCCGTATCGGCGGTATATTTGTATTGTTGCCGCGGTATATCTGCGGGCACATCAATGCGTCCCGAGCCGTGGCAAGTCGAGTATTATGCCGGAATGTGGCCGATGCGCTGACTTTAAGCATCTTAGCGGGCAGTTCCGGCGGCCGCATAGAGAAGAGCGCGCCTCGTCAGGCACTATTGCGGCTATTTTAACGCAAAGATAGCCAAAATTTCGGTTTTTGTCGGTATGGCGCGTTGTTTTTTAGGAAAAAATTTTCGGAGCATCCGAAAATAGTCCGTCCGGGACTTCTGTCGAAGTCTCGGACGGATATTGAACGGAAGATGTATATCTCTACTGAGGGGATGGATCTAAGGATGTGGAGACGATGTCTTACTTGATGTAGACCTTGGTGGCGGTGTCGCCTATGATACGGATGTAGATGCCGGATGCGGGGTTGGCCACGGGCATGCCTTGGAGGTTGAAATAGCGCGCCTGTCCGAGGTTGTCGGTGGAGATGTCGTCCACGCCGGTGGTGTTCATTCCGGAGACGAGGAGGCGTCCGTTGGCCTGGCTACCGGGGGTGTATTCGACGGTGAACACTGCATGGTCGATGCGAGCCACGTGTCCGATGTTGGTATTGGGGTGGGTGCTGAAGACGTAGTGATTTTCCTGCAACGGGTCGTATACGAGGGTGAACTCGCTGCGTCCGTTTTTGCCTACGTATGCGTATACATCTTTGCCGTTGTTGTCCTTGACTCCGATGGAGGGCTCGCCCTTGATGGCGGAGACTGAGGCGTTGATGCTGTTGCCTACGTATCCGGTGGAAGTCTCCGGATCGATGCACTCGTCGGCGCTTGCGCCGAAGTATGTGCCGCCGTTGTTGGCCTTACCGTCGCGGATGTAGAACGAGCCTTGGAGATCGTTGACGCTGAGCGTATAGCGGCCTTCGCCTTCGTAGGTGAATGGCATGGCGACTTCGGCTCCACCGATTTCGTTGGACTTCATAACCAGGTACAGGTCTTCGTAGGGCTTGCCGGCGGTGTACTCGCCTTCGCGGAAGAGGTCGATGGCGCGGCGCTGAGTGTCGGCGATCTTGTTGTATCCGGCAAATCTGCTTCCCTGTTCGTTGTATACAAATTCGCGGTCGGTGCCGTTGAAGGTCACGTATGCGTTGCCGTCACTCAGATCTATAGTTGTCGGGATTGCCGAACTCTTGTCTGTGGTGAAGTCAAGGCCGTTTTCGTAGCCTTTTATGCTCTTCTTGTACTTGGGTATGATGTATCCCTTTTCGTTATTGTACAATTTGAGATACCATCCGTCGGTGGCGTTGCCTTCGAGCGTGACTTTCTGAGCTTTATTGACATCGCCGGAAATTACGCCATAGGTGTTGTTGCATTCGACCTTGACGGATTCGAGGCCGCCGTTGGAGGATACTCCGGAGGTCATCATGTTTAGCTCTGTTGAGGCGCTGCCGTTAGGGGCATAAGCCACGATTACGTTGAGGCCATCGGTGAGCTGTGAGGCGTCTTGGATGCGTATCCAGCCGGAGGTGGTGTATGTATTATCGGAGAAGACGTAGGTGGCGGCGTTGATGACGGCGCCGGCGTCGTTAACGGCGTAGGCGTTGATGGTCACCACGTTGCCGTTTGCCGGCTTGGCGATGTCTATGCCTTGTGCGTCATCGTATGCTATATGGTTGTCACCTTGTGCGGTGTATCCGCCTATGGTGTAGTACAATGTCGGGGTGGGATATGCCTCGGCATCGGCGGCCAGTTTTACGTTGAAATTTGCGCTTTCGGCGTAAGTGCCTTCCTTTTGGCTGAAGGTGATGGCAGTGGGCGCCACGTGATCTTTGTCGTTGAAGATGATGGATACCGGTTCGGCTGCTACTTGTCCGCCGGAGTTGACGGCTATGGCGTTGATGGTCACTGTTTGCGGAATTGAGCGTGCCAGTGTGAAGCCTTTCTCGGGATTATATGTTTCGGTGTTTTCGGCGCCCGGAACGGGGGTGCTGCCGTCGCGTGTGTAGTATATGGTGGGTGCGGGGATGGCTTTCTCATCGGCGATGATCTTGACCGAAACGGACTGTCCGATGACTGCTTCGGTCTTATTGGGCTTGATGGTCAGCGAGGTGGGTGCCACGACCTTGGTCAAGGCGAAGGTCATAGACGAAAATACCGGAGTGTTGAGATTTGTTCCGGGTGTCAGGTCTATGGATGTAGTCCCTTGTGGGAATTCGCGGAAGGTCTTGGCTGCGAGGTCTTCGCCGTTGATGGCCATAGCCGGGTTGTCGTATGTCTTTGTGGGAGCGTATGATGCGCGAACAATGACATAGCCTTCGGGTGCTTGAACGGTAATGGGAACGCCGCTGGCCTTGGTGATGGTGAGGTTGGTGGCTTTATTGGCGGATTGGTCGACGTTATTGGACGGGTAACCGGCATTTACGAGTTTGCCTACGGAGGTAGCAAAAGTGTAGGTGACGCCGTCTATGGGTTCGGAAACCCAGTCGGCCTTGGTGTTGGAGTTGTAGGTGATTTTAGCTTGCTTGTAGAAGCGTACTGTGGCGTAAGTGTAGGGCGAAGTCACTGTCAGAGTGAACGATGCTTCGGCGGCGTTATACTTGCCGATTTTGTCGGAGAATGCCTTTATGGTGGTAGTGCCTATGGCCAGAGGCGTGATGACGCCGTTTTCGACCGTGGCTATCTTGTTGTCTTCCGAGCTCCAGTAGATAGTGCCATCGCCGGTGGAGGTGGCTTTGAACTCGGTGGTTCCGTCTTCGAGGGCTAATGATGCGCCTTCTGTGCCTATGGTATTGCCTTTGGCGTCCTTGACGGTGATGACTGCATCGTTGCGCGTAAATGTGACGGTGGCGCTACCCGAGGCTTCGCCTTCGGAGTTGTGTGCCAGGGCGTTGACGGTGACGACCTTGCTTTCTTCGTTGTCGGCGAGAGCCTCGCAAGTCACGTTGAAGGCTTTAGTGTACTTGGCGCTTTCGGTAGTGGGAACGGTGCCGTCTACGGTGTAATAGATGTCCGGCGCGGGCGTGCCGTCGGCGGCGATGGTTACGCTGACCGTCTCACCTACCTTGGCTTCAGTCTTGACCGGGGTGACGGTAACCGCGCTCGGTGCTTCCGGCACGATAGGCGCGTCAGGCACCAGCACAAAGGTCATAGCGGAAACATCAGTGTTGTTGCCATCCTTCTTGCCACTGAGATTTTTTGATGTTATTTTTAATGATTTTACGGGAGTCTCATAAGTGTAAAACACTTCGGTGGCAACTTGATTTCCATCAATGAGTATAGCACTGTTAGTGTTGGAATATTTGGCAGACGCTTGGGAAATCGTATAACCTTCTGGAGCTTGGACGGTGATAACGTTTCCGTTGGAGTTATAAATGCGAAGATTGCCGTTGTTGCTTTTGGGATAAGTTGAGCCTGATATAGTTGCGCTTGTATTGAAAGTTATACTCGGATACTCCTCGGCAACCCACACGATTTCCTTGTTTTTTGCGTAACCCAGATCTTCTTGGTTCTTGAAGATGACTGTAGCGGTGATGTTTCCGCCGGGGACGGGAGTGTCGGCCTTGATGGTGTAGGCGGCGGTAGCGGCTTCGCTGTCGCCTTTGGCGTTGTGTCCTACAACGTTATAGGTGATATTTTCGTTGATAGTGGTGGTGAAGGTTTCGCCGGTGACGGTTTGTGAGGCCCAGTCGGTGGCGTCTGTGGTCTTGGTCTTGACGGTGAGCGTTGTAGCTCCTTTAGAATTGATGGTAAGCGAAGTGCCCTTGGCGACTTCGCCGGCAGCGACACTGAATGTCGGCGTCTCAGGCACCGTCTCCTCAGCACTGCCCTCATCGTAGGTGATGACCATCTTGGTGAAGTAACGGGTACTTCTGACCTTGGACAAAGCAAACCTAAAGAAAGAACTTGGAGTAGCGCTGAGATCATATACAACCGTTTGGCCCGATACGCTCCCGGCAACGCCTCCGGATGATGGTAGCGATGTCAAGGCGCTTGCTCCTGTATATACGAAGACTGTTTTTGCTTCTGCGGCAGAGAACATGCCGGTCGTCATTTCAAACTCAATCTTAGTTATATTAGGAAGCGCAGTTGTGTTGTAAATATAGAAGTTTTTTCCTATGGCTTCATTCGCTCTACCTTGAATGTAATTGGTCTTCGGCATGAAATTGTTTATCGCAAATGATACATTGTCAACGGAGAATGTCTTTTCGCTGGTCAAGTATGAAGTGCTTGCGGTCATATCCATACCTGAAGCCGTCAGGTTGACAACCAGCGTTTTTGCCGGGGCGATAGCGGTCGTCAGGGCAAGAATGATGAATAGAAGTAGAGATTTTCTCATAAGTGAAGAATCTATGTTTAGAAATGTATGAACTCTTTATTGTCTGTACTATTTTGGGGCAAGTAAAGCGCGAATAGCAATTTCGACGCCTTTTCGGCGGCAAAATTACAAAAAATAGTGAATAACAGATAATAAAAGCTATAAAAAAATAGTGTATTCCGAAAATTGACTGAAAAACGTTATCTTTGCTGTAGCTAAAAGCATCGTTTCCGGAAATTATGGAGACCTTAAAGACCTTAAGGACCTTAGGCTCGTGGGCGTATTTCGGATTATAAAGACTCACTGACAGACATATACACACAGATATACAAGACAATGCAACCGCTGACAGAAGTGATGGAGTGCCGACACAAATTGGATGTGCAAGTGCGCTTCAATGATTATGATATGTTTCGCCATCTCAACAATGGCGCTTATATGCAATTCCTCGACCTGGGCAAGACTGACTATTTTGGCAGTCTTTTGGGCGGAGTGCTGACGCCCGAGCGTCTGAGCATTGTTATAGCCGGCATCACCTGTAACTTTATAGAACCGTCTTTGCCGAGTCAGCGTGTGCGCGTACTCACGCGTGCCGTGCATCTCGGTACGGCTTCGCTGCTACTGGCTCAGCAGGTTATAGACCCGGATACGCAGCGGATGAAATGCTCGGCTATAGTGGCGATGGTGGGATTTGATGTGGAGACGATGACGAGCAAGCCTATATCGGAAGACTTGCGCCGCGCCATCATCGAAAGCGATGCGCCCGATACGAGCAAGTGACGGAAGACCGGTCCGCCGGCAAGTAAAATCGTACAACAATAGCATAAGCGGCATCCGCTGACCACGGATGCCGCTTACGCTATTGTTTGTGTCGTACCTTGTTATGACCAGTAAATGAGGTCGGAGGTGTCTCCGGCAGTGACTTTGAGTGTCACTTGTGCGCCTTCGACTACCGGGACATTGTGCTGTACGTGTCCTATGGGGACATTGAAGGCCACGGGGAAGTTGTAGGGCGACACCATATCGGCGATCATATCGTTCATGTCTGAGTATGAGGCATCAGCCTTGTACTCGGTGAATTGTCCTACCATAAGGCCACGCAACGATGGTAGTATGCCGGAGATACGAAGCTGATACATAATGCGTTCGATCTTGTAAATGGGCTCGGAAACATCCTCGATGAAAAGGATGCTGTCGCGGCGCAGCAAGTCGAAACGGGTGTCCAGCAGGTCGGCAAGTACGGCGAGATTGCCGCCGTAGAGCGTGCCGCTGGCTATGCCGGGGCGGTCGTGTCGCGGATCGGTGGCGAAGGATACCGGGTTGCGTCGGCCTTGCAGCAGGTCAAAGAGCCGGGCATTGTCCTCATCATCGGCTCCGCGGCGTATGGCATCGGTCATTGAACCGTGTATTGAGGCTATGCCGTGGCGTATCATCAGTGCGTGCAGGGCCGAAATATCACTGAAGCCCACCACCCATTTGGGGTCGGCGGCGAGGTCTAATTTGTCGAGACTGTCAAGCAGGTGCACTACGCCGTATCCGCCGCGGCTGCATATTATGGCGCGTACTTCCGGGTCGGTAAGCGCGGCGGCCAGGTCGTCATAACGTTCGCTGTCTTTGCCCGAGTAATTGCCGTATCGGCCGAGGGTGTGGGGCATAATTCGTACTTTCCAACCAAAGTCGCGGAGTACGGCGGCAGCGCCGTTGACTTTGTCCTCGCTTATTGGTCCGGCCGGGCTGCAGATTGCTATCGTATCGCCATGCCTGAGCGGCTGTGGCATCTTGGCCTTTGTTTCTGTTAAGTCAGTCATAGATATATCCGTTTACAATATAAATAAGTGAATATGAGTAAGTATGATTTGTATGTAATGTTTTTTGTCGAGACGATTGGTCAATCGAGTTTAAGTTCGAGAGTATCTATAAGGTCGCGCACGCCGGGATGTTTGTCTATGATATGAGCCAACACTTCGCGCTGATTCCAGGACATGGGCGAGTCTTTGGCGTCCTTGACCGAGAAGTCTATGGCGATATTGTCGTTGGCAAGCGCATCGTGCAGATGCTTCAGCAGCGAGGGCATCACGTCTTTCATCTGGTCTTCTTGCAGGGTGTTTTCGACGTTCATAGTATAATGTGTCGAAGTGGCATCCTTGCGCATAGGAGGACAGGCGCGCATAGTGTTGATGACGATATGCTGCGTGGGGTTGGCATCGATGAAAGCCTTCCAGACTTTTTCGAAGGCTTCATCGGAGAAAGGCTCGTTACGTAAAGCTGTCGAACTCGGTGTATCAACGTATTTCTCCTCGGCCGGGCGCTCAATGCCGTGTCTGAGGCTCACTCCGGGGGTTTGCAGATTGGTGCGTAGCCCGTGTATCACTGCGCCGTTGAATGCCGGGGCATGCGGTGTGGTACCTGTCGCCATCGCTGCTGCCCGAGCCGCGGGTGCAGCCGTCCGGGCCACGGCTGCGGGAGCTGTGGCTCGGGGCGCGGCCGAGGTGGCCGGCGCGGCAGTGTGCATTGCGGCTATTTGGTCGAGAGGCCCCCCGAAGTCGCCGTCGAGTTCGAGGGGCTCAGTAGTTGGCACAGTCGGATGAGCGACAGCTCAACCAGGAACTGTTTGTTTGATGCCGTGCGGTAGTTAAGATCCGCGTAGTTGCATATCGCCATAGCCCGGTAGAAGAATTCGGGGGGTAGGCCGGCGGCGCGTTTGGCCATAGCCTGGCGGATGTCGTCCGTGGCTTCGATGAGCGGTAATGTCACCGGATTGGCGGCGCACATCAGGTCACGCAGATATGCGCCGAGGCCGTTGATGAAGAACAGCGAATCGAAGCCGTGAGCCCTGACCTCGTTGTACACCAGCAGCGCGGCTGACACGTCTTGATTGGCAAAAGCATCTACGAGGCGCTCGAAGTAGCTGTTGTCTAAGACGTTGAGGTTGGCTATGGTGGAAGCATAGGTGATGTTTCCGCGTGACGATGCGGCCACTTGGTCAAATATGGACAGTGCGTCGCGCATGGCGCCATCGGCGTGGTGGGCGATGACGCTCAGTGCTGCCGGCTCGGCGGTGATGCCTTCGTTTTGTGCCACATATTGCAGATGTGCCACCATATCGGATATTGTAATGCGGTTGAAATCATAGATTTGGCAGCGCGACAATATCGTGGGTATGATTTTGTGCTTCTCGGTGGTGGCCAGAATAAATATGGCATGTGCCGGCGGTTCCTCAAGGGTCTTGAGGAAAGCGTTGAACGCGGCGGTGGACAGCATGTGCACCTCATCGATGATGAATACACGGTATCGGCCCATGGTCGGTGGTACAAGCACTTGGTCGATAAGGGCTTTCATATCGTCGATGCCGTTGTGCGAGGCGGCGTCCAATTCTATGATATTGAGCGAGCGGCCTTCGTTGAAGCTGCGGCACGAATCGCACTCGTTGCATGCTTCGCCATCGGGCGTGCGGTGGGTGCAGTTGATGGTTTTGGCAAATATGCGGGCGCACGAGGTCTTGCCTACGCCTCGGCTGCCGCAAAACAGATAGGCGTGGGCAAGGCGGTCACTTGCGATGGCGTTTTTCAGTGTCACCGTCAGCGCCTTTTGCCCGACGACGCTGTCAAACGTCGAGGGACGATACTTGCGTGCAGATACTACGTAATGTTCCATGTAGGTGAGGTATGGGAACTGTGAGAATATGGGGAGATGGCGACTGTGGCTATATTAGCATTATTGCCATAATAGGCCGGGGCTTACAGCTCCAAGTCTTCGCCGATGATTTCGTGCCAGGGTAAGCCTTGTTTGTTCAGCTGTTCCATAAACGGATCGGGATCGAATTCTTCGACATTGAACACTCCGGCGCGACGCCATTTGCCCGTGAGGAACATCATTGCGCCGATCATCGCCGGAACGCCGGTGGTGTAGCTGACGGCCTGCATACCGGTCTCGAGGTACGAAGCGTGATGGCTGCAGTTGTTGTATATATAATATGTGAGAGGTTTACCGTCCTTGCCTATGCCGCTGATGCGACATCCGATACTGGTCTCGCCGGTGTAGTTTTCACCCAGGTCCTGCGGATTGGGAAGTACGGCCTTGAGAAATTGCAACGGTATGATTTCCTGTCCGTTGTACATTACCGGGTCGATGCGAGCCATGCCTATGTCTTGGATTACGCGTAGATGGGTCAGGTACTCCTGTCCGAAGGTCATCCAGAAGCGAGCGCGGCGTATTGTGGGGAAATTGAGCACGAGGCTCTCCAGCTCCTCATGATACATAAGATAGCTGTCGCGCGGCCCTATATTGGGATATGTCAGCGACTTGTGTATCTCCAGCGGGCCGGTGGTAATCCACCGGCCGTCTTGCCAGTAACGTCCGTTTTGGGTGATTTCGCGGATGTTGATTTCGGGGTTGAAATTGGTGGCAAAGGCCTTGCCGTGGTTTCCGGCGTTGCAGTCGACGATATCCAGGGTCTCCATAGCCTTGAAGTAGTGCTTGGCGGCGTATGCGGTGAATATCCCGCTGACGCCCGGGTCGAATCCGCAGCCGAGTATGGCCGTAAGGCCGGCATCGGCAAAGCGCTGACGGTAAGCCCATTGCCACGAATACTCGAAGTGAGCCTCGTCGCGCGGTTCGTAGTTGGCCGTATCCATATAATTGACGCCGCATTGCAGGCATGCCTCCATAATGGTAAGATCCTGATATGGCAAGGCGACATTAATTACAAGCTCGGGCTTGTGGCGGCGCAGCAGCTCGCACAACTGAGCCACGTCGTCGGCATCAACGCTGTCGGCCTTGATGCTTTTGTGATTGTACTTTTCGGAGAGTAACTTGGCCAGGGCTTGGCACTTGGAGAGTGTGCGTGTGGCGATGACGATGTCGGTGAAGACTTCGGGATTTTGGGCGCATTTGTGGGCGACAACTGTACCTACGCCGCCGGCGCCGATGATGAGGACTTTTGACATTATGCTATGTTTTTGTTTTTGTCTGAAATGAGGATTTAGTTATTGCCCTTGGATGACTTCTTGTCAATGGCGATGCATACAAAGGTGAAAATACCCAAAAGTATGAGTAGCGCTGTCTGCGCTCCCATTACGAGGTTGGCAAAAGCTGTTGCCGGACCTTTGGCCAGACCGTAAATACCTAAGGCAAAGATTATGGACCATTGCCACGGACCTATGCCGCCGTTTGACGGTACTCCCATGCTCAGGCTGGAGAATACAAAGGCGACAAGCACGGCCAGTGCGGTGTGCTGTGACACGATGTCGGCCGTGAAGTCGAATGCAAAGAATGCTATGTATAATTGTAAGAAATAGCAGCCCCAGATGCATACGGTGAGTATTAGCCAGCGCACTTTGCCGGGCATGGTAAATATGGCTGCAAAGCCGTTCCATAGTCCGCGCACAAAGTCTCGGAAGCGTCGCAAACTCTTATTCTCGGTTTTGCGCGCCAACATCCACCACAATATGGCGACAAATACCACGAAGGCCACCCAAAGCCATGGCGAGGCCAGCATACGGCCGATGCCTTCGAGACCGTGCGTGGTCGAGAGGTACTGCGAGAGCGCTCCGGCGGCCAGAATAAAGGTCACGATGGTGAGCAACAGGACGGTGACGGTGTCGGCAAGGCGATCGGCGACCATACTGCCGAATACCTTGGAGAACGGGGCGTCCTGACGTCGTGCGATATATCCCGAGCGCCAAATTTCGCCCAATCGCGGAAGTACGAGGTTGACGGCGTATGTGCCGAAAATGCTCAATACCAGGGCAAACAAAGGCGGGTTGACGCCGATTGCGCGCAGCTGTATGCGCCAGCGCATGGCGCGGAAGATATGACTGAAGATGCTGATAAATAACGCTAATGCTATCCATTGGAAATGGCATTGTTCGCGGATGATTTGTACCATCTCGTCCCAGTCCATTCCGTCGAAGAGCAGTTTGCACAGCAGTACGCTCACCACCAGCGGGATGCCGTATCGCAGGATGATGCCGAATGCACGTTTGGCCTTATTCGGCGCGGCGGCTGTCGGTGTCGTTTCGGTGCTCATTATTCTACCGGTATTACTTTGAGCCGATCGCCCTGTTCGTTGACTATGGAGCGGTAGTAGCGCTCGTTATATCCACCGTAGGCGGGCTTGTCGGCAAGCCCGTAGGGGGTGCGGCTGAAGGTGCCGTCTTCGTTTTGCTTTTTGATGTTTCCATCCAAGTATTTGACAAAGAGCATATCGCCCAAAGCGCGGTAATCCTTGGTGCATTTTTCGGCCCAATAATTGGTGACTTCGGCGAGGTACTTGGCTGCATCGTCATAGGACAGGGTGCTGCACATTTCCTCGGCTTTACCGGCGCTGACGGTCATTTGGGTTTCGAGGTCATCCTGAACTTTGCGGATGTCGCCAATCATTTGGCTGTAACGGTTGTAGGCTTGATTGGCTACGTAATTGGTGACCCAGAACATCGAGTCCCAGGAGAGTGTGAGCAGGTCGCCGTTGTCGTGTGCAAGCTGGTAGGGCGGCATCTTCAGGCTGTTGAATACGGGTATGTATACGCAGGTGTTGGCATCATCAACGCCGAACCACAGAATGCCGCGCATAGCGGCGGGGCGAGCGTTGTTGATGTCAGCCACGAATGAGAATGCTGTCTGTTGAGTGGCAATGGCTCGCTCGTGTGTGTATTCGACGCCGTCCACTTTGTAGGTCAACGGACGCCAACGATAGGGAACGTCAAATGGTCCGGCACCTATGTCTTTGGTCATATCCATAGGTGTGCCTTCGAAGTGGTCGCGCATCATATCCTTGAGGTCTTGCGCCGTCAATTGTCGCTCGGGGCGCACCCATAGCGGCATAGGCTCGCCTTGTCCGCGCAGTATCCAGGGCAGATAGGCGTCCATGCTGCCTTTGGCGGTAAATCGATTGAAGTAGCTCCAAACGCGTCCATCGCAGCCGCGCATGGACAGCATATCGTACACCGAATATGCACGCGAAAAGTCAAAGTCTTCGTCCTTGCCCTTGTAGTATCCGCATTTTCGGGCAAAGGAAATGACGTCCCGGCTGTACAGCGTTTCCGGGTCTTTGAGCGGGAAGGTGTGTATGCGCGCGTTGTTGGCGTGTCCGCTGATGTATCCGTCGGGTACACGACGAGCCACCCATACGGCGCCTTTGTCGTGCTTGCCCTTGCCAATGAGTTCCATAATCCATACTTCATCGGCATCGGCGATGCTGAAGCTTTCGCCGCTTGAAGCATAACCGTATTTATCAACGAGCGAGGTCATTACGGCAATGGCTTCGCGAGCGGTGCGTGCACGTTCCAAGGTGATGTATATCAACGAGCCGTAGTCTATGAGGCCTGTGCCGGACAGCTCGGGACGTCCGCCCCATGTAGTCTCGGAAATGGTCAGGCCGAACTCGTTCATATTGCCTATCGTCGAATAGGTGTGAGGCACTTCATCAATTTCGCCCAGCGGCTTTTGTGTGTCCCATTCGATGATGGCACGTTTGGTACCGGGGGCGTGGTCGCCTCCTATGTGCGAGTATAGCTCGCCGTAAAGCTCATGGCTGTCGGCGGCGTACGTAATCATGGAGCTGCCGGTGAAAGTGGCGCCAGGAGTTGCTATAAGGCTTGTGCACGCCTCGGTGGGGGTGGCGGCAAATGTCATGGCAAAGGCGGCTGCCATGACGGTTATGGTCTTGATATTCAAAATGGTACTTTTAGGTGGTTATGAATTAATCTATCGGGAGCGCGTGGTTGCTTCCCTCCGAAAGTGCAAATATACGATTTTTTTGTGAGAATACCCTCGGCTGTCGCGTCGTAAGAGTGTGAAAATGCGCCCGCACTTCCGTTGTTTTTTTTGAATACGCGGGTGTTGTGGATGCGGTGCATTTTTCGTACCTTTGTGCCGCAATGAAATCCCCGGCCGACACAGACGATACGCGTACGCAGGGCTTGGAGCCGTCGACGGCACGTGTCGCCGCATCGGTTCGTGCCCCGGCGTTGTATCTTATTCCCGTGCCTCTGTCCGATGGTCCGGTGGAGGATGTATTGCCGGCACGCAATATTGAGATTGTTAAGTCGATACACTACTTTATTGTGGAAAACGTCCGGTCGGCACGTCGCTTTCTCAAGCGTTGCTGCCGTGACATTGATATTGACAGCCTCGAATTTGTCGAGCTGAGCGAGCATACTGATGCAGCGGCGGTGGCGCCGATGCTTGAGCCGTTGCGTTGTGGTCATAATATGGGCGTCATCAGCGAAGCCGGGTGCCCGGCCGTAGCCGATCCGGGCGCTGATGCGGTGGCTGTAGCCCAGCGCGAAGGCCTGCGTGTGGTTCCTCTTGTCGGACCGTCAAGCATCCTGATGGCGTTGATGGCCAGTGGTATGAACGGCCAAAGCTTTGCTTTTCACGGCTATCTGCCCATAGATGCATCGGCACGTACGCGCGCTTTACATCGACTGGTACAGGCGATACAGCGCGAGCGGCAGACCCAGATATTTATCGAGACGCCGTATCGCAACGACCGCCTCATTGCCACCCTGATTCAGACACTGCCGGCGCAGATGCGCTTGTGCGTGGCTGCCGACATTTCAGGCGCCTCGGAAAATATCATCACCGATACACTTGCAGGATGGCGTCGTCGCAAATACTGCTATAACAAAATACCCACCATATTTCTATTGTTCGAATAAATCATGTCACCTATGCCAAAACGCCGTCGCCGCTTGTCACGCGCCCTGGACGATATGCCGGGGCTGTTTGATAATGTGGATATCGATTTGACCGAAGCGGATAACCGTGCGGCTGTTGCGGCGCCCAAGGCTCCGGTTTCGCCCGATGCATCCAATCAAGACATTCTGATAAATACTTCGGCTCTTGAACGTCCGCAAAAGTTGCTGTTTATATCCTTCGGAAGCGGCAGCAGCGGTAATTGTGCGTATATAGGAGCACCGGGAGGACGCGGCGTACTCATAGATGCCGGCGTGGACTCCAAGAAAGTGACTGCGGCACTGGAGGCCAACGGCTTGGATATAAAGAAGATTGCGGGTATTATTTTGACGCATGATCACAGCGACCACGTGCGGTATGCGTATTCGTTGCTGCGTAACAATCGCCACATGCTGCTGTATTGTACGCCGCGTTGCCTTTCGGGCATATTGCGTCGCAGCAGTCTGTCGCGTCGCATCAAGGACTATCATAAGCCTATATACAAGGAATTTGCTTTTGAGGCTGCCGGACTGAGTATCACGCCCTTCGAGACCAGCCATGATGGTACCGACAATGTCGGGTTCGATATTGACACCGGTCTGCGCCACTTTGTGGTGGTGACGGACACGGGCTATCTTACCGAGCGTGCAGAGACGTATGTGCGCCGAGCTAATTACTTGATGATAGAATCGAATTACGATCTTGAGATGTTGCACAATGGTACTTATCCGCCGTATTTGCAGGCTCGTATCGAAAGCGAATGCGGTCATATGGATAACCGCCAGGCTGCGGCTGCCGTGGCTTCGGTGGCCGTTGAACATCCCGAAGCGCATCTAAGTCATGTCTTTCTGTGCCATCTGTCGCACGACAATAATACGCCTGAGACGGCTACGAGGACTATGCGTAAGGCACTCGAAGAAGTCGGACGCAAGGTGATGTCGGCGGATTATGCAGTCATGCCGGCTCCCGGAACTTCGGATGTACTGTTGGCTGCTTTGCCTCGCTTCGAGTCCAGTCCGCTGTACGTGTTGCGCTGACGGCCCATGCAGGTGGATGTTTGCTCGAGGCATTCATCTTTTATTTCCTATTTTGTGCTCTTCGCGAGTTTAGATATTTGCGATCGTTTTGTTGTGTATGTCTATGCTGTCGCGTATGCGTTCTTTTGTAGTATTCGCACCTAAGTCGTTGAATTTGCTGAAAAATCACGGTATTAAAGAAAAATAGAGGAGGGTGTCCCATATCGGGATACCCTCCTCTATTATAGGAGTTTGACGAGTGTCAGTGCTGCAGCTTAGAGCTGAGGACCGGCAGCAACGAGTGCCTTACCGGCAGCGTTGTTCTCGTATTTGTTGAAGTTCTTGATGAAGCGAGCTGCGAGGTCTTTGGCCTTGACGTTCCAGTCTTCAACGTTGGTGTAGGTGTCGCGCGGGTCGAGGATCTTGGGATCTACGCCGGGCAGTTCGGTGGGCACTTCGAAGTCGAAGATGGGGAGCTTCTTGGTGGGAGCTTTGAGAATTGAGCCGTCGAGGATGGCATCGATGATGCCGCGGGTGTCGCGGATGGAGATACGCTTGCCGGTACCGTTCCAGCCGGTGTTGACCAAGTATGCCTTAGCACCGGATTTTGTCATCTTCTTAACGAGTTCCTCTGCATATTTGGTGGGATGCAGTTCCAAGAAGGCCTGACCGAAGCATGCCGAGAAGGTGGGGGTGGGTTCGGTGATACCGCGTTCTGTTCCGGCGAGTTTGGCAGTGAAGCCGCTCAGGAAGTAGTACTTGGTCTGTTCAGGTGTCAGGATGGATACAGGAGGCAGAACTCCGAATGCATCGGCGCTTAGGAAGATGACGTTCTTAGCGGCGGGACCGGCGCTGATGGGGCGTACAATCTTCTCGATGTGGTAGATGGGATAGGATACGCGGGTGTTCTCGGTGACGCTCTTGTCGGCGAAGTCTATCTTGCCGTTTTCGTCAACGGTTACGTTTTCGAGAAGGGCATCGCGACGGATGGCGTTGTAGATGTCGGGTTCGCTGTCTTTGTCGAGGTTGATAACCTTGGCGTAGCAGCCGCCTTCGAAATTGAAGACGCCGTTGTCGTCCCAGCCGTGTTCGTCATCGCCGATGAGCAGACGCTTGGGGTCGGTCGAAAGTGTGGTTTTGCCTGTTCCGCTGAGGCCGAAGAAGATGGCGGTGTTTTTGCCTTCCATATCGGTGTTGGCGCTGCAGTGCATCGAAGCGATGCCGCGCAGAGGCAGGAAGTAGTTCATCATCGAGAACATACCTTTCTTCATTTCGCCACCATACCAGGTGTTGATGATTACCTGCTCGCGGCTGGTAATGTTGAATACAACGGCGGTTTCGCTGTTCAGACCCAGCTCCTTGTAGTTCGTAACTTTGGCCTTGGAGGCATTGTATACGATGAAGTCGGGGGTGAAGTCGGCGAGTTCGTCAGCGGTGGGGCGGATGAACATATTGGTTACGAAGTGAGCCTGCCATGCAACTTCCATAATGAAGCGCACTGCCATGCGAGTGTCTTTGTTTGCACCGCAGAAGCCGTCAACGACGTAGAGTTTCTTGTTGCAGAGCTCATTGACTGCGATCTCTTTGACAGCTTTCCAAGCTTCTTGGCTTGCGGGCTTGTTGTCGTTTTTGTATCCCTCGGTTGTCCACCAAACGGTGTCCTTGGAGTTCTCGTCCATTACGATGAATTTGTCTTTGGGCGAGCGGCCGGTGTAGACGCCGGTCATTACGTCTACAGCACCAAGTTCGGTGACTTTGCCTTTCTCGTAGCCTTCAAGCGAGGGTTTGGTCTCTTCGTTAAAAAGCTCATCGTAGGTGGGGTTGTACACGACTTCGGTGGTGCCGTTGATACCATACTTGGCAAGCGCGGCCTTGATCTCGGGCAGACGTTGCTGTTTGATTTCTTCGAGTTTGCTCATTGTTGTTGATATTAATCTTGTTTTACCTTAGTTTCAGTGCGTTAGCCTTTATTTGGCCTTGTTTTTCAAGTGCAAAGTTAGCAACTTTTTTTGTTATGTAATATATATATGTATGTATTATGGAAATTTTTCCGTATTAAATAATCTTAATGTGGCATATATGGCTAATGACAGCCTTCGTTTTCATTATATGACAGAGGCAAACGGCGTGCCAAATATGCAGTTGGCATGGGTTGCAGACAGTAAAATATAATATTCGTATCTTTGTGTCCGAAAACAATGATGATTATTACTAAACGACCAATTTCCAAAAATATGCAACGACAAATCACCTTACGGGCTGTCACTACAGACAATCCGGATTATACAGCTATTGAGGCTCTGTTCGTACGAGCTTTTCCCGAAAGCGAACGCCGTGACTTGGATGCTCAGGCGTATAATGTGGATAGTGAGTCTGTTCCAATGACGTGCTATGCTGCGTATTGCGATGATTCGGGCGAATTTGCCGGGTTTATAACTGTTTGGCTGCTTGATGGATATAGATATGTAGAGCATTTTGCCACGTCCGAAAGCATACGCAACGGCGGCATTGGCGGAGCAATCATCGATGCCATTACGGCCATAAATCCGGATGTACCCATGGTCTTAGAAGTCGAGCCTGAAAGTTTCGGCGAGATGGCGTGTCGCCGCATCGGCTTTTATGAGCGCCACGGTCTGCGGCTTTGGCGCGGGTACGAATACATACAGCCCCCATATCGTCCCGGCGGCGAGAGAGTTTGTCTAATGATTATGGCTACGGAAGGGCTGGATGCCGAGCGCGACTATGATCGCGTGGTGGGTGGCATTATCTCGCGAGTTTACCCGAAATAATATGGATTGTGGAATGTCGAATTTGGAATTGCTTGATTGGATTTTGGGTCTTTAATAGACATAAGGATTCTGTCTCGCGGCTCTTTTATATTAATGTATAAAGGTCGGGTGGCGGCGGCGCTAATTGAAAAAAAGTTTGTAACTTTGCAAGTCATAAGAACGCAAACATATTTACATCCATGAATATATCGTACTCCTGGCTGAAAGATTATGTCGATTTTGACTTATCGGCCGAACAATTGGCAGCGGCGTTGACCTCCATAGGTCTTGAATGTGAAGGCATTCATACAGTGGAGACTATCCGTGGCGGCCTTCGTGGTATCGTCATAGGCAAGGTCTTGACCTGCATCGAGCATCCGAATAGCGACCACTTGCACATCACCACCGTTGACCTTGGCGGCGAAAATCCCGAACAAATAGTCTGTGGGGCACCAAACGTTGCAGCCGGACAGACTGTCGTAGTAGCTACCGTCGGCACGGTGCTTTATGACGGCGACAAGGAGTTTACCATTAAAAAATCCAAGATTCGCGGTGTTGAATCCATGGGCATGATTTGCGCCGAAGACGAGATTGGCGTCGGTACATCGCATGATGGTATTATCGTCATTTCCGGTGACAATCTACCGGCTCCGGGCACTCCCGCCGCCGAGTATTTCGGCGTGCAAGACGAGGATGTCGTGGAAGTGGACATTACGCCCAACCGCATAGATGCAGCTTCGCATTACGGCGTGGCTCGCGACTTGGCTGCATACTTGACGGCCAATGCCGAGGGCTTTGCTCCCGTGCGCGCTCGACGTCCGGCGGTGGATGATTTCGCCATAGACGCCCCATCAACCAAGGGCGTGATCGTCCGCGTAGATGCACCGCAAGCATGTCCGCGCTATTGCGGAGTCACCATCGAAGGCGTCAAGGTAGCGCCCAGTCCCGAATGGCTGCAGAAGCGCCTCCGCCTTATCGGCCTGCATCCCATCAATAATGTCGTAGATATCACCAATTATATACTCCACGGACTGGGTCAACCGCTGCACTGCTTCGACCGCGCACATATCGGCGGCGATGCCATAGTCGTGCGCACATGCGAACAGGGCACCAAATTTACGACCTTGGACGGCGTCGAACGCACGCTGGATGCAGCCGACTTGATGATTTGCGACGGTAATTTGCGACCCATGTGTATTGCCGGCGTTTTCGGCGGCCTTGACAGTGGCGTCACCGAGCAGACCACCTCGGTATTCCTCGAAAGCGCATGTTTCAATGCCACCAGCGTTCGACGCACGGCACGTCGCCATGGCCTGAGCACCGATGCATCTTTCCGCTACGAACGCGGACTTGACGCCAACGGCTGCATTTATATACTCAAAGTTGCTGCGCTTATGGTTAAAGCTCTTGCCGGAGGTTCCATCGTAGGCGAAATACAGGATGTATATCCCGAAAAAGTGCATCGTCCACGTGTGCTCCTCGAAACAGCATATATGGATAGCCTTGTAGGACAAAAAGTGCCGTCAGCCGCTGTAGATGCCATACTCGAAGCCCTCGAAGTTGAGACACTCGAGCGCCACGGCGATGCCTCCGACCCGACAACACGCCTGCTGGCAGTGCCCACCTATCGCGTGGACGTCACTCGCCCGTGCGATGTGGTCGAAGATATTCTTCGTATATATGGATACAACAAGATAAAGATGCCGCTTCAAGTGCGCTCGTCCTTGTCCTATAAAAGCAACACTGACGCTGCTACCGATATGCAGCGCATCATTGCCAATCAATTGAGCGGCGCCGGTTTCCGCGAAATTCTCAATAATTCGCTTACCGCCGTATCGTACTATCAGGACGACGAACCTGAACGCTGCGTGCGCTTGCTCAATCCCTTGAGCCAAGACTTGGCTGTGATGCGGCGTACATTGCTCTATGGCGGACTTGAAAGCATTGCGCACAACGTTAACCGCAAGTCCAAAGACCTTGCTATGTACGAGTTTGGCAATGTGTACTTCTTTGACGGTAGCCGCGAAAGCACTTCCGAAGCACCACTGCGACCCTTCAGTCAGGGAGCTCGCTTGGCTCTGTGGCTTACCGGTGACAGCCGTATCGCATCGTGGCAGGCTCCGGCACTCGAGGCTTCGTTCTATGATCTGCGTGCGTACGTGGATAATATTCTGCGTCACCTCGGATTTGATGTCGATCACGACATTGTGTATACCATGGCCGAACCTACCAAGCTCTTTTCTGCAGCAATGACCGTAAGTACGCGCAAAGGCAAAACTCTCGGAACACTCGGCATAGTTAGCCGTGTTGCATCGGCCAAATGCGACCTCAAAGTCTCGGTATTCTTTGCCGAGCTGGATTGGGACGCACTGACAAATGCCGCACAGAAGCTCGCAATTACATATTACGACCTGCCCAAGACACAAGCCGTCAAACGCGACCTTGCATTGCTTATTGACACAACGGTTACTATGGCCGACATCGAGAAAGTAGTCAAAGATAGCGAAAAAAAGATACTGCGAGATGTGACACTCTTCGATGTATACGAAGGCGATAAGCTGCCCGAAGGCAAGAAATCATACGCCATCACCATCACCTTGCGTGACGACGAAAAGACACTACAAGACAAGTATATTGACAATGTGATGAACCGCATCATTGCCAATCTACACAATCGTCTGGGCGCCGAGTTGCGATAAACAATCGAATAGACAATCAACATAACAACAACGATATAACTAAAACAGCACACCCATGGGAAGAGCTTTTGAATACCGCAAAGCCCGCAAACTGAAACGCTGGGGCAATATGTCCCGTACCTTTACACGCATAGGTAAAGAAATCACCATAGCCGCCAAGGCCGGCGGCCCCGATCCGGACACCAATCCGCGTCTGCGCCAGCTGATGCAGAACGCCAAAGCCGCAAATATGCCCAAAGACACCGTAGAACGTGCCATCAAGAAGGCCACCGATAAGGATGCCGGCGACTACAAAGAAATCTCGTACGAAGGCTACGGCCCTTACGGCATCGCTATCTTCGTCGAAGCCGCTACGGACAACAATACACGTACCGTGGCCAACGTCCGCTCTTATTTTACCAAACATGGCGGCAGTCTGGGTACACAAGGTTCGCTCACGTTCTTGTTTGATCATAAAGCCGTGTTCAAGGTAGTGCCAAAGGAAGGTGTATCGCTTGAAGACCTCGAGCTGGAACTGATCGACTACGGCGTAGACGAACTGGAGCACGATGACGAAGGCAACATTATCCTATATGCAGCCTTCGAGGAGTCCTCAAATGTGCAGAAATACCTCGAGGATAACGGCTACGAGATTATTTCCACCGAGTTCGAGCGCATTCCCAAAGACGTCAAGGATGTTACGCCCGAGCAGCGCGAAAAAATCGAGAAACTACTCGAGAAGCTCGAAGAAGACGAAGACGTGCAGAATGTATTCCACAATATGCGCGAGCTTGACGACGAAGACGAGGAGTAATATCCTCCTGCATATTTGTAATAAATAACCAAGAGCCGCGGCTGTCAACAACAGTCGCGGCTCTTGATGTATTGTGTATGTGAATGGTAGTTCGGATAGCGAAGTGGTTCTCTGCTATGGCATCAGTGCGTCCAGCGATGGGATTAGAGCCGGATCCGAGGCATGGTCCTCGGCAGCGGTCCATCCGCGACCTTTGATCCATGCGGTTCGGCAGCCTATTGAGCGTGCCGGATATATGTCCTTGGAGAGCGAATCGCCTACTACGAGGACACTCTCGGGGCGCAGCCATACGCCGCTTTTGTGACCGAAGATGTCGCAGGTGTCGCCTGCGGCGCGAGCCTCCTCGGTTATGGGCAATGCCATTACGCCTAAGGCGTATATGCGTGCATCGGGCTTGCGTATGCCTACAACGGCACTTTCGATGATGCCGGCAAAATACTGCCGTATGTCCATGCCGCGCAGGACGGCGTCCACATTGCCGTAGAAGTTGCTGACCAGTACCATAGGATAGTGTGTTGCCAATGCTTCGAGTACGGGACGCGCCTCGTTGATGCATGCGCGTGCATAGTCGTTGCAATATATGGCTATGCGTTCGGCAGCGTCTTTGAGCGCGTCGTCGGCCGCATCAAGTGCGCGGTTATATACGCCTGCTTCCTTGGGGTCCTCGGGCAGCTTTCCGGCGTAGCAGCTTAGTTCGATAAGGACCTTCTTGCGCAGCAGCGTCAGAAAATCGTCCTCGGGTGTGATGATACGGTGAGCCGCCAATGCTCGTTCGGCGTATACGTAGGCTTGGCGGAATTGCTCCATGTCGGCCTTGATGCCGCAGTGTTCCCAGCCTTGACGCAAGATATGGCTCCAATGGTCGCCGCGTGTGTCAAGGGTGCCTCCGTAGTCGAAGATGATACCGCGAATACCCGTCAATAGCGCGTTCTTCATTGAGCGTCATCGTATTTGCCGGCGGCGAGGTCGGCGGTGAGACGGCGGCACAATGACTCGTGACGGCACATCATATATATGAGCAGTGCGTTGAGCACTACCAGCTCGAAGGCGAAGTACAGCCACGGCATTTGGGCAAAGAGCGAGGCAAAGAGTACGATGGTGCGCCAATTGAAGGATAGGATATTGGTATACTTCATCAGCGGCAGTGACAATGCGCGGAAGTCATCGCGGAAGGATTGCGGTATTTTGCCTCCCCATTTGTCCGCCAGAGCGGCACGCAGGCGCTGCATTGCCGGGGTCCAAGCCTCTTGGTTTTCGGTATACCGGGTGTAGAAGGCCAGTACGAGTTTGCTCCAGAAATTGCGGCCCCAAGATAGGGCGGCCAGACGCTCGCGCAGGTGCGAGGCGCGTTCCAGCTCGCTGCCGTCCTCGCCTTTGAGGAAGTACAGATGGAACTGACGGTAGTAGTCCGCCATTGCGGCCTGCTTGGCATGGCACAGTCCGGTGACAACGGCCACGGTCCATATCACCCAATTGTGCTGCATAAAGAACTCGGAGGTCACGACCTCGCGCAGACAGATGGCCACGTATATTGTGGCGAACCATACATCTCCGGCCATGCCATCGAGAATGCGGCCTATGCGGCTGTAATTGTGCGTCATACGAGCCAATTGTCCATCGGCGCTGTCAAAAGAATTGGCCCAGATGAGCAGCAACATTCCTATGATGTTGATGACCATATCGTTGAAATAGAACGCCACGCCGGCGCCTATGCCCAGGAATATGGATGCAATTGTGATGGCATTGGGCGTGACGCCGAGACGTCGAGCCAGACACGCCCAAGCATAGCCTATGGGGCGGTAAAATGCCAGGTCAATATGTTCTTCTGTGTCCGCGCTTTTGAGCGTGGCACGATATGCTGAGTTGTCAGTCATATTTCTTGCTTTGTTTGTATTGCTAAATAATAGAGCGACAGGTGTTTGGCGGTGAGATTTCTGTTTGTACGCCAAACATCGGTGCGTGCTCAGTGCACGCGGTGTTCCTTGATGGCCTGCATCACGCACTTGGCGATATACGGCCCGGCCTCATCGCGGCAGGGGGCAAATGAGGGCCAGTCGTTGAAGTCGATGATGCGTATGGTGCCGTCTTCGTCGACGATGCAGTCGCCGCCGTATATGCGGACGTCCAATTCCTTGGCGGCACGTGCACAGATGTCGCGCAGATATGTCTCGTCAAAGGTCAGGCCGCGAGCGGCGCCATTGATAGCTTCGTATCCGTATTTGCTGTGCCCGGCCTCGAAGGGGTAGAACCAGTAGAAGAAGTCCGTTCCGGCCACGCCGTAGAACTTGAGTAGATCGCCTTCGAGGTGGCGGTTGATGACGGCGCGCTTGATGCCGCGCAGGAAGTATTCTTGCAGTACCTCTTGGGCTTCTTGCGGATGGCGCACAAAGGATACGTCCTCCTTGTGCATGGCATGAAAGTCTCCGCGCTTTATCCAACATTGTTCGATGCCGGCCTTTTCGAGGGCATCAATGACACTCTCATCCGTATTGACCATAAGCGATTCGGGATAAGGGATGCCGTTACCGATAAGTATGCGAGTCATACGTTCGCGCGTGCAGTTTTCGATGCCGTAGCCACTATTGATGACCAGGTCACCGGCGTCTTCGCGCTTTTGCAGCAGGTCTATGGACCGACGTTCGCGGCACATATTCAGGATAATGTGGTAGTCGTTCGTGGCACCGGAGGCCAATTGTTCCTCCGAAAATATTGTGACTTCGCAGCCGCGTTTGCGCAACTGGTCGGCGGCGATGTTGAATATTGCGGCATCGTTGCCTATATGGTTGGGCGAATACGCTCCGGCACGCATCACGCCCGCGATCTTAATTTCTGCCATTGTCTGTGTTCTATTTGTGGTTAGGCACAGCAAAGGTACAAACTTTTTTCCAAACCTCACCGCCTTGACCGTCCTATAATGGTTTGTCGCAATGGGGCTGTCGTGTTGGGGCTGTCGCCTTAGCCGCTTCAAATGAATTTTTCGAGAAATCTTATTATTTTCAAAAAAAACGCGTATATTTGCCGATGGATGGGATTGCTATGCAATCTTCCAACTTACAACC